>OBAR01002423.1_pt1 | contig 13032 bp, 8 predicted proteins | sample 1517911 | NCBI WGS metagenome assembly OBAR01 (sample SAMN04571709, study PRJEB22368) | human gut metagenome | biome: human gut; material: stool | host: Homo sapiens | place: Luxembourg | collected 2012-10-26
GTTCATTTAAAGCGGGATGTCTAAGAAGGGATGGCATTATCATATCAAGATAGCTTTTACATGATTTTAAGTAAAGATCAGATACTAAAACATCATCACCCATTTTAGATGCCGCTTTTAAGATAAGACGCTCTAAGTTTCCAGTAAAACCAGTTATTATTATTTTTTCTTTAGCTCTTGTTAATGCCACATATAATATTCTTATTTCTTCTGATAACATCTTATTTTTTTCGTATTCCTTAAATACCATGTTAGGTATAGATTCATACTTTAATTTGTATTTTGTATCTTTTAAGTTAAATGAAACTCCTAAATCATCATTAATCATTAGATCAGATCTTAAGTCAGAAAAGTTAAAACTTTTACCAGCTTCACTTACAAAAACAACTGGATATTCAAGACCCTTTGATTTATGTATCGTAGTAATAAGTACGTTATCACCATCTGATAAAGGATTTATTCCCTCTAGTGAACCCTTACCTAATATTATGTTTTCTAAGTAACTAATAAACTCATGAAGTGATAAGTTTTTATCATCAAATGTTTTTGCATAACTAACCATTAAGGAAAGGTTCTTTTGCCTTACTAATCCGCCTTCCATTCCAGATAATATTTCTATTACATCAAATTCTTTATACACTAAGTTTAGTAACTCATACAACTTATGGTTATAACTAAAACTTCTTACGTCTTTTATCTTATCCATAATGCATTTTATTTCATCATCACAAATTACTGATTCATATAAAGAAGATGACTTATTTATGCTTCTTAATTTTGCTATTTTATCTAAACTAACGTTAATTACAGGTGATGCTAAAAAACTCATTAATGCTACATCATCATATGGATTATCAATTATTTTTAAAGTATTTATAACAAGTTTAACTTCATAATTATCAAAATATTCAAGTGAACTTTCAAGGTAAGATGATATACCTCTTTTACTTAATGCTTCACTAAAGAATGATGCGTTTTTTAAACTTCTAAGTAATATTACTATATCACTAGGTTTTATGCATCTTTTTTGTCCTTTTTTATTATCAAAAACTTTATAACCCGAATCAATCATCTCTTTTATTTTTGATGATACTAAGATAGCTTCTTTTTGTACTTTACTTAAATCATCATCCAAATTTTCTTTAGTTTCCATTCCATCTATTAATAAGACTTCGGTATCTAAATTCTCGCCTTCTTCAAAAGATGCTCCTAAATAAAGCTTTTCATCTTTATCATAGTTTACTTCTCCAAATGATTCACTCATGGTATTTTCAAATATAAAGTTACAAAAATCTAGTACTTCTTTTCTACTTCTAAAGTTTTTAGATAACGTAATAAGATTTGGAAAACCATCTTTGCTGGCACTATTTTTATCATTATTAAATATCTCAGGACAAGCACTTCTAAATCTATATATACTTTGTTTTACATCTCCTACTATAAATAAATTTGAATTATCTTTTGATATTGCATTAAAAATAACGTTCTGCAAGTTATTTGTATCTTGGTACTCATCTATTAATATTTCATCAAACTTTAAAGACATAGACTTAGCAAGAGGAGTTTTCTTACCATCTTTAATTAGCAATTTTATAACAAAGTGCGCTATATCAGAGAAGCTAAAAGATGATATTCTCTCTTTTTCTTCCATCATTTTTTTATCAAACTTACTTACTACTTCAAATAAAGTAGTAAGTATGGCCTTCATTTTTTCTTTTTCTTCATCATATAAACTATCACTTACAAACATAAGCTCATTTAATTTCTTTTTTATTTCTTCTTTAAATTCATCTCTTATAACCTTATACTTAACTAATGCTGCATCATCTTTATGTCCTTTTGGCGTTCTTAAAGTATCAAATGATATTCTCCTAATTAATGATGCTAAAGAATCAAAATCCGATAAACATAAAAACTCGTTTATGTAATTTCTTTCTTTATTTAGCACCTCTAAAACCTTATCAAAATCACTTGATTCGTTATATAAATCCTCATATAAAGAAGAATACATATAAGAATATGACTTCATCTTAAGCTTTATGTTTTTTAACAAGGCATCCTTATAATAATCATTTTCTATAGTATAATTACTAAGTGCTTTTTTTATGTACTCATTTTTAAAGGGCACAGTATCTAAATGATTTGATACTTTAAAAATATTTGTTTTTATTTTTTCGATTCCATCAAAAAAATCTACTAATAACTTAAAGTCTCCTACGTTGTCAAATGCATCTTCGATAACATCATTTACTACTTTTTCCTTTAATATTTTTTCTTCCTCATTAGATAAAACGTCAAAGTCTCTATCTATTTTAAGTTTTTCGAAGTTTTGCTTTACAACGTCTGCATAAAAAGCATCCATGGTAGTTATTAAGGCCGTATCAACTAAATTGATCTGTTTTCTTAAATGTTCATTTTTAGTGTCTTTTAAGTAGGCCTCTTCTATTTTCTTTTTAATACGTTCTTTCATTTCTCCTGCTGCTGCTTTTGTAAAAGTAACAATTAAAAGACGATTTACTTCCCCACCATTTAAAATAAACTCTATTACCCTTTCTGATAAAACCGCTGTTTTACCAGATCCTGCTGCTGCTGAAACAATTATTTTACCACCACGCTTATTAATCGCTAACGCCTGGTCTTTTGTCCAATTAGGCATTATTATCACCTTCTAACATTTGGCATACTTCGGTATTCTTATAAGACTTTATTTTTCTTGTCTTATCTATTTTTTTATCAAATTTACAGATGCTACTAAACTTACAGTATTTGCATCCATCTTCTACTGGACTTACGCTTATTTTACCATCTAAAATGTTATTTCCAATTGTTTTTATGGTATTTATCATATATTCAAAAACGTTATTTATATCATCCATACTAAAGACTTTTTCAAAAGATAATTTATCCCTTACAAAAGAATCAGTATAGCATTTTAAATCCTCTCCAAATAAATCTAAAACATCACTAGAAGAATTAATAATACCATTCATTTTTAATCTATCATAAACACTTTTTTCCTTTTCTTCTAAAGTTAATCCTCTAGATGACTTAGATTCTTTTAAAAGTGCCGGATAATATAAAAGTGCGGATGGAATCATTTTTTTATCTGTAAATGAATGACTATTTTTAATTGCTAATAAATAAATAAGCATCTGAAGATTAAGTCCCATTAAAACCTCATCTAACCTAAACTTTTTCTCACCCGTTTTATAATCTATAATGCGGTAATAAAAGTTTTCATCATCTTGATAAGTATCTACTCTATCTACTATTCCATTTATGTTTAAAGTTCCATTTAAAAGTTTAACAGAAAGTGGCGCAACAGTTGAATTATCATCTATTTTAAGCTCAAAAAACGTAGGTTTAAAACGTGATTTTTCCTGCTCACTTACAATCATATTTATAACGTTTGACGTTGATTTTGAAAGTTCTTCTATTAAGTACTTCGTCTTATTATCCATTATTTTACCATTATCTTTTAGGTATGATAAGGAGTATTTTTTTATTATTTCGTATGTATTTCCTTCTTTTATGTTATCTATATCATTTTTAATTACGTTTTCCAACAAGTAATGTACAAACGTACCTACTTCCCTACTATCAAATAGATATTTTTCCTTTACTTTAAGTTTTAATCCATACAAAATGAAATGATAAAAAGGACACTTAGCATACGTTTCTATGCTGCTTGGACTTACGTTTAAAGTTTTAGAGTAAAGTTTTAAAGCAGTATTGCTTGGTATTCTTAAATTTAAGTTATGCTCATTTACTTCGTTTATCTTGCAGAAATAATCGTCACATACTTTATTTATCTTCTTATTTGAAAGCTTGATTGCATAATCCTTAATCATGCTTTTTCTATCATATATTTTAGCTATTTCTATATCCTTTTTTATCACTTTATTTAACATAACAGAGGCTTCTTTTAATTTTAAGTCGTTTCCTAACTTAGGCGTTGTAACATAAACATTCTTAAACAAGATAAGATGAGAAAATAAAAAATCCCACTTATTCTTATTATCTAAAACAAGTTCATTTAAGTTATCTCTATCTATGTCATATGAACTTATTAAATGTGATGGTTTAAACTCCTTAGGTAGAAATTCGTTTGTCGCTCCAAGAAAGTAAACTATTTTTTTACCTTCTAAAACAAAATCTTCTAAATTACTAATCGTAATGGTATCTTGATATACTTCTGTCTTATCACTTTCAAATGAAATGTTTTTAAGAACCTCTATTACCTCACTAAAACTTGCGTTAGAATTTAAGTAATTATTCATATCATTAAATACGTTAACTAATTTTAATGCACCTTCGCTATCATTTTCAAATAATTTTTCCATTATTCCTTCACAATCAAGATACATATAAAAATATCTTAAAATTTGGGTTTTATCACTTTCGTTAATTACATTTTCAAGCAACGTTTTAATAGGAGATATAACATCATCTTTTACTTTGTTTAAAGAATCTAATTTTTTTATATCAAAACTTGAAAAATTCTTTTTATTACCAGTTGGATTATAAGTAAACTCTTCATAAAAGTTTTTATCTTCCAAATTCCAAGAATAAACATAATTATCTAAGCTATCTATTTTCTTATCAGAGATATTAAATAGTCCTAGTTTAAGTAAGTTAATAAAATTATCAGAAGAAAAACAGCCACTTAATATATCACATAATATTTTGATAAATCTGTTTGTTAAAACGCCTGTTTTTTTACTATTATTAAACGGATGATTAAGTAGTAAATCAAAGTATGGAATATAAGTATCTTTATCACACACGATTAAAATATCATCATAAGATAAGCCCTCATATATATTTTTTGATATAAGATTATTAACAAATGACACTTCATCATATATGTCATTTAATGCTTTAAAGTAAGTTTCATTTTCTAAAGAAACATCCTTTTGATCAACGCCCAATTTACATTTTAAATAATTATTATTAATGGTATCACAATCTAAAAGTACACAACCTTCATCTTTCATTTTGTTAATTAACTTAAGTGTATCTAGGTTTGGTACTTGCACACTTAAAAATAAATATTTAGATGTAAAATGATTATTTTTCATAACATCATCTAAAAGTAGTTTTTCGTTTATTAAATTATTACTTAAAATTATTTTTTCATACTCACCATAGATTTTACTTAAATCACTTGTTTTAGCATTTTTAATTAAAGTATATGACTTAAAATCATCATAAGTATTTATTAAATCCGTTATAAATCTAGAAGATGTTACATCTTTATAAACTAAAAGACTTTTTTTAACACTATTAAAAGCCTGCTTCATAAGAATGTATTTTTGAGTATCATTTATAAGTTTTTTACTTCCATCATAATTATTTATTAAAAAGTTTCTAACAGTATTAAATGTAATGTTTTCATTAACAAATAATTCTTTATAATAAAACTCATAATTAGATGAAACAATTATCTCATAATCACTTAAATTCTTAATGTTTTTAATAGAAGTAATATTTATCATTTTAATCAACTCTCTTCTATAAACATTATAACAAAAGATAAAACAAAAAAGAACAAATTATTTTGCTCTTTTATTTTAATTTACCACCTATTTTTTTGCATAAACGGTTTTTATACCTACTATCCAATTGATAAACATCTATAAATGTGCTTTTATAAGTCTCATATCCATTAGCACTCAATTCAAAAGCAGAGTCATCAACATAACTAGAAGAATCTTTTGGAAATACATCAATTTCATCAAAACTATTTTTAATTAAGCCTTCACTAATTAATACGTTTTGGGTTGAAATTCCTAAAGAATCTTTTATTGCACTAATTAAAAGGTTATATTCAACTTCCTCTAATGAAAGCTTACTAACAAAAGCATCTATTTCACTCTGTAAAGTTCCAACGTGAAAAACAACATTTTCTCTTTTTCTCTTATCTGATGTATATTTTTTAAAATCATAGTTTATTCTATCAGTTAGATTTGCAACAATATTTTTGTTTCTTCTAATCATATCTTTAATATCTTTTCTTCTATGTTGTTCTTTTTTTTCCATACCATATTTTAGTATTCTTAAGCGATCTTTGGATTCTAACGCTAAACAAGACTCTAATATCTTTAAATAAATTTGGTTAAGTTTAGCTGTTTCCTCATCTACTTCACCATTATCTTCTAGTTCTGATAAATGAAGATCAAGACTTTCTTTTACAAATTCATCTTCTAAAGCAAAACGATATATATCACAAAAATCATATATTGCACTAAGTGCAATATCTTTTTCATTTTTAGCACGGACAAACATATCTCTTTTGACTTTCGTTTTTTTATGATCACCATACACTTGAAATGCAGAATTACACTTCTTCTCATAATTCTCTATTTCTTTTATTATTTCCCTATAAGTCATATTACCACCTCAAATTCTTAGACCTATATATTATATTATTTCACTTGATGAGTATTTATTATAACATATTTTTTCTTTTTTACTACATTAAAAGGAAAAATAATTAAAATTTACCGTAATAATAAATATTTTTATAACTTAGTTTTGTTATTTCGTCAAAATTATTATTGATTTATGTTTAATCAAAGTCAAATAAAAAGACCAAGATTTCAAAATCTTAGCCTTTTTTATTATTTATTACTATTTGCTTTGATTGCAGCTTGTGCAGCAGCTAATCTTGCAATAGGAACTCTAAATGGTGAGCAAGAAACATAATCTAATCCAATATTGTGGCAGAATTCAACTGATGAAGGATCTCCACCGTGTTCACCACAAATACCAATATGTAAGTTTGGATTAACTGGTTTTCCAAGTTTAATTGCTGTTTCCATCAATTTACCAACACCATCTTGATCTAATTTAGCAAATGGATCATTTTCAAAAATCTTCTTATCATAGTAAGCGTTTAAGAACTTACCTGCATCATCTCTTGAGAATCCATAAGTCATTTGAGTTAAGTCATTAGTACCAAAGCAGAAGAAATCAGCATCTTTTGCAATTTCATCAGCAGTAAGTGCTGCTCTTGGAATTTCAATCATAGTACCAACTTCGTATTCTAAATCAATACCAGAAGCTTTTATTTCTGCATCTGCTGTGTCAGTAACAACTTTCTTAACGTATTTTAATTCCTTATCATCACAAACAAGTGGAATCATTATTTCAGGTTTAACATTCCAATCTGAATGATTTTTCTTAGTATTAATTGCTGCACGAATAACAGCCTTTGTTTGCATTTTTGCTATTTCTGGATAAGTAACAGCAAGACGGCATCCTCTGTGTCCCATCATTGGGTTAAACTCATGAAGTGAAGCAATTAATGCTTTTATTGTTTCAACAGACTTACCTTGTGCATCAGCAAGTTTTTTGATATCTGCTTCTTCTGTTGGAACAAATTCATGTAAAGGTGGGTCAAGATATCTTATAGTAACAGGGAATCCTTGTAATGCTTCATATAAAGCTTCAAAATCGTTTTGTTGATAAGGTAAAATCTTATCTAATGCAGCTTCCCTTTCTTCTACAGTATCAGCGCAAATCATTTCTCTAAATGCTGCTATTCTATCTTCTTCAAAGAACATGTGTTCTGTACGGCAAAGACCAATTCCTTCTGCTCCTAATTCACGTGCTTTTTTAGCATCTGTTGGAGTATCAGCGTTTGTTCTTACCTTTAAAGTTCTATACTTGTCAGCCCAAGCCATAACACGACCAAATTCACCAGCGATTGAAGCATCAACAGTTGGAATCCTACCATCATAAATGTTACCAGTTGAACCATCTATTGATATATAATCTCCTTCGTGATAAGTCTTACCTGCTAAAACAAATTGTTTGTTTTCTTCATCCATTTGGATATCTCCACAACCAGATACACAGCAAGTACCCATACCACGAGCAACAACAGCAGCATGGCTTGTCATACCACCACGAACAGTTAAGATACCTTGAGATGCTTTCATACCAGTAATATCTTCTGGAGAAGTTTCAAGTCTAACTAAAACTACTTTTTCTCCTCTTGCAGCCCAATCACAAGCGTCCTCAGCAGTAAATACAACCTTACCTGTAGCAGCTCCTGGAGATGCTCCAAGTCCTTTTCCAGCTGGAGTGCTTTCTTTTAATACTTTAGCATCAAATTGTGGGTGAAGTAATGTGTCTAAGTTACGAGGATCAATCATAGCTACAGCCTCTTCTTCTGTGCGCATTCCTTCATCTACTAAATCACAAGCTATTTTTAAGGCTGCTTGAGCAGTTCTCTTACCATTTCTTGTTTGAAGCATGTAAAGTTTACCATGTTCTACAGTAAATTCCATATCTTGCATATCTCTATAATGGTTTTCTAGAGTTTGGCAAACATCCTTGAATTCCTTAAATGCTTCTGGGAATTTTTCTTCCATTTCAGCAATGTGCATTGGAGTTCTAACACCTGCAACAACGTCTTCACCTTGTGCATTAGTTAAGAATTCACCAAATAATCCTTTATCACCAGTTGCTGGGTCACGAGTAAATGCAACACCAGTACCACAGTCATCACCCATGTTACCAAATGCCATAGCTTGTACGTTTACAGCAGTACCCCATGAATATGGAATATCATTATCTCTTCTATAAACGTTTGCACGTGGATTATCCCATGATCTAAATACAGCTTTAACAGCTCCCATTAATTGTTCTTTTGGATCGCTTGGGAAATCTTCACCAATCTTTGCTTTATATTCTTCCTTAAATTGTCTTGCTAATTCTTTTAAGTCATCAGCATCTAATTCAACGTCTTGTTTAACGCCTTTTTTCTCTTTCATTTCATCTATTAGTTGTTCAAAATACTTCTTACCAACTTCCATAACTACGTCTGAATACATTTGAATGAATCTTCTATAGCAGTCCCAAGCCCATCTTGGATTATTAGATTTTTCAGCAATAACGTTTACAACGTCTTCATTTAAACCTAAGTTTAATATAGTATCCATCATACCTGGCATAGATGCTCTAGCACCAGATCTTACAGAAACTAAAAGAGGATTTTCTTTATCACCAAATTTCTTTCCAGTGATTTCTTCCATCTTTTCGATATACTCATTAATTTGTGCTTGAATTTCAGGATTGATTTCTCTTCCATCTTCATAGTACTGAGTACAAGCTTCTGTTGTAATTGTGAAACCTTGAGGTACTGGAAGTCCAATGTTAGTCATTTCTGCTAAGTTAGCTCCCTTACCACCAAGTAAGTTTCTCATATCAGCATTACCTTCTTTAAAAAGGTAAACCCATTTTGTCATTTATATTCCTCCCTTACATGTAAATACAATGATATTATAGCACAAAAAAAATAGCACTTACAACAAAAATGCTATGTTTTTCCATTATTTTACAATAAATTTTAGCTATTTTAACTTTTCTGGCTCCATAGGAACAATTGCCTTATAAAATTCATCTTCTAAAAGGCTTGGATATACATACCTATACTGAACTGCTGTTAAAAAAGATTTCTTATCCATCTTTGAAAAATTAAGTTTAACATTAAATGTTAATAGCTTGTTTTTATTCAAAACAAACTCTCTTAAAAATTCTCTTGTGCTTCTTCCATTACCCTCTCTAAATGGATGAATAGCCATTATATTATAATAAGCTTTAGCAAGTACATAAGCATATTTTCTTCTATCACGTACTTCTTTTATTTCATTATTTAAATCAATTAATGTTTTTCTTAATTCATCCTCTATCATATCTGGGTCGTAAAACTGAGTCTTCTTAGCTAAAGAACAAGTCCTAAATTTACCAGCAAATGGATATATATCTGAGAACAAAAACATATGTATTGCTTTTAAATGATTAATGTCAAACTCACCCTCAATTGGAAACAACTCTAAATACGCTAATTTTTTTAGCGTTATTTCTTTTTCCTTAGAATAAAGCTCAGCCTTACTTATTATGCCAAGTTTATTTTTTAAAACATCTGTTTTATCTATAAAATAATCATCCCACGTATCCTTCATTATTTTTTATTCCCCTTTTTTAGCAGTAATTTTATTTTAGAATTAGAAGTCAAATTCTTAATTAATGCTTCTTCTTCATCTTCAGAAATTTCAAATCCTTCCATTTCTAAACTTGCTTTAGCAGCTTCAACAGCAGCTTTTATAATTTTATCACTATCAACATAATTTACTTCCATAATACATCTCCATAACTATTATATACTATTTACTATTGTTTGTTTTATTTAAAGGATGACACTTTAGGTAGACACTCCTTAAATGTTCATTAGATACATGTGTATATATTTGTGTCGTCTCTAAAGATTCATGTCCTAAAAGTTCCTGTACTGTTCTAATATCACATCCCTCATTTAAAAGATGTGTTGCAAAAGAGTGCCTTAACATATGTGGTGATATATGTTTTTTTAAACTGGCTTCCTTTACCACGTTATCTATTATTTTTTCAACTCCACGAGTTGTTATTTGTCTGCCGTGCTCATTTATTATTAGATAATCACAAATAGTATTATGCTTCTTTAGAATTTTATTTCTACCATCATTTAAAAACATATTAATCATATCTAAACAATAAGTACCAAACGGGTCTATTCTTTCCTTATTTCCTTTTCCCAACACCCTTATTTCCTTATTATAAAAATCAATGTCTGATAGTTTTATGTTAACAAGTTCACTAACCCTTATACCAGTAGCATATAAAACTTCTAAAATTACTCGGTCTCTTTGGCCTAGTGGTGTTTTTATATTTGGCGTATCAAATATAACTTCTAACTCCTCAACTCCAAGATACTTAGGTAACTTCTTTTCTTTTTTAGGGGTTGCAACATACTTAAAAGGATTGGTTTTAATAAAGTCATTATTAAACAGGTATTTATAAAAACTTCTAAGCGATGATAATTTTCTTGCAACCGAATTTCTAGATAGTTGTTTATTATATAAATACATTAAATAACCTTTAATAAAATCATAATCCACGGATAAATAATCTACTCCTTCAGCACATAAATAATTGTTAAATTCATCTATATCAATTTCATAGTTTTTAATCGTATTAGAAGAATAATTTTTTTCTAATTTTAAATACTTTAAAAATTCATTTATTCTATCATTCATTAGTTAATGCTCCAATATCTATGATCATTGGGTTTTCTAGGGCCTAGAAAATCATCATACTCTTCATCCGAATAATCATCATCCGCAATCTTTTTATTTTTTTCTTCTAAAAAGGTAATATAACTAATATAATCAGGATTATCATCTAATCTTTCTTTTACTTTTTTAAGTTCTTTTTCACGTTTCGAAGAATCATTAGTATCAATAATTTGATCTCTTAAATTTTTAAGCATGTTGGCCTCTGCCTTAAAGTATGAAAATCTTCTTTTTTTAGTTCTTTCCTCAAGTGCCTTTTCATTTACCAATCTCGTTTTAACACCATTTAAATCATCTATTTTCTTTTTATATTCTTTTAATAAAATAGAGAAATTTCTTTTTAACAAATAATTTTTACACACATATCTTGCAATATCTTTAAGGCAACACGGCATGCGTGATATACCAACAATCCTTGGCAATGAAATTTCTAGGTGTTCTATATACCTGTCTATTTGATCACTAAGTTTTGTTTCTTTTAAAAATAGCATTTCATACATCTTATTAAAAAAACTAGTTTTTATTTTCTTTTCTTCATCATTATCGTTGCTATTTATTTTCATTTTCAAAAGTGCCATATAAATATCCGATTCGCTAGAATACACAATATCAGAATCACTTTTAAATAAAATTGGCAAATCAAATCTTCCACGTCTTATATTTTTACAAGATCTCCTTATAAAAAAATTATTTTCGAAAGTAGAATTACATGAAAATGAATTTAAATATTTTTGAATATCACTTGGTAAAAGATTATATAAATCTCTATTAGAATAACATCCTTTATAGCAAGTATACATATCAATGTTATTTAAACTTGATTCATATATCTTATATATTTCTTCTTTTCCACTACTATTTTTCCCTTTAAAACATAATACGTATTTATCCTTCATAATACCACCTACATCTGTAAATATAATATCATTTTTTATATATTATATCAAATAAAAAAGCCGCTAGTTTAGGCTATATCATATTCCTTTAGGTAAGCTTTTTTAAATTCATTTAAACTTTCATTCATTTCATCTAATACAAAGTCCATGTCTAAGTCTTTGTTCTTTCTTTCAATCATCTTTGAATAATCAATTAACTTCTGATCACTATTTAACGTGTTAAATAAACTTTTGAATTGAAATGCTAAGTTTCTTCTTGATTCAATTGTTTGCGATAGCTTTTTACTTAGTACCATAATGTTTGTTTCATCCGTTGCAATTGCAGCGATAAAAGTATCATCATAATCTAAGTTACTTAGGTTTCTTTTCACGTCATAAGTGTCAATCATTTTTAAAATATCTTTATCTTTTACATACACATTGTATAAATACTTAAAAAAGTCATATTTTTTTCTATCCATTTTAGAAGATATCATATTTAATTTCGCACACCAAAATTCTTGGTACGTCATTTTTACTTTACACATCAACTTTGATAATTCCTTTGGTTCCACATATAAGACATCTATGTTATCTTCAAATAAAACCTTCATTATAGGAGTTAAATCATTATCCGTTATAAAAAAGCATTTTTCCAAATCATCGTTACTTGTAAAATCTACGTCACAACCTAATTCATTTTTTATAAAAGTACTTACGCCAACTGGTAAATTATTAAATAAATCAACGTAATCTACGTAGTTACTAGTATACATATCAAGTGTTTTTAAATATAAAGAAACAAGTGGAAACTTATGATAATGTCCATATTTGTTTTTTCCTCTAAAATATAATACATACTTCTTATTAGCCATAACAACCTCCTATTATTCTTAACATAATAATAACACTTTTTAATCGTTTTAGTCAATTTAAAAAAGTATATCATCTTACGATATACTCTTCTATTAAAGGATATATGACATCATTATCTTTATAACTATTAAGCTTCTTATTTAATCTTGTTTTATTCATTC
>OBAR01002426.1_pt1 | contig 13007 bp, 6 predicted proteins | sample 1517911 | NCBI WGS metagenome assembly OBAR01 (sample SAMN04571709, study PRJEB22368) | human gut metagenome | biome: human gut; material: stool | host: Homo sapiens | place: Luxembourg | collected 2012-10-26
ACTATGTTTCAACTATTTCAAAGACCGACTTGCCCGCTTTTACGGGACAGTAGTGAACCTGGCTATCGCCAATGACTGGATGCACAAGAACCCTTTTGCCGGAATCCGCTTTCAGGAAAAAGAAGTCATTAGGGAGGTATTGACCAAGGAAGAGATTGAGCGGATGATGTGCAAAGAGTTTGCTTTGCCTCGGTTGGAATATGTGCGAGATGTGTTTATTTTTTGTGTTTTTACGGGGATGGCCTATGTCGACGTGAACAACCTTCGACAGGAGCATATCGTTCGCGACAACAACGACGACCTATGGATACGTAAAGCCCGTCAGAAGACCAATAATATGTGCAACATTCCCCTACTGAAGATTCCGCAGTTACTCATGGAAAAATACAAGAATCATCCACTGTGTACGAAAACTGGCGCACTCCTGCCCGTGCCGAGTAACCAGAAGATGAATTCCTATCTGAAAGAGATTGCAGATTTCTGCGGCATTCAAAAGAATTTGACCACACATACTGCCCGTCATACGTTCGCGACGGTCGTGGCTTTGGCGAACGGTGTTTCGATGGAGAATATTGCCAAAATGCTGGGGCATTCCGATATCCGTATGACCCAGCGCTACGCCAAAGTCATGGATTCCAGCATTATGCGGGATATGGAGAATGTGGATAAATTATTTAAGAGCTCTGAATAGAATGTCGATTTTGCTGATGGGGCTGTTGAATGCTTAAAAGACAACATATTTATTGTTTATAGAGTATTGCTTAATTTTTTTCTTAACTTTGTTTGTAATTTTTATTGTAAATGGGAGATTCTATGAATTCTTTTCGTTCACAGCAACAAGTAAAGGAGGAATTATTATCAGTTATTAGAGTGGGATTATTTTCATAAAAATACCGATATATCGGTACCTCAATATATACGGCTCCGCGATGCACTGAAGGGGCGAAAATATACGGCCCAAGAGTGGCTTGCGTTGAAGAATTATTGTGAATCATGGCGTGAGTATAGTAAATACGCTTATAGTCGTTTTGCCGGATGTTTGGACGATATCTTGATCTATATAAAAACATTCTTTCATTATCACATTCCTTTAACGATCTCCACCTATAAAGATGTGCAAATTTTGGCAGACTATGCCGGAGAGATGTTTTATCAGGGAAGTTTGTCCAAATTGGATCGGGAATATGACCGTCTCTGTGAATTGTTGACAGAGGGCCGAATGGATGAGCTGTCTAAGGAGTGCCAGGAGCTTTCGCAGACAATTTTCCAGCATTATTTGAATAAAAACATTAAGAGAACGGACATCGCGTTTACCCTGGAAAATTACAAAAAGCAGTTCGATGAGTTTATTTCACAAGTTCCGGTCGTTACAAGTACGACCCATGCCGTCCGAAAATCAATTCCTGCAAGTTTTGTCTTCGACTATGTTATTATCGATGAGTCTTCTCAGGTTGATTTGATTACTGCGATTATTGCGATGTCCTGCTGTCGAAATATGGTGATTGTAGGCGATTCCATGCAGTTGCCGCAAATTGTTCCTTCGGAAGTTATTCCTCAAGCGCGGGAATATGCCCGGCAAATGCAGGTGCATCCGAGCTACGACTATGTTAAGCATAGCATTATCAGTTCTCTGAAAGCGATATACTCGAATTTGCCGACCGTTTTGCTACGTGAGCATTATCGGTGTCATCCGCTGATTATTGATTTCTGCAATCAGCAATTCTACGATAAGAAGCTAATTATCAAATCGGAATGGACTGATCCCAAAGAGGGCAATCATCCCTTGGCAATCGTTACCGTTCGTCACGCTGATCGGGAGAGGCCGTGTGCCGATTATAAGGGGAAGTCGTGGGTAAATAAGTTGGAACAGCTGAAAGTCTGTGAGGAGTTTAATCGATTAACGTGTTCTGGGATAACTGACATAGGAGTTATCACTCCATTCCGTAGTCATGCAAATGCTATTAATAAGCTCCGTGAGGATATTTGTGCCGATACGATTCATAAATTTCAAGGGCGCGAGAAAGAGGTCGTTATCTTCTCAACGGTCAAAGATAAGGTAAAAGTTGATGAAGAATGGGAGTCATCGTATAGTGCGGATAAGAGAGTCGACTTTATTAACCAGTCGGAGTTGATAAACGTAGCTGTTTCCCGGGCGAAGAATCGCTTGGAATTAGTGATGTCTCAACTGTTGTTCGAACAGGCTCCGCTGTCGACCAATATTGGCAACTTGATTCGCTATATTAAATACAATAAAGGAGAAATCACTTTTCAGTCGATCTTTGATTATTTGTATCATCATAATCTCGCTCCGGATCGCGAGCGGTCATTGCGTCGGCTGTTCGGGTCTTGGTATGCCTCGGAGAACCTGATGCACGAGTTGATTCTGAATATTATCGGGCGGGATTCCCGATTTTCTAACTTCGCGGTAATTGCTAATTATCCGTTGCGGAATATTGTCGGGAAAGAAATCGGGCTAACGGACAGGCAGCGGGCATTCATCCGCAGAAACAGTCATGTCGATTTCTTGATATATAATAAATGTGATAAAATGCCTGTATTGGCGGTTGAGGTCAATGGCAGCCAGCATGATCTGCCTGTCCAGCGGGAACGGGATGACGTAAAACAATCTATTCTGGATTTATGCGGCCTGCCGCTTCTCCCTTTGAGTACACGGGGAAAGGATGAAGAACAGCAAATCATTCGAAAATTGTCTATGATAATAGAAAGTGGTTGTTTAGCAGAGTAATATTTTGGGCTTGTAATGAATAGGTGATTGTTGTGTAAAATGGTCGGGAGTATTATTTTTCCGAACCTGAATTCGGAACATATTAATGTCTAATTAATTTCCCGAGTCATATGATTCAGTTTGGAATCAAGGGTTTCTGTTTCTCCCAGGGCAAAACAAGCGATGTTTCGGTGCCTATTTTCAAGTAAAACCCGCACAAGTCCGCAACATGGGAAATGCCTTCTGCGAATTGCAGAAGGCATTTCCAGAAAGTTTTACAGAAAAACCGGGTCGTCAGAATAGCAGCGGGCCGGCGGCGCGGGAAGAGGCCTTCATGACCGTGGCTCCGCCCTTGACCGACGCGGGTATCGAAGCGCGCGTATAGACGCTCACTTCGCCCACCGAAGGATCGCTCACCAGCGTGAGCGTATTGCCCGACTCATCGAACGACACTTCGTAAGAGCTGCCCCAGGGCGTATTGTCGCTGTATTTACCCGAAAGCATCTTGTTGCCGATCAGGTAGGAACCCGTGTATTTCTGGTATCCGACCTGCTCGATCTGCTGGTAGATTTCGAAGGTCTTATCCGAAGCGAACGACACGTAAGCATCGAATACGCCGGGGGCTGCCCCGTTCCACGAAACGAGGTGCCATTCGCCCACGAGCTGCTTGGCCAGCGGCGAAGCGTCGTCGCCTTTCGACGAAGAGCCGCAGCCGGCGAACATGCACAAACCGAGCACGGCGAATAAGGTATAAAGAGTTTTTCTCATGATCTTATCGTTTATTATAACCAACCTCCGTTCGCATTTTCCGTCGCGCGGGCGATGACGGCGAATTCCTTGGTGATCTCCTGACCGCCCATCGAACTGCCGCCGCCCACACTCCCGCCGCCGGCAATAGCCGTGACGGAGATCTTGGCGACACCGGGTTTGGTGCAGTGGATCATCAGTTTGCCGTAGGAGATCGAAGGAGCCTCGGTGATGCCGAGCTTATCCATATTCTCCCGCGTCATCTCGACCCGCAGATAGGTCAGGTTCGAAGCCGAGCCGCCGAAATATTTGGTCAGGGCCACGAGCTGCTTGGTGCCGACCTTGGCCCGCAGGCAGGGTGTCCCTTCGACCTGCATGAGCAGCTGGTACGCGTCGATCGACCCGGTACCCATCTTCTTGCGGTAGTCGGCCAGTACAAGGCCGGTTTTCGAACCATCGAGATAGGTTTCCATATCATTCACCGAGGTGAGGATCATGGTCTTGAATTCGTCGAGCGTGAATTTCTTTCCCTTTTCCAGCGCATAGGAGAGCCCGAGCGCCGCGACGCCCGAAACGTGCGGGCAGGCCATCGACGTACCCTGCATGAAGCCGTAATCGGCACCGTTGTATTCCGACAACTCGGAAGGAACCGTCGACAGGACTTCGGCGTAGGTCTTGGCCGCATCGGCACTGATCTTATAGTCGCCGCCGGGAGCCGAGATATTGCAGCCCGGGCCGTAATTGGTGTAATAGGCCGGCAGGTAATCGGGCGAGAAAGAGGTCACGGAGATATAATCGTGGTAAGCCCCCGGGTAGCCCGACATGGCAGTAGCATCGTTGCCGGCGGCAAAGATGACCACGCCGCCGCCGACGGCATCGCAGTTCTGAGATTCGATGAAATACTTGATGGCATTGTACTGCACGCCCGAGCCGCGCTCATAGGCGCTGTCCGAAGTATAGGCTCCCGCCTTGCTTCCGAACGAACACTGGATGATCGCAGCTCCGTTGTCGGCGGCATACTTGATGGCTTCGGCGGAAGTGGTGATAGCCCCCGAAGTGGCGTCGTTGCCCGAGAATATCTGGCACGACATGAGTTTCACCCCGTCGTTGCGCCCCGTGCCGCCGGCCACGCCGCAAACGCCGACGCCGTTGTTATTGACGGCGGCCACCGTACCGGCCACATGCGTCCCGTGCCCCGAGTCGCCTTTGTTCTCGCCGCCGACCCATACCTCGCGATCCCAGGAGACGGCACCGCGCGTGACGAAGTTATACCCGTAAATATCGTCGATATAGCCGTTCCCGTCGTCGTCGGCACCCGTAGCCCCGTTTTTCTCCTGCGTATTGATCCACATGTTCGCCGCAAGGTCGGGATGCGTATATTTCACGCCCTGATCCACGATGGCAACCACCACGCCGGGGTTACCGGCCGTGATCGCCCAGGCATCCTGGGCGTTGATGTCGGCCCCGGCGCGGGACGTCGAGGCAACGGTCTTGTCGCCGTTGTTGTTGTAGTGCCACTGGCGGGAAAGCTGCGGATCGTTGACCGCCCCGCGGCTGCGGCGCGGGTGGCAGCCATATCGGCAGCCGTCAGCGGTCGGCGCGGCCCTACCGAGGTCACATAAAGCTTCGTGTTGAACTCGACATTCCGGACTTCGGCCACGGCGGCCAGTTTCAGGGCGGCGGCTTCGAGGTCGGCCTGCTCGTCGAAAGTCATGACATACCATTTGTGCAGGCCTGCGGCACGCGTACGCTCCTCATGACGGGGTGTGTAGGGGAACACACGGCGCAGGGAGGTGATTTCAAGCCCCTGCAACACTTCGTCGACCGGGGCAATGCCCGAACGGGTCAGTACGGCAGCGTCCCCGGCATCGCCGCGCGTTGCGGCGAAGGAAGCCGCCGTAGCCTCGATGGTCGGCACGGCAGCATCGTCGAAACAAACGATCAGCGACCCCTGCTTGGCATCGTAAGGCGTGTTGATCAGCTTCGCGGCGGCTGCGGTATTCGCAGAAGAATTCCCGCCGTCGGCACCATCCATCGCCGGATCGGCGGTACACGCCGCCAGCAACAGCACGGCGAAAAGTAGAATTTTTTTATCAGCCATAGTCTATCGGTTTTTAGAGGGCGGAGCCGACCCCTCAGAGCCGGCTCCTCCCGATAATTATTCCAACATTGCCGGAATCGGTTACTTCAAGGATACCTTCTTGCCGATCATCACGATCGCCCCCGGAGCCTGGGGCATACTGCCCTCGCTGAAGGTCGCGACCGCATCGGCCACGCCCAGGTCGGGCTGCATACCGTAACCGCCGAATGTTGCACGGTTGACAGGTTTGCCGGTCTGCTCGCTCCAAAGTACCTGAATCAATTCGGGCCCGCGCAGTTCGACGAAATTGTTGGCCGGCCGTACCTCAAGCTCCCGGGCAACAGCCGCGGCAGTTACCGCATTGGGGTCGTTTGCGGGATTTATCAGCATCAGGTAGTCGAACTGTACCAGATCGGCAGCCAAATTCATGAATTTGCCCGTGGTTGGATCATAATTGCCGAAACCACCCCAATAGATACCTTTGAAGGTGTAGCCCTGCGTCACATAATTCGGGTTCGGAACGAATGCAAGGATTCCGTCATCGACATAGCCTGCATAGAGACAACCCTGGCTGCCATTTATTCCCGTGGGATTCTCTTCGTAGGTGAACATGTTGCCGACATGATAGGTCTTGAACATACCGATGTGGCAGGTCGGCATCGGGCTGACCAGTCCGTTGTACTTTGCCAGGAACGTGTCGTCTTTCGTATCCAGATTCGAAGCAAGGTAGGACGAAAGTCCCTTGACTTTGACGTAATTAGGATCGTCAGCATTCTCACTGAACGTGACCTTGCCGAGGTATTGGCGGTTGGTGGCATCATTTTCGTCGAATGCATCCACGGCATAGTAATTCCACGTCGTATTGAAGAGATCGTCTTTGCTCACCTCACCCTTGACGTCGTCGAATTTATACTTCTGCTGCATGGGGTCTTCCTTACCGGCGGTAGTCTGCTCGACGGCATAGACCTTGGAGAAATACCCGTTGAAAGCCGAAACCAGGAGCGTATAGCTCGTACCGCTGTTCAGGCCGACGAGGAACGGAACCAAAGACTCTTTGCCGTTGATCTTCGCGAGTTCTTCTTCCGTGAACGCATCGCCCGAGGATTTGGCAACCTGTCCCAACTGTGCCGTGCTCAGGCCTGCCAGGTCGGAAGTCTTGAACAAACCCCAATAACCCGACTGGATATTCTGTCCGAACAGGATCGCCTTGATCGAATTCTCGGGGGTATAGCCCAACGCCTCTTTTTCCCAGGAAAGTTCGGTTCTTACCGAAAGGATAACCGCATTCTGGGACTCCTCACCCGACTTGACGTACCCGAACGAGAGGAACGAACGCCCTACCAGTTCGCCGGCCGTGTTGTACATATTGCCGACGATCGAATAAACGCCCGTATCGTCGAACGAAGCGGAAACCGTGCCGGAAGCCGTGATTTCGGTGGAAGGGGTCTCACCCGATTCGATCTCGCCCGAACGGACGTCGGCCAACGCGTCGCTCATCGAGCCGTTGAAGAACGCGTATTTCACCTTGGCCACGTCCGCACCGAACTTGAAGCCGACCTTGACCACACCGGCCGCAGGCTCGGTGTTCGTCAGTGCGAGCGTATAGTCGTATGCCTTGGCACCCGGAAGCATGATCCGTTGCAGACCGCTGCCGTTGGCGCCGTACCACCCGCCGGAGACCGTGAAGTTCACCATGATGCCGGTGGCCGGGAAGGTAATAATACCGTCCTTGAGCGTACCGTAGAGGCTGGCCGACTCGCTCACGGAGGAGAAGTTGGCATTGACCTTCGAAGCAATTTCGATCTCGCCGTCACCTCCGAGCGTCACGCCCGTCGTCTGGTAAGGGATCCACACGGCATCGGGGTTGGTGGCGTCGATAATGATATTGGGTTCGGTGCAAGCCTGTGCGGTTCCGTTAAAGAGGGCCCGGATCAAATCCTGCGTAAAGGGATTCATGCGGTAGTAACCGGGTTTGTCGGCCCGCTCGTAAATCTCCACGTCGACCTCGGCGTTGGGGTTGGCGGTATTGAACAGCGTCGAAATGATGTCGTCGCGCCACTTGCCCTTGGTCTCGCCGCCTTTGCCCGTCAGTTTGTTCCACTTCACGCGGGTCACGCTGAAGGCGAAGCCCGTGGCTTTTTCACCATAGACGGAGGCGTACTTCTTGTCCTCGATATTGACCTCGCATTTATAGGTGGTACCGATTTCGGCCTGCGGGAACTGAATGCTGAAGGTCGTCTCCTCCTGCCCGTCGGCAAATTCGATCTGCGAGGGAACGAAGATTCCCTCCTCACTCGACGTTACGGCCACGGGAACTACGATCGCACCCTCGCTCTTCAGGCGGCGTACGGTGAACGTCATCTCGGTCGGAGCCGCGGGGTCGAGTTCCTTGGAACCTATATTCTCCTGCGTAGGGAAATAGACGCTGTAACAATCGGGATCTTCGGGTTCCCCGGGGTTGAAGTTCTCGTCGTCGTTACACCCCACGAAGAGGAACGCCGCCAGGAACACATATAATAAACTCTTGAGTGTTTTCATATTTTGTCGATGTTATCCGGTTCAAAACTTATTTAACTACGCATCCGTCGGTCAAACCAGCTCCGCTGCCGTTAACAGGGAACGTACCCTCGTTGTTGTTATCCTTGACAGGGTCGATAGCCGCATTGGCGTTGGTCTCCCCGGTGGGGATACGCATCAGCAGGATACCGTCCGTCGCCGCGATGTTGAACGCCCAGGCATCGGGGAAGTCCGACTTGCCGTCCGTCGTGCACCGCACGAGGTTCTTCTTCAGACGCATGATGTCGGTATAGGCATGGCCCTCGCCCCACAACTCGACGCGGCGCTGCCACCAGATCTCGCTCTGGAAAGCCTCGGGAGTCGTGGCGGCGCACGAATACGAAGGATCGCGGTAGGTCTTGACCCAATTCTCGAGCAGGGACTTGCCGCCGCCGAGGTTGCCGCCCATGGCCATGGCCTCGGCCTGGATGAGAAGCATCTCCTCGGCACGCATGATACACCAGTCGCCCGCGTTGATGTCCGTACCGCACTTATTTTCATAAGGCGCGAACTTCACGTTGGTATAGGGCTGGAAGGCACGCTTGACATTGGGAATCGCCAGCGAGCTGATGGCCGAGCCGGTCACGCCGTCCCAGTCCATGTGGTCGAGCAGCGGCGATTCGAGGCTGGCGTTGATCCACCATCCCTTGCGCACGTCCGTATCGGGGATCATGTTGTAAAGCAGCGAATTGATACGCTTATACAAACCCTGGCTGGTGGTATAACCGCGGGCAAAGGAGCAGAGGTGTCCGCCCCAGGTGATATTGCGGTAGTTGGCGGGGGTGTCGGCAGCCTTGTAGATGCCGGCCCAGATCCACGACGGGGAGTTGGCACTGTTGAAACCGGGAGCCGACACGTCATCCTTGGAGAGGAACGTGTAGCCGCTCAGGGCAGCTTCGGCATCGGTGGCAGCTTCGCCCCAGTTGTTCATCACCAGGTTCACGCGGGCACGCATTCCGTAAGCCACGTTCCGGTCGGCGGCGGCCTTGCTCGTGCGCTGGAAACCCTCGAGGTCGGCGATGGCCTGCGTCAGATCGTCGTAGATCAGCTTGTAGATCTCGGCATTAGTGGCACGGGGGTTCGCACCGGCACGCTCGGCCGGCATGTCCCACGTCACGATGGGTACCGTCGGTTTGTCCTCGTTGCCCTTGTAGGTGAACTGGAAACGCTGCGCCAGCGTGAAGTTGGCGAACGCACGCGCCACCAGAGCCTGGCCGCGGTAGTAGATAAGCGTCTGGTTTTCGGTATCCGCGGGGATCGTAGCCAGGATGTCGTTGGCCTGCTTGTTCAGCTTGTAGCAGAAATTCCAGGTGAACATGGGCACGGCATAGTTGGCGTTGCGATCCGAATACTCGAACGCAACCGAAAACCACTCGTAGTCGCTGTTGTCCGATACCATGTCGGCACCGTTGCCGTCGGTGGCGATACATACGGCAGGATAGCTGAAGTCGTTGTGGAAAGGCGTGGCGCTACCTCCGGCCCAGTTGGGCAGGAGCTTCGTGAAGATCGAAGACAGAGTGTTGATATCCGCCTGCAGACGTTCGGGGTTGTCCTCCACGACCTCCTTTTTCTGATCCTCGGTCACAATACCGCTCTCGGGGAACGTATCGAGGTCGGAGCAGGAGACCATAACCGCCGTCCCCAGGGCAAATACCCATATTTTATTGATTGCTTTCATATACACGTTGTTATTTGATTGTGCCAAAATTAGAACGTCAGGTTAATACCGCCCGAAATGGTACGCAGGGCCGAATAGGAGGTGTTGTCCGCAGTACCCGTACCGCCGAATACGATGCGGGGGTCGAGACCCTCGCGGGCGGAGAAGACGGCAAGGTTGTCACCCGAGAAATAGATGCGGATGCTGCCCAGGCCGATCTTGTTCGACCACTTCTTGGGAAGGGTATAGCCTACCGTCACATTGTTGACCGAAAGGTAGTCGGAGCTTACGAGGAAGCGCGACGAATATTTCTGGTTCGAATCGTCGGACGAGTTCAGGCGCGGGACATTCGTGTTGGGGTTCTCGGGCGTCCAGGCCTTGAGGGCGTCCTTGTGGAAGTTCATACCCAGGTTATCGCCGTAGTGCATCAATTCGTGGTAGGTGTTGTCGTAGAGTTTGCCACCGAGCTGGTAAGCGAACTGTGCCGAGATATCCACGCCGTAGAAGCTCAGCGAAGTAGCGAAGCCGCCGCTCACCTTGGCCAGCGTGCTGCCCTGGCGGGCCTGGCGGGCGTTGTCGTAAACATCCGTGGTCGAATAATCGCCGTTGTCGGGGTCTACGTACCAGAGCGACTTACCGGTGTTGGGATCGACACCCGCATAGGTCTTCAGGTAGGAGTCGTACATCGAGCCGCCCACCTCGCGGATCGCCATCGAGTAAACCAGTCCCGTCTCGGGCACGTCGCCGTCGAGCGAGAGGATCTTGTTCTTGTAGTGCGTCATATTGAGATCCAGATCCCACGAGAAATTCTTATAGCGCAGCAGCCCGGCGGACAGCTGGATCTCGACACCGGCGTTGCGCATCGAACCCACGTTGATAGGCTGCCGCGAGTAACCCAGCGAAGGAGGTACGGGTTTGTAGTAGAGCATGTCCGAGGTCTTGCGCGAGAAATACTCGACGCTACCGCTCAGGCGGTCGTCCCAAAGGCCGAACTCGACACCCACGTTGAGCGAGTGCGAGGACTCCCACGTAATGTTCTTATTACCCTTGTAGTTGAGCGTCAACGAGAAATCGCCGTCGACACGGCCTACCGAATACTGATCCTGGTAGGGATAGTAGTTGCTGTAACCGCTGGGATCGAGCAGGTCGTCGTTACCCTGGATACCATACGAAGCCTTCAGTTTCAGCATGTTGAGCCACTTCACATCCTTCAGGAAGTTCTCCTTGGTCAGCAGCCATGCACCACCCACGGAACCGAAGTTACCCCAGCGGTGGTCGGGATGGAAGCGCGACGAAGCATCGCGGCGGTAGGATGCCGAGAAGAAATACTTGCCGTCGTAGTCGTACTGCACACGCGAGAGAATACCCATTGTAAAATAGGTATCGGTGTAGGACGAAACCTGCGGGGTCTCATAGATCGTGTTGTCCAGCTCCCCTACATTGGGATTGTAAAGGTCGGTGTTGCTGCCCGAGAGGTACTGCATCTTCAGCGAATAGTTCTCGAAGCCGACCAGCACGTCGAAGTTGTGCTTCTGGGCGAACGTTCTCTTGTACGAAGCCAGGTACTGCTGGTTGACGCCGAACGTACGCGACTGCGCAACGGAGACCGAACCTTTGCCGATATAGGAACCGTAGTAGGAGTTATAAAGGTGGTTCGCACGGCGGTTGATGGCGCTGGCACTGATGTTGGCCGTGACGTTCAGCCCCTCGACGGGCGTCACGGTCGCAAACCAGTTGCCGTTGATCGCATCAGTATAGGTGCGGTGGCGATCCAGGTCGATCGAGATCATGGGGTTGGCACCGCCCGAGAACGAGCGTATCTGGTTGGTATTCACACCCGAGTCGTAGATCTTATTGCCGTGTTCGTCGTACATGATCTTCTTATCGGCATCGCGCACATACATCGGGTAGATCGGGGCAATCATGTTGGCCAGGTAGAACAGGTTGCCCGACGAACCCCAGTCGGTCTGCCCCGTAGGGGAGTTGGTAATAGCGTGCGAGAAACCGATATTGCCACCGACCTTCAGCCACTTCTTGGCCTGGTAATCGGCCTTCATACGGGTCGAATAACGGGTGAAGCCCGAATTCTTGATGATGCCCGAATCGTCGAGGTAACCGGCCGAGAGGTAGTAGTTGAGGCGTTCCGAAGCACCCGCGATGGAGACGTTGTACTCCTGGCGCAGGTTGCCGCTGCCGAACAGCTCGTCGTACCAATCGTCGGGGGTGTAGTAATACTGCCCGTCGGAGTAGCCCAGTTTGGCGTTGGGATTGAGTTTGCCGTTGGCACCGATCAGCGTCTGGCCTTCGGGAAGCGTGTAGACGTTGTAACCCGTACCGCCGTTCGTCGAGTCGAACAGGGCGGAGTTGGCAAACGCGCGCGAATCCGCCGCCGAGCTCCCGGCATAGAACTTACTGTTGTACAAAGCTTTGTAGCCCAGTTCGTAATACAGGCCCGGATCGGAAATCACGTCGTAATTGGGCACACCGCGGGAGTTGGTACCCCACTTGGCGTCGAAGGTCACGGTCGCATCCTGCGACTTGCCGCGCTTGGTGGTGACCAGCACGACGCCGTTGGCACCGCGGGCACCGTAGATGGCCGACGCGGCGGCATCCTTCAGCACCGTGATCGACTCGATATCGGCACTGTTCAGGAACGAGAGCGACCCGTCGTAAGGGGCCCCGTCCACGATATAGAGCGGAGCACTGCTCGCCGACATGGAGCCGATACCACGGATACGGATCTTGGCACTCTCACCCGGCTGTCCGTTCGACGAAACAGCCTGCACACCGGCCACGGCACCCGCCAGGGCGTTCGAAATGTTGGATACCTGGCGCTTGCCGATATCCTCGGCCTTCATCACGGAAGCAGAACCCGTAAAGGCCTCTTTTTTGGCCGTACCGTATGCTACCACGATCACGTCGTCAATCGCCTGCGTATCCTCCTTCATCACGACGTTCACACGGGTTTTTCCGGCGACAGCAATACGCTGGGGCTCATAGCCGATGAAGGTCACCAGCAGAACACCCTCCCTGGGAACAGAAATCGAGTAAGCGCCGTCAGCACTCGTCGTCGTTCCGACCGTCGTTCCGTCCACCATGACTGTGGCACCTGCTACCGGAGCACCGGCAGCGTCGGTAACTGTACCGGAAACCTGCTGGTTCTGGGCCATTGCAACGGCGCAAATCCCCAAAACAGCAATTAACGATAGTACAATTTTTCTTACCATAAGCGTTAATTTTAA
>OBAR01002437.1_pt1 | contig 12977 bp, 11 predicted proteins | sample 1517911 | NCBI WGS metagenome assembly OBAR01 (sample SAMN04571709, study PRJEB22368) | human gut metagenome | biome: human gut; material: stool | host: Homo sapiens | place: Luxembourg | collected 2012-10-26
GTCACGCCGATGGTACTGCGTAACAGTGGGAGAGTAGGTCGCCGCCGTTTTTCTTCAGAAGTCCTCCGTAACAATCCTGTTGCGGGGGACTCTTTTTTTGTTCATTATCCCCCTTTTTTAAACCTCTCTGCATTTTTCTTTCATTCTTTTTATTTTATATCCAAGCAAATTTTGTAATTTTGGCCAAAATCTAATGAGGAGAAAAATCACGTATAGAAAATAAATTAACATATAACTCCTATAAATATGGAAAACAAAATTCAAGAGCTGACCGACAAGATTTATCGTGAAGGGGTCGAGAAAGGGAATGAAGAAGCCCGTAAATTAGTATTGGAGGCCCAAGCGGAAGCGAAGAAAATTGTAGACGAAGCTCATAAAGAGGCCGAGCAGATTTTGGCCAATGCTCGTAAGTCTGCTGATGAATTGTCAGAGAATACGAAGTCTGAATTGAAGCTGTTTGCAGGACAGGCTGTAAATGCTTTGAAGTCTGAAATCACTTCCGTTGTAAGTGGATCAATTGTAGATACAGACGTAAAAGCTTTTGCTGCAAATAAAGACTATCTGAATGCCTTTATTGTTGCATTAGCTGAAAAATGGAGCGTGGACGAGCCTATTGTCATCTCTACGGCAGATGCAGAAGGACTAAAGAAATATTTCGCATCAAAAGCTAAAGCTCTTTTGGACAAAGGCGTCAGAATTGAGCAAGTGAACGGTATCAAGACGTTGTTCACTGTGTCACCGGCAAGTGGTGCCTATAAGGTGAACTTTGGTGAGGAAGAGTTTATGAACTACTTCAAGGAATTTTTGCGTCCACAACTGGTGGAAATGTTATTTTAAATCCCTGTCAGGATATGAGTAAATACTATTACTTGGTAGCTGGTTTGCCCGATTTGGCTTTGGATGACAGCAAACTGAGTTATACGGTAGCAGATTTCAAGACAGAGTTTTATCCTTATTTGTCAGATGCGGATAAAAAGTTAATAGACCTGTTCTATTTGAAGTTTGATAATGCGAATGTATTGAAACTTTTGAAAGACAGGGATGCGGTGATTGATACCTGCGGATTGTATTCAGTAGACGAACTGTCTGGTTTTATAGCTATGCTGAAGGACGGTGACGAGGTACCTGACCGTGTATTTCCTTCTTACCTTTCTGCGTTTATCTCCGACTATTTCAATCAGCCAACCGAGGAGATGAATTCTTTGCCAGAGAATCGTCTGGCCGGATTGTATTATGCTTATGCAATGAAGTGTAAGAATCGGTTCGTTTCCGACTGGTTTAGCTTCAATCTCACAGTCAACAATATTTTGGTTGCACTTACAGCCCGTAAGTATAAGTTCGAAGTCGCTCCTCTGATTGTTGGCGACACCAGTATCTGTGAAGCATTGCGTACGTCGACTGCACGCGATTTCGGTTTGGGTACTGAGGTCGATTATTTGGATCAGCTGATGAAGATCAGTGAGGTAGAAGAGTTGGTTGAACGTGAGAAAAAGATAGACCAGCTGCGTTGGAACTGGATGGAAGAAGCTACTTTCTTCAATTATTTTACCATTGAACGTTTGTTTGTATTTCTGTTGCAGCTTGAGATGATTGAACGTTGGCTTTCTTTGGACAAAGAACGTGGAAGTCAGTTGTTCCGCAGTATGATTGAAGCATTGAAAAACGAAGTACAGATACCTGCGGAATTCAGATAAATAAAATTGTTAATATTATATGGCAACAAAAGGAACTGTTAGTGGCGTAATCGCCAACATGGTGACGCTTGTCGTTGACGGCCCGGTGGCACAGAATGAGATTTGTTACATTTCTACCGGGGGCGACCGTCTGATGGCAGAGGTTATCAAGGTTGTAGGTGCCCAAGTATATGTTCAGGTGTTCGAAAGTACGCGTGGACTGAAGGTAGGTGCTGAAGCCGAATTTACCGGACACATGCTCGAAGTGACGTTAGGACCGGGTATGTTGTCCAAAAACTACGATGGTTTGCAGAACGACCTGGACAAGATGGAGGGTGTTTTCCTGAAGCGAGGTCAGTATACTTATCCTTTGGACAAGGAAAAGAAGTGGCATTTTGTTCCCTTGGTAAAGCCCGGTGATAAGGTGGAAGCCGCTGCCTGGCTTGGAAAGGTGGAAGAGAATTTTCAGCCGCTTAAAATCATGGTGCCTTTCGCACAGAAGGGCATTTGTACTGTGAAGTCGATAGTTTCGGAAGGTGATTATACCATCGAGGATACTGTCGCTGTGCTGACAGCAGAAGATGGTAGTGAAGTGGAAGTCAACATGATTCAGAAATGGCCGGTGAAGCGTGCCATGACCAACTACAAGGAGAAACCCCGTCCTTTCAAATTGCTGGAAACGGGTGTTCGTGTGATTGATACGGTGAACCCCATTGTAGAAGGTGGTACAGGATTTATTCCTGGTCCGTTTGGTACCGGTAAGACGGTGCTTCAGCATGCCATTTCCAAGCAGGCGGAAGCAGATATCGTAATCATAGCTGCCTGTGGTGAACGTGCTAATGAGGTCGTGGAAATCTTTACAGAATTTCCTGAACTGGTAGACCCGCATACAGGTCGTAAATTGATGGAACGTACCATCATCATAGCCAATACTTCAAACATGCCGGTGGCTGCCCGTGAAGCTTCTGTATACACGGCCATGACCATTGCCGAATACTATCGCAGCATGGGCTTGAAGGTATTGTTGATGGCCGACTCTACTTCCCGTTGGGCACAGGCTTTGCGTGAGATGTCCAACCGTATGGAGGAACTGCCGGGTCCCGATGCATTCCCTATGGATTTGTCTTCCATTATCTCCAACTTTTATGGTCGTGCCGGTTATGTAGTATTGAACAATGGTGAGACAGGTTCTATTACCTTTATTGGTACCGTATCTCCTGCCGGTGGTAACCTGAAGGAACCTGTAACTGAAAATACGAAGAAGGTGGCCCGTTGCTTCTATGCCCTTGAGCAGGATCGTGCAGACAAGAAGCGATACCCTGCCGTAAATCCTATTGATTCATATTCCAAGTATATTGAATATCCTGAATTTGAAGATTATATCAGCAAACGTATCAATGGAGAGTGGATCGGAAAGGTAAATGAAATCAAAACTCGTCTCCAGCGTGGTAAGGAAATTGCCGAACAGATCAATATCTTGGGTGATGACGGTGTACCCGTAGATTACCACGTCATTTTCTGGAAATCGGAATTGATTGACTTTGTAATTTTGCAGCAGGACGCTTTCGACGAAATTGATGCCGTGACTCCGATGGAACGTCAGGAAGAAATTCTGAATATGGTTATTGAAATCTGCCATACGGATTTCACTTTCGACAACTTCAACGAAGTAATGGATTACTTTAAGAAAATGATCAATATCTGCAAGCAGATGAACTACTCGAAGTTCAAGTCTCCCGAATACGAAGCATTCCGTCAGCAATTGCAGGCGTTGATCGAAGAGCGGAAGGCATGATTGAATTTTGAGAACACGAATATTAAATTGCTAAGTATTTGAACAATGGCAACAAAAGCATTTCAAAAAATATATACCAAAATAACTCAGATTACGAAGGCTACCTGTTCGTTGAAAGCTACGGGAGTAGGGTATGACGAGTTGGCAACCGTAAACGGCAAGCTTGCACAGGTGGTGAAGATTGCCGGGGATGAAGTGACCTTGCAGGTATTCGAAGGTACCGAAGGTATTCCCACCAATGCCGAAGTGGTATTCTTGGGTAAGGCACCTACGTTGAAGGTGAGCGAGCAGCTTGCCGGACGTTTCTTTAACGCTTTCGGTGATCCCATTGACGGAGGACCGGAAATTGAAGGACAGGAAGTGGAAATTGGCGGTCCGTCGGTAAATCCCGTCCGTCGTAAGCAACCGTCTGAATTGATTGCGACCGGTATTGCCGGTATCGACTTGAATAATACGCTGGTATCCGGTCAGAAGATTCCTTTCTTTGCTGATCCTGACCAGCCTTTCAATCAGGTAATGGCCAATGTGGCCCTCCGTGCTGAGACCGATAAGATTATTTTGGGCGGTATGGGTATGACGAACGATGACTACCTTTATTTTAAAAATGTATTCTCCAATGCTGGTGCTCTTAGCCGAATTGTCAGCTTTGTGAATACGACAGAAAATCCGCCGGTAGAACGTCTGCTTGTTCCTGATATGGCTCTGACAGCTGCCGAATATTTTGCTGTGCAGCACAACGAGAAGGTGTTGGTACTTCTGACTGATATGACTTCTTATTCCGACGCGTTGGCCATTGTGTCCAATCGTATGGACCAGATTCCGTCGAAGGACTCTATGCCGGGTTCGCTGTATTCTGACTTGGCCAAGATCTATGAGAAGGCCGTACAGTTCCCTAGTGGAGGTTCCATCACGATTATCGCAGTGACCACCCTTTCGGGAGGTGACATTACGCACGCTGTGCCCGATAATACCGGTTATATCACTGAAGGTCAGCTTTTCCTGCGTCGTGACAGTGATATTGGTAAGGTTATCGTAGACCCCTTCCGTTCTTTGTCTCGTCTGAAACAGTTGGTTACCGGTAAGAAGACTCGTAAGGACCATCCGCAAGTGATGAATGCTGCCGTCCGTCTGTATGCCGATGCTGCCAACGCCAAGACCAAGTTGGAGAATGGTTTCGACCTGACAAACTATGATGAGCGTACGCTTGCTTTCGCCAAGGATTACTCCAACCAGTTGCTGGCCATCGATGTCAATCTCGATACGACCGAAATGCTTGATGTGGCCTGGAGCTTGTTCGGCAAGTATTTCAAGCCGGAAGAAGTGAACATAAAGAAGGAACTGGTCGATCAGTATTGGCCGGCCGGCAAGGCAAATTAAAGAATCATAAAGAATGGCTATTAAGTTTCAATATAACAAGACCTCGCTCCAGCAGCTTGAAAAGCAACTGAAAGTGCGGGTGCGTACCCTTCCTATTATTAAGAATAAGGAGAGTGCACTGCGCATGGAGGTGAAGCGTTGCAAGACCGACGCTCAGGCACTGGAACAACGGTTGGAAAAGGAAATACAAGCTTACGAAGCCATGTTCGCTCTATGGAATGAGTTCGACAGCTCGCTGATTAAGGTCAGTGATGTACATTTGGGAGTTCGCAAGATTGCTGGTGTACGGGTGCCTCAGTTGGAGAATATCGATTTTGATATCCGCCCGTATAGCCTGTTCAATGCCCCCAAATGGTATGCTGACGGTCTGAATCTGCTGAAAGAGCTGGCTCATACTGCTATTGAGCGTGAGTTCACGGTTGCCAAGCTGAACTTGCTCGAACATGCCCGTAAGAAGACTACACAGAAAGTGAACCTTTTCGAAAAAGTACAAATTCCCGGCTATCAGGATGCCCTGCGTAAGATCAAACGGTTCATGGAAGATGAAGAGAACTTGTCCAAGTCTTCGCAGAAGATCATGAAGTCCCATCAGGAAAAAAGGAAGGAGGCAGAGGCATGATTACAAAAATGAAGAAGCTCACATTCCTTATTTATCATAAGGAGTATGAACAGTTCCTTGAGCAGATCCGTGAGTTGGGAGTCGTACACATTGTAGAGAAGCAATGTGGCGAAATGGACGATCGGTTGCAGCGTTTCATGCAGAAGCGTGCTTTGTACAAGAATACGCTGAATGCCATGAATAATCTGGCCGGTAAAGACCTGTCTGCAACGGTGCGTACAGGTGTTTCTGCCGATGAAGTGGTCAGCGCATACGAAGATTTACAGTCCCATATTCAGGAACTGGGTCAGAAACTTCCCCAGCTTGACAAGGATATTGCACAGATGCAGGTTTGGGGTGATTTCGACTGGACCGCTGTTCGTAAACTTCGTGATGCTGGCTGGTACGTTCAGTTTTATTCCTGTACAGAGAAAGAATACGACGAAGCTTGGGAGTCCGATTATAACGCCGTTCGTATTCAGGAACAGGGTGGACACATTTATTTTGTGACCGTTACGCCTGGTCCGTTGGAAGGGCTGGATATGGAACCCCTCCGTCTGCCTTCTGTCAGCTTGTCTGAGTTATTAGCTCGGAAAGCCGATACAGAGTTGCAGATAGAACAGGCACAAGCCGATTTGAAAGCATTTTGTCAGGCCAACTGCAAGACGCTCGAGCATGGCAACCTATTGCTTCAAGGGGATATAGACCTGTTGAAGGTAAAACTCAACAGCGAACACATGGTTGATGGTGCTGTTGTTCTGCTGGAAGGATGGATTCCTGTCGATAATGAACCCGAAGTGAAGCAGCTGCTGGACAATAGTGGTGTCTATTATGAGATCCGGAATGCTACGAAAGAAGACAATGCGCCTATCAAGCTGCGTAACAACGCTTTTGCCCGCATGTACGAGGTGCTTACTAAGATGTACGGTATGCCCGACTATGCTGAGTTCGATCCGACTCCCATTTTGGCTCCCTTCTTCTCTCTGTTTTTCGCCTTTTGTATGGGTGATGCAGGTTATGGAGTTGTGCTGATTATTCTGGGTTTTATTCTGAAGAAGAAACTTTCCAAGTCGCTGAGCGGTATGATGAATTTGGTCATTACGTTGGGTGTCTTTACGACAGTCATCGGTACGATTCTTGGTACTTGTTTCGGCGTTAGTCTGTTCGACCTCGAACTGCCTGAGTTTATCAAGCAATTTATGATTGTCGGTAAGATAGGTGAAACCACTTACGATAAGCAGATGTTGCTTGCCCTCATCATCGGTGTGGTACATATCAGTATTGCCATGACGGTGAAGGCTATAGGCGAAACTGTCCGTTACGGTTTCAAGGAGTCGCTCAGCTCGTGGGGCTGGCTGCTGTTGGTTGTCGGTGGTGTATGCGTCGGTAGCCTTTCGTTCTTCGAAGTCATTTCGGAGCACGTATCTACTTGGGCATTCATCATTATCGGTGGTGTATCGGCCATAGGTATTTATCTGTTGAACAATCTTCATCGCAATGTGCTGGTCAACATTGGTGCTGGCATCTGGGATACGTACAATATGGCTACAGGTCTTATGGGTGATATACTTTCCTATATTCGTTTGTATGCTCTTGGATTGGCCGGTGGTATGCTGGGTGGTGTGTTCAACCAGCTTGCCTTTATGGTCAACGATGCAGCCGGACCTGCTTTAGGATGGTTGTTCTGTGGTCTCATTCTGGTGTTCGGTCATACACTGAACATTGCGATGTCCTGTTTGAGTGCGTTTGTTCACCCACTCCGTCTGACATTCGTCGAATATTTCAAAAATTCCGGTTACAATGGAAAAGGAGAGGAATATGCTCCTTTTACTACGGTTGAAAACAAATAAAATTAGAAACAAATAAAAACAAAAACATTATGAATGAAATTTTAGGTTATCTCGGTTTGGGCCTGATGTTGGCCCTGGCAGGTATTGGTAGTTGCTTTGGTACGACAATCGCAGGAAATGCGGCAGAAGGTGCATTGAAGAAAGATCCTTCCAAGTCTGCCAGCTACATGATTTTGTCAGCTCTTCCTGCCACGCAGGGTTTGTATGGTTTCGTGGCATTTTTGATGTCCATGGGGCGTGATTTTACGACAGAAGGTCCTTTGATGCTGGGTATCGGTTTGGGTGTCGGTCTGGTATGTTTGTTCTCTGCCATCCGTCAGGGACAGATTTGTGCCAATGGTATCGTGGGTATTTCCCAGGGTCATGACGTGCAAACCAATACTATGATTTATGCGGCTTTGCCTGAATTCTATGCAATTCTTGCTTTGGTAGCTGCTTTGATGGTATAATCGACGTTTTTTTTCAAAAAACAGGCTACCCCTGCCTCTGTTGTCTTCTTAGGACAGCATGGAGGCGGGGGTCGTCTTTTTGCATACGTTTGCTTGTTTCCTTTTCTTCATTTTTTTTCGGTTAAAAGGTTATTTTTCAAAGAATAATATGTACTTTTGCATCCGTTTTTGAGAGCAACGTAATTATGTTACTGGAGTTGCGTCAGTCGATTTGTTTATTACAGGGAGGCTGTACGCTATCAGAATAATATTAGAGATATGAGTAAAGAATTGTTGACCCCTGATTATATTTTCGAAGCAAGTTGGGAAGTTTGTAATAAAGTGGGGGGCATATACACGGTGTTATCTACACGGGCCAAAACATTGCAGGAGCAATTCCGTGATAGAATATTCTTTATAGGACCGGATTTTTGGAAGGGGAAAGAAAATCCTCTTTTCACAGAATACGATAACCTTTGTGCAGCGTGGAAGGAATATGCTGCTTCACACGATAATTTGTCTGTCAGAGTAGGCCGTTGGAATGTTCCGGGTGAACCGATTGTCATCCTGGTTGATTTTCAGCCTTTCTTCGCACAGAAGAACGATATTTATACAGAAATGTGGAACCGTTATCAGGTTGATTCGTTGCATGCTTACGGCGACTACGATGAAGCTTCCATGTTTGCTTTTGCTGCTGGAAAAGTGGTTGAAAGTTTCTATCGCTACAATCTGACAGATACGGACAAGGTCGTTTTTCAGGCACACGAATGGATGACGGGCATGGGAGCTCTTTATTTGCAGGCAGCTGTACCCGAAATCGCAACTATTTTCACCACACATGCCACGTCGATTGGACGTTCCATTGCCGGTAATGGGAAACCTTTGTACGACTATCTTTTTGCATACAATGGAGATCAGATGGCTCAGGAACTGAATATGCAGTCCAAGCATTCCATCGAAAAGCAGACTGCTCACTATGTAGACTGCTTCACAACGGTGAGTGAAATTACCAATAATGAATGTAAGGAATTACTCGACAAACCTGCCGATGTCATTTTGGTCAATGGTTTTGAGGATGGATTCGTTCCGAAAGGATCCACGTATACAGGTAAGCGTAAGCGTGCTCGTGCTTTGAAGCTCCGCTTGGCCAGTTGCTTGGTCGGCGAGACTTTTTCTGACGAAGATACGCTTATCATTTCTACCAGTGGTCGCTACGAGTTTAAAAACAAGGGTATCAATGTCTTTTTGGAGGCCCTGAACCGTTTGAATCGCGATAAGAACCTGAAGAAAAAAGTGCTGGCTTTTGTCAATGTACCCAGTTGGGTGGGAGAGCCTCGTGAGGAACTGCAGCAGCGAATGAAAAGTAAGGAAACTTTCGATACGCCTTTGCAATGTCCTTTCATTACCCACTGGCTTCATAATATGACTCACGACCAGGTACTCGACATGCTGAAATATCTGGGTATGGGCAACCGCCCCGAGGATAAGGTGAAGGTCATCTTCGTTCCTTGTTACTTGGATGGTAAGGATGGCATCCTTAACAAGCTCTACTACGATCTCGTGTTGGGTAGCGACCTTAGTGTCTATCCGTCCTATTACGAACCTTGGGGATATACTCCGTTGGAGAGCATCGCTTTCCATGTACCCACTATTACGACAGATTTGGCCGGTTTTGGACTCTGGATCAAGAGTTTGAAGAATGTCCATGGCATCGACGATGGTGTGGAAGTGCTTCACCGTTCGGACTACAACTATTCTGAAGTGGCTGACGGCATCAAGGATACTATCACAGCTTTCTCGGCCAAGACTCCTGCCGAAGTTCGTGAGATCCGCAAGCGGGCTGCTGCCGTGTCCGAACTGGCATTGTGGAAGCATTTTATCACGCACTATTACGAAGCCTACGATTTTGCTTTGCGTCGTGCAAAAGAGCGTCTGTTGAACCTGTAAACTGAATTGAATAGAAATTATTAATCAAACTTATCATATACAATGAAGATTAAAGTTAGTAATGTAAACACTCCGAACTGGAAAGATGTGAATGTAAAGTCGCACATTCCGGCTGAGTTGGAGAAATTGTCTGAATTGGCACGCAACATCTGGTGGTCTTGGAATTATGAGGCTACCGAACTGTTCAGAGACCTTGACCCTGCTTTGTGGAAAGAGGTAGGACAGAATCCCGTGCTTTTGTTGGAACGTATGAGCTATGCTAAACTTGAAGCGCTTGCGAATGATAAGGTTATCCTGCGCAGAATGGATGATGTATACTCTAAGTTCCGTACATATATGGATGTGGAGCCCGACAAGAAGCGTCCCTCCGTGGCCTATTTCAGTATGGAATATGGTTTGAATCACGTTCTGAAAATATATTCTGGTGGTCTGGGCGTATTGGCCGGCGATTACCTGAAGGAAGCTTCGGACAGCAATGTTGACTTGTGTGCGGTAGGTTTCCTCTATCGTTACGGTTACTTCACGCAAACCCTGTCGATGGATGGTCAGCAGATTGCCAACTACGAAGCTCAGAACTTCGGCCAGTTGCCTATCGACCGTGTACTCGACGAGAACGGCAATCAGGTGATCGTGGATGTTCCCTATCTGGACTACTATGTACATGCTTATATATGGAGAGTCAATGTAGGCCGTATCTCTCTCTATTTGCTCGATACGGATAATGAGCTGAACAGCGAATTTGACCGTTCTATTACCCATGTTCTTTACGGTGGTGACTGGGAAAACCGTCTGAAGCAGGAGATTCTGCTCGGTATCGGTGGTATGTTGACTCTGAAGAAACTGGGCATCAAGAAAGATGTTTATCACTGCAATGAAGGACACGCAGCCCTCATCAACGTACAGCGTATCTGCGATTACGTAGCTGAAGGCCTTACTTACGATCAGGCCATTGAGTTGGTGCGTGCCTCTTCACTTTATACTGTACACACTCCTGTACCTGCCGGTCACGACTACTTCGACGAAGGTCTTTTCGGTAAATACATGGGCGGTTATCCTTCTCGTATGGGTATTTCCTGGGATGATCTGATGGACTTGGGTCGTAACAATCCGGGTGACAAGGGCGAACGCTTCTGTATGTCAGTGTTTGCTTGCAACACATCTCAGGAAGTCAACGGTGTAAGCTGGCTGCACGGTAAAGTATCTCAGGAAATGTTCTCCAGCATTTGGAAGGGTTATTTCCCTGAAGAAAACCACGTAGGCTACGTTACCAATGGTGTACACTTCCCTACTTGGAGCGCTACCGAGTGGAAACAGCTTTATGCTCAGTATTTCGATGAGAACTTCTGGTATGACCAGTCAAACGAGAAGATTTGGAAGGCTATCTACGATGTGCCAGATGAAGTGATTTGGAAGACCCGCATGGCGTTGAAGAACAAACTTATCGACTATGTACGCAAGCAGTATCGCGAAACTTGGTTGAAGAATCAGGGTGATCCTTCTCGCATTGTGTCTTTGCTCGACAAGATCAATCCTAATGCACTGCTTATCGGTTTCGGTCGTCGTTTTGCTACTTACAAGCGTGCCTACCTGCTGTTCACCGACCTCGATCGTCTGTCCAAGATCGTGAACAACCCCGACTATCCGGTACAGTTCCTCTTCACCGGTAAGGCTCACCCGCACGATGGTGCCGGTCAGGGACTTATCAAGAAGATCATTGAGATCTCACGTCGTCCCGAGTTCCTCGGCAAGATTATCTTCCTCGAGAATTACGACATGCAGCTCGCACGCCGTCTTGTTTCCGGTGTAGATATCTGGTTGAACACGCCGACCCGTCCGCTCGAAGCTTCCGGTACGTCCGGCGAAAAAGCTTTGATGAACGGTGTTGTCAACTTCTCCGTACTCGACGGCTGGTGGCTCGAAGGTTACCGTGAAGGTGCCGGTTGGGCTTTGACTGAGAAACGTACTTACCAGAATCAGGAACATCAGGATCAGCTTGATGCTGCTACTATCTATAGCATCCTCGAGACCGAAATCCTGCCGCTCTACTATGCACGCAACAAGAAGGGCTATTCCGAAGGCTGGATCAAGACGATCAAGAATTCTATCGCCCAGATTGCTCCTCACTATACGATGAAGCGTCAGCTCGACGACTACTTCGAGAAGTTCTACAACAAGGAAGCCAAGCGTTTCCATCTGTTGGCTGCCAACAACTACGCCAAGGCCAAAGAAATTGCCGCTTGGAAGGAACAGGTAGTTGAAAAGTGGGATAGTATCGAAATCGTATCCTGTGAGAAGACCGAAGAGCTTGTTAAGGGTTCTATCGAGAGCGGTAAGGAATATACCATTACTTACGTTATCGACGAGAAAGGTCTGAACGATGCCATCGGACTCGAACTGGTGACTACTTACACTTCTGCCGACGGTAAGCAGCATGTTTACTCTGTCGAGCCGTTCGAAGTAGTGAAGAAAGAGGGTAACCTCTATACTTTCCAGGCTAAGCACAAGCTGGAGAATGCCGGTAGCTTTAAAGTTTCCTACCGTATGTTCCCCAAGAATTCCGACTTGCCCCATCGTCAGGACTTCTGCTACGTGCGTTGGTTCGTGTAATAAGGTTTTGTCTTATTCATTATTATATAAAAGAGAGTGTACTCTGTGGTGCACTCTCTTTTTTTATGTCTTTCATCTGGCTTATTAAATGGTTGCAAACTCCTATGCTGATTCATAGGAAATGCTGATTTTTTTATATTCTTTCAGTTTTTGTCGTTGTTTGTTTTTTTAAAATATTTCTTTAGGCAAATTTGTCGTGTAATGTCTGTTCTGAAATGCCTATCTGTGATACCTTGATTTCTTTCTGTTTCTTTGTTAATGCCTTTCATCTTTTATTTCGTGGAAAAATAATGTGACTTCTCGTAAAGTCCCTCTTTATGCCCGTAAAGTGCCTCTTTATGCTCGTAAAGTGCCACTTTGTGAGTGTAAAGAGCCTATTGGCGTTTGGTAAATCCTTATTTTAGTAGTATGAAAAAATTATAAATATGATGATTCTGATTTGGTATAATTATTTTTTGCATATATTCAATATTCTCAAAAAATATTGTATCTTTGCCAATAAACAAACAGACATATTAAAGATGAAAATAAAATCCAAATAAGTACAAGTAAATAGGCTTTATATCAGACATTTATAAAGAAATCGTTTCTTTCAGTTGTTTTCGCTATTTTCTGTTAATTAGTTCTTTTTGGGTACATTTTTGTTCCTTGTTTGTTTCTTGATTTCAGTTTTAATTCGTACATTTGCATACGAAAAATAAC
>OBAR01002442.1_pt1 | contig 12940 bp, 7 predicted proteins | sample 1517911 | NCBI WGS metagenome assembly OBAR01 (sample SAMN04571709, study PRJEB22368) | human gut metagenome | biome: human gut; material: stool | host: Homo sapiens | place: Luxembourg | collected 2012-10-26
GGCATTTATAAACAATTATTCCTAAGAATCAAACCAACTCGATACCCGCTTCGGAACATTCGCGACGCATCGATTCCGGCCAGATACTGCTCTGTATCTCGCCGATGTGGGCTTTGCGCAGCAGGTACATGCACAACCGCGACTGCCCGATCCCGCCGCCGATCGTGCAGGGCAACTCCCCGGCCAGCAGCTTTTTATGAAAATAGAGATCGCGTTTGGCCTGTTGCCCGCGTATTTCGAGCTGCCGCGCCAGCGACGTCTCGTCCACGCGAATCCCCATGCTCGACACCTCGAAAGCGTTTCCGAGCACCGGATTCCACAGCAGCAGGTCGCCGTTCAGCCCGTTGTAACCCTCTTCGTTCGGCGTACTCCAGTCGTCGTAATCCGCGGCGCGGCCGTCATGCGGCTCGCCGTCCGAAAGGGCCGCGCCGATCCCGATCACGAATACGGCGCCGTATCGCCGTACGATCTCGTTCTCGCGCTCTTTCGGTTTTTTGCCGGGATACAGGTCGAGCAACTGCTGCGCATGGATGAAATGGATCTCCTCGGGCAGCGACGGAACCAACTGCGGGAACTCGACGTACAATTTGTTTTCGGTCACTTTGATCGCCTCGTAGATACGGCGCACTGTCTGTTTCAGGAAAGCGATGTTGCGCTGTTCGCGCGTGATCACCTTCTCCCAATCCCACTGGTCAACATACAGCGAATGGATATTGTCCAGCTCTTCGTCCGGACGCAGCGCGTTCATATCGGTATAAATCCCGCGGCCGGGAGCCACTTTCATTTCGCCTAACTTCAGTCTTTTCCATTTGGCCAGCGAATGCACCACTTCGGCGCGTTGCTCGTTCATATCGCGGATCGGAAACGAAACGGGACGTTCCACGCTGTTCAGGTCGTCGTTGATCCCCGTTCCGGTCAGTACGACCATCGGGGCCGTCACCCGCAGCAGGGCGAGCTGTGCGGACAGGTTCTCCTGAAACATATCCTTTACATGCTTGATCGCCTTTTCGGTGTTCTCGACGTTTTCGAGCAGGTTGCGGTATCCGGAAGGTTTTATCAATGTCATCTTATCGGGCGTTTACGGTTATTTGACAACGATCAGGAAATAGTTCTTCTTTCCCTTTTGCACGAGCAGGTATTTACCGGAGATCAGGTCGGAGGCCGAAACGGTCGCATCGACCGCGGTAACCTTCTCTTTGTTGAGCGATATGCCGCCTCCCTGGATCAGCTTGCGGGCTTCGCCTTTCGACGGGAAAACCGACGCATGTTCGGTGCACAGAGCGATGAAATTCACTCCGCCGGCAAGCGTCGAAGCCGGCACTTCGAACTGCGGAACTCCGTCGAAAACCTGTAGGAACGTCCGCTCGTCGATCCGGCGCAACGCATCGGCCGTCGCATTTCCGAATAGGATACCCGAAGCCTCGACCGCCTTGCGATACTCCTCCTCGGAATGAATCATGCAGGTAATCTCGCGGGCCAGCGTTTTCTGCAACTCGCGCAAATGGGGCGCCTCCCGGTGCGCGACGATCAGCGCATCGATCGTTTGCCGATCGAGCATCGTGAATATCTTAATATAACGTTCGGCATCTTCGTCGCTGACGTTCAGCCAGAATTGGTAGAACTGGTACGGCGACGTATAACGCGCATCGAGCCATACGTTCCCGGCCTCGGTTTTGCCGAATTTCGTCCCGTCCGCCTTCTTGATCAGCGGGCAGGTCAGCCCGAACGCTTCGCCGCCTGTTTTGCGGCGGATCAACTCGGTTCCGGTGGTGATATTTCCCCATTGGTCGGAACCGCCCATTTGCAATTTGCAGTTCTTATGCTGATAAAGATGCAAAAAATCGGTTCCTTGCACCAGTTGGTACGTAAATTCGGTGAACGACATGCCGTCGCCCTCGCCGCTGAAACGCTTCTTGACAGAGTCTTTGGCCATCATGTAGTTGACCGTAATGCATTTGCCGATGTCGCGAATAAATTCCAGGAACGTGAAATTCTTCATCCAGTCGTAGTTGTTGACCAGTTCGGCCGCATTCGGAGCGTCGGACTCGAAGTCGATCAGGTGACTGAGCTGCCTTCTGATCCCCTCCTGGTTGCGACGCAGGGTCTCCTCGTCGAGCAGGTTGCGCTCAAGCGACTTGCCCGACGGGTCGCCGATCATGCCGGTAGCCCCGCCCACCAGGAAAATGGGCTTATGCCCGCACCGCTGGAAGTGTTTCAGGATCATAATGCTGACAAGGTGCCCGATATGCAGCGAGTCCGCCGTCGGGTCGATTCCGACGTAAGCCGTCGTCATCTCCTTGTTCAATTGCTCCTCGGTTCCCGGCATGATATCGTGCACCATGCCCCTCCATTTGAGTTCCTCTACAAAATTCATCGGTTTTATGTGCTTTTAGCAGATTTTTAGTGGATCGTTCGCGGCCGGCTGCCGCGATCCGTGCAAAGGTAGTCAAATTCCGCGAAACACAACAATTTCGGGAAAGCCGCTATTCGATATCGAGGTCGAGGTCGCGACGGAGTTTGGTGACCAGCGGATTTTTTTCGGTCAGGTAACGCAGCCGGTCTTCGACTTTGATCGGTTTCAGGCCGGCCTTGTTTTCGCTGATCTCGATCTGAAATTCAATCGCCGAGCGGACATCGCCCAAGTCGCAAAGCCGTTTGCGGATATCGGTCAGGTGATTGGTCACCTCGTCGTACAGCGATTCGTTCGGCACTTTCAGAAGAATCCGGTTCCCGCGTATGCTGACATCCTGGAACGCGATCCCCAGCCGGGGCCGCTCCGCAAGCAATTCGCGGGTCAGCAATTCGCATCCCTGTTGCAAACGGGATTCGACATCCTCTTCGACCGCTTCATCCGCATCGGGCAGGTTCTCCGGATCTTCCGCCGGATCGGCATCCCCCGAAACGGGCGCGTCGGGGCGGCTCGTATTCAGCAACGACAGGATCGAACGGCCGGACAGCGAAACGCCCCCCGTCGTCGGCGCGGGACGGGACGGCCCCAGTTCGGCTTTTCCGACGGGGCGGGACTGCGAAACGGCCGACGCAGGCGGCGAAGCAACAGGAACAGGGGAAACCGGCTTACGGGTTTCGCGGCCGGGATCCGGTTTTTCCGCAGCAGTCCCGGCAAGTGCCGACGAAGGTTGTCCGTCCCGCGGCGGGACTACAGTCGCTGCGGCCGGCGCAGGCTGTCGCGCGGAACCGTCCGGAACGTTCCGGGAACCGCCCAGATCGGGCAGCGACGGCGTCAGGGCTTCGTCATTTTTTTTTTGACCGAGTCCGCAAAGTTTCATCAGACCCAGTTCGACATGCAATCGTTGGTTGGTAGCCGTCCGCAGCGACGCGTCGACCGCCGTCAGCAGATTGATCCCCTCGAACAGCAACGGCACCGGACATTGTGCGGCCTGCGTCCGGTAACGTTCGGCCACGCTGCCCGTCACCTCAAGCAGCGGCAACGTCTGCGGATTCTTGCACATCAGCAGGTCGCGGAAATGGCTGTTCAGCCCCGCCACGAAAGTCTGTCCGGAAAAACCCTTGCGCAACACCTCGTCGAAAAGCAGCAAAGCGTTCGTATAGTCTCCGGCCAGGATCTGTTCGGCGATCGTAAAATAGGTATCGTAATCGAGCACGTTGAGCGTCGCGGCCACCTGGGCGACCGTCAGATTCTGCCCGCAGAACGAAACCACCTTGTCGAACATCGACAGCGCGTCGCGCATTCCGCCGTCGGCCTTGCGGGCGATCAGGTGCAGCGACTCGTCGTCGTAGGTCACTCCTTCCTGCGAAGCGATGTATTTGAGGTACTCCACGCCGTCCTCGACGCGAATCCGGTTGAAATCGTAAATCTGACAGCGCGACAGGATCGTCGGAATGATCTTGTGCTTTTCGGTCGTAGCCAAGATAAACACGGCATGTGCGGGCGGCTCTTCGAGCGTTTTCAGAAACGCGTTGAACGCCTGCACCGACAGCATGTGCACCTCGTCGATGATATAGACGCTGTAACGACCGATCTGCGGCGGAATACGCACCTGGTCGGTCAGGTTGCGGATATCGTCTACCGAGTTGTTCGACGCGGCGTCCAGTTCGTGGATATTGAACGACCGGCCCTCGTTGAACGCACGGCACGATTCGCACTCGTTGCAGGCTTCGGCGTCGGGCCCCGGATTCAGGCAGTTGATCGCTTTGGCGAAGATCCGCGCGCAAGTCGTCTTGCCGACGCCGCGCGGCCCGCAGAACAGGTACGCATGCGCCAACTGGCGACGGCTGATCGCATTCTTCAGCGTCGAGGTAATATGCGACTGTCCGACGACCGATGCGAAGGTCGCCGGACGGTATTTCCGGGCCGATACGATGAAATTATCCATAATTTTCCTTTCCGGAAACAAAGATACGAAATTCGACCGGAATCGACAAGGCGGGTCGCTTTTTCTATTTCAGACGGGCGTATATGACTACGTTGTTATCCTCGTCGTCGAGTTCGGCATCCAGTCGCCGGATCTTTTCGACCGCCTGCGGATCGGCGTCGTATCCCGCGTCGAGAATCCCTCGCAAAGACTTTTTGAGCGTAATGGCCGGAACGTTCCAAAGAAAATAGCCGTCCTGCAAATGACCGGGCCAGACGGCGATATCGGCCAGTTCATCCAGTTTCAGTTTGAAATAAGCTCCGGTAAGGTCGTTTTTATCGACCAGAAAGAATACGGGAGCCGACGAAGTAAAAGAGTGCGCCCCGGTTTGTTCCATGGTCTGGCTAAACGACGCCCAGAAATAATCGCCCGTCTCGGCGTACTGCGGATAGATCGGCTTCCGTTCGGCAAGATGCCGAACGGCAAATACGGGCACCAGGCGGTTGGCCTGCGGATCGTAATAACGCAACGAATCGGGCCGGTGACCGTCGGAATACATCAGAATGGGTTCGAAACGGATTGCGCTTCCGGACGCCATTTCATTCCCGAAATCCGCCTTGATCCGGAAGGGGGCCGCATCGATCCGGGCGACCACGTTTCCCTGCATATCTTGGTTCCAGACGAAACTTTCGATTCCCGCGTTTTCGAACGGCAGGACGCTTACCGAAACCGTCGAGTCGGGGTTCGCCCGGAAAATCCCTTTCGGAGACCTACAAGGCAACGGTATCGACGGCAGCGACGACCCGTCGAGCCCGAAGACCAGAATCCGGTCGCTTTGCCACGGCAGGATAAACACGCGGCCGGAGCCCTCGTCGATCTGAGCCCAGTAAATATTGCGGTATTCGTTGGGACCGCGCCCCTGCGTCCCGATATCGTTCAGGAATTTCCCGTTCCCGTCGAACAGTTTGAAAGAGGCCGGTTCATGGCCTACGACCCCGATGTAATTTTCGGAAACGAACGTTTTGGACGGCTTGAAAAATGCTTCGGGACGGGTTTCCAGTTTTACGATCCTCAGTTTTTCGGCGGTCAGTTCGCTCAGCGGGAGGTCGATCGTATCGCGGATCTTGTTCAGGTCGCAGACGACCACGGTATCCGCACCGATCACCACCCGCTCGGCCACGCCGTCGGAAACGGCAGCCGGCCGGCCGCAGCCGGCTGAAAAAGCCGAAAACGCCGCAACGGCGAACCAACGGACGACGACGCGTCCGGCATGTTCCGAATGAAAAAACGCATTTGTCATAATCTGAAGTTTTTAGGTTATTAGAACCCGGACAATCCGGACCCGTTTATCGTTTCTCTCCTTTCCCGTTCGACGCGAGTAATTCATTATTTATCAGCTTGATAATTCAATAACGTAAATATAACTATTATATTTTGAACAAACGATCGAAAATAGCTTAGAAAACAAATCCGTAGCATTCCGGAAAACAGGAAGGACCGTCCTGTCATTTAGGCAGGATTTATGCCACGGATATGTCTTCCGGACAGTTCGTTCTGTCATTTTTGTCCGGTATTCTGCGTCATTTTTTCACAAACCGTTCTCTGGCAGCCATTTTGCTGCTTTCCTGAAACAACGGATAAAACACGAAAATAAAAGGAGAATAAGATATGAACATCAACAGTCTGACAATCAAAGCGCAGGAAGTCCTGCAAAGCGCCATGAACCTCGCGTCGGGCAACGGCAACCAAGCCGTCGAACCGCTGCACATTCTGAGCGCCATTGTCGCCGAGGACGACAGCCTGGGCGTATTTCTGCTACAAAAACTCGGCGTAAACGTCGGGGCGCTGCGAAGCGTACTGAAACAACAAATCGACCGGCTGCCGAAAGTCGAAGGCGGCGACCCCTATTTTTCGCGCGAAAGTTCCGCGGTCATTCAGAAAGCCTCGGATTTCACGAAAACGTTCGGCGACAAATACGCCTCGGTCGAACACCTGCTGCTCGGTATCATCGCCGAAAAAGGGGAGGCCGGACGGCTGCTGAAAGACGCCGGCGCGACCGAAAAAGAACTGATCGCGGCGATCAAAGAGCTGCGCAAAGGTTCGACCGTCGACAGCCAAACCAGCGAGCAGGAGTACGACGCGCTCGGCAAATACGCGATCAACCTGAACGAACAGGCCCGCAAGGGCAAACTCGACCCGGTGATCGGCCGGGACGAGGAGATCCGGCGGGTACTGCAAATCCTGTCGCGGCGAACCAAAAACAACCCGATCCTGGTCGGCGAACCGGGCGTCGGCAAAACGGCCATCGCCGAAGGAATCGCGCACCGGATCGTCGACGGCGACGTCCCGGAGAATCTGCGCAGCAAACAGGTTTATTCGCTGGATATGGGCGCGCTGATCGCCGGAGCGAAGTACAAGGGCGAGTTCGAAGAGCGGCTGAAAGCCGTGGTCAAAGAAGTAATTTCGGCCGAAGGCGAGATCCTGCTGTTCATCGACGAAATCCATACGCTGGTCGGAGCCGGCAAAGGCGACGGCGCGATGGATGCGGCCAACATCCTGAAACCGGCGCTGGCGCGGGGCGAGTTGCGCGCGATCGGCGCCACGACGCTGGACGAGTTCCAGAAATATTTCGAACAGGACAAAGCGCTCGAACGGCGTTTCCAGAAGGTAATGGTCGACGAACCGACGACCGTGGACGCCATTTCGATTTTGCGGGGCCTGAAAGAGCGTTACGAAAACCACCACAAGGTGCGGATCAAAGACGAGGCGATCATTGCGTCGGTCGAACTGTCGCACCGGTACATCACGTCGCGCTTCCTGCCCGACAAAGCGATCGACCTGATCGACGAAGCGGCGGCCAAGCTGCGGCTCGAAATGAACTCCGTGCCCGAAGAGATCGACGAACTCGACCGGAAGGTACGCCAATTGGAGATCGAGCGCGAAGCGATTCGCCGCGAGAAGGACAAGGGTCGGATCGAAGAGCTGACGCGCGAGATCGACGAACTGAACGCCAAACGCACGACCCTGCGCGCCAAATGGCAGAGCGAACGGGATATTTTAGAGAAGATACAGAAGAACAAACAGATGCTCGACGATCTGAAGGTTCAGGCCGCCGAAGCCGAACGCAACGGCGACTACGGCCGCGTGGCCGAGATCCGTTACGGCAAAATGCGCGAGACGGAGACCGAGATTCAGAAACTGCAGGCCGAAGTGAACAAAAACGCCGAGGCCGGGGCGATGATCAAAGAGGAGGTCGATGCGGAAGACATCGCCGAAGTGGTCGCCCGCTGGACGGGCATTCCGGTCAGCCGGATGCTGCAGAGCGAACGTGAGAAGTTGCTGAAGATGGAGAGCGAGCTGCACGACCGGGTAATCGGACAGGATCAGGCGATCGCGGCCGTTTCGGACGCCGTGCGGCGTTCGCGGGCCGGGTTGCAAGATCCGCGCCGGCCGATCGGATCGTTCATCTTTCTGGGCACGACCGGCGTCGGCAAGACCGAGTTGGCCAAAGCGCTGGCCGAATACCTGTTCAACGACGACACGATGATGACTCGTATCGACATGAGCGAGTATCAGGAACGGCACAGCGTATCGCGGCTGATCGGAGCGCCTCCGGGATACGTCGGTTACGACGAAGGCGGTCAACTGACCGAAGCCGTGCGGCGGAAGCCCTACTCGGTCGTACTGCTCGACGAGATCGAGAAAGCGCATCCGGACGTGTTCAACATCCTGCTGCAAGTGCTCGACGACGGCCGGCTGACCGACAACAAAGGCCGCACGGTCGATTTCCGCAACACGATTATCATCATGACGTCGAACATCGGTTCGCACATCATCATGGACCGGCTGTCGAAATACACCGACGATACGCCGCCCGAAAGCGTGCTCGAAGAGACTAAAAAAGAGGTTTTCGACCTGATGAAACAGACGATCCGGCCGGAGTTCCTGAACCGTATCGACGAGATCGTGATGTTCACGCCGCTGACCCGCGACGACGTACGCCAGATCGTCGTGCTGCAAATTCGCCAAATCAACGAAATGCTGGCCCAGAACAGCATCGCGCTGCAAGTGACCGACAAGGCGATCGACTGGCTCGCCGCAGAAGGGTACGACCCGATGTTCGGCGCACGTCCGGTCAAACGGACGCTGCAACGGTACCTGGTCAACGAACTCTCGAAGGAGATCCTGGCCGGCCAGGTAGACCGCAACAGCACGATCACCGTCGATGCCGACGCCAAAGGATTGGTTTTCAAAAACTGATCATCCGGCGTTGCCGCGCGACCGCCCGCCCGGCGCAAGGGCTATCCATAGGTTAATTTCATAAAAACACTCCGAAAAGTTTTTTTCGGAGTGTTTTTTTATTTGTTCCAATTCAGATATTCATTCCGGCAAACAAAGTAAAACGCAATACCATAATCATTGTCCGTCCTTAAAAACGGATTTTTCTGTCTATATTTCTTAATTTATTTTCGACATATCAAATTTTAATTTATTTTCGTACTCAAAATAACTTTGGTATATTATGCGAATCAGGAGTTGGCTTCTTGATTCTAAAATTAAAAATTGACATAGGTTAGCATAACAACAGCCAACTTTCCAAAGGTATGTACTAACAGTCCTTTAGTAGCTCTAACCTTCGACGCTCTTTGAATTTCTGTTTTTTCATTCAGCCAGTTGAAAAATGACTCGATATGTTGCCTAATGTTTGGAAACAGCCTGTGAAAACGGGTCTCTGGCGGCTTTTCCCCTTTATTTGAGAATTTCCGCCTCTCCCTTAATCTCCTTATGCAGAGTAAGCACCTTTACAGAACTGGAGTTGTTGCTGAATCTCTAACAGTAGAAATGCAAAAAAAATTTATAGACAGATGTACAAACTAATTAATTTTAACTTTTTCTCTTTGGGAATCATAATTAGAAAAACAAGTGGAATTATTATTCTAATTCACTGATTTTCAATTACAACACAAAAGAAAATGAGATAATCAACTGAATTATAACGTTTTAACACAGAGCTGGAATTGATTTTTCAACTATTGATTCGCATTATTAATGAATTACAAATGAAACAGTATGAAGAAAGTAAAAATAACCGTATTGCGTTCCACTTTTAATGAAGATTTAGCCCGCGACTATGGAATGCCGGGACTCAAGCCATGTAGTCTGATGAAAGAAGGGCAGGTGTTCTATGCCGGATTAGGTAAACCCGAAGGTTTCTGCGATGGCGCGTGGCGAACCATCCATCCATACGTGTTTGCTCTTGCCAATGGTGCAAAGCATTTCTATTTCAATGATTGGGTACGCCAGCCGGGTGTTGCGATTACTTGTTGCAATGACGGGTTGCGTCCAGTCTTTTTCAAGTTGGAGGCAACCGACGAAGAGGTTAAATCTCCTTTTATATGATAATCAACAAAATAGTATAAGACAATGAAACCGAATCCGAATTATGACCAGTACATTCCTACCTGCATCCTTTTCGGGGCAGGACAGTTGAACAACCTTCACGTTCAACCTATGCCGGGCAAAAGGGCATTGATTGTCATTTCCAACGGCAAATTCACACGATTAATTAATTTATAGCCCCTGCGACACTGGTTAGTCGTATCCACCATGAACCACACAATTTACGAGATTGAGTGAAACCTGATCTTTTGCAAGCCAATATCGAAGCGTTAGCCCGGGGTGAATCTGAAACAGGAGTAGCGGAAGCGATGATTTCTGTCACGAGAGGATCAGAAACCATCGAGAATGACAAAGGGGAAAAAGTTACTCTCACATACACTAGATATACCACTACTGCTTGTATTGGCAAAGGCGAAGTATATTGTGTATCAGGACAAACGGTAACAGTTTACGACTAGCAGGCATCCTAGCTCATGAAGCGAATCCTTTTTTCTTTTTTTTCTATCCTGTTGTATTCGTGCACGTCTTCTCCTTTGGCGACGATGTCAATACCCGTCGTTGAACACAAACCGATCGACGATTCCGTATTATTCGACGCAAAGCGGATCGTTTTTTTGTCGTCCGATTCCTGCATGATAGGAAGCATCTCACGAATCGTCCTGTGTGACGACAGGATTTATTTATTAGACACTCAAACCGATGCGGTATGGATATACGACATGCAAGGGAATCATATCGGGCATATTCGGGCAGTCGGACGGGCTGCAAACGAATACATTAACCTAATGGACTTTTTCGTGGACAGGGAATCGGAACAAATCGTCTTGTATGCGGACCCTTCTAAATTTTTGTTTTACGATTACAACCTGAAACCCACCCGAGTCATGAAAGCTCCGGCTTTATTTTACGAAACCGTGAATTCCGGAGAACAAATTGTCTGTTTCAATGCGCGAACTGCCGATCCGGAGTGCTGCATTTCAGTACTTGCCGAAAAAAATGGCGACCCGCTAAAAATAAAAACTTCCGTCCCCCTGGCACAGCAAGATTACAGCGACGTATTCGTGTCCGGTCGCCAGCTTACCAAAAGCAAACGCATCAATTTTTCGAAACGGTTCGACAATTCCATTTACAGCGTGGAAAACGGAAGCGTAACCTTGCGATACACGATTGATTTCGGAAAAGCGAATCTTCCGGACGGTTTGTTACAGAAAAAACTCCAATTGCAAGAATTTATCGACAAGGTTGCATCGAAAGGATATATTTATTCGATCGTCAATTTGAAGGAAAACGACTCGCACATTTATTTCAACACTTCTTCACCCGGATTATACCGACTTTCTAAAACGGCTTTCACCGTTCAACACATCCCGGAGATCACAGACAGCGAATCCGGCATCCGACACTCCATGATGATCGCTACCGAAGATAAAAATAACGAATGGATCTGTTTCTGCAAAAACATGATGGAATTGAAAAACGAAGTGGATCTCGATAAAGGTCAGCAAAAAAATAACCCGTTCGTACAAAAAGTAAATTCTTGCAATGAGTCAGACAATCCCGTTCTTTTTTTCTATCATTTGAAATAATCCGACAAATCAAGGAACTGCCAATCTCTTAAATTTGACTTATGAGATATTATTTCCTCTTTTTTCTATTGCTTGTATCGTATTCCTGTTCCCGGGAAGATCAAAATCCCGATTCGATCCGGATCGACCTGTCGCGCAGCTACGGCAATGAACAACTGGAAAACATCGTAGACGATATCCGTTTGGTTCCTTTGGAAACGAACGACAGTTGCATCGTCGGGCAGTACGACCGGGTAATCGTAAAAGGCCGGTCGATTTTCATTCTGGACAAAATGCAAAACACCGTTTTTTGTTTCGATACAACCGGCAAATTCCGACAGAAAATCAACCGACAGGGACGTTCAGGCCAGGAATATATCACGGCAGACGATTTTATCGTACAGGACAATACGCTTATTGTTTTCGACAACAACAAATCGCAATTACAATTTTACGACTTTCAGGGAAACTATGTAAAAACAATACCCGTTTGCCAGGGAGATCAAATCGCGGTTAATCCGGCAGGCGGCTACATCGTTTATTCATCCGTCGCGGACAAATACCATGTCCACACATTCAACGACAAGGGAGAAAAAACCGGCGAATACCTACCCGTCGAATCAAAAATAATCAACCTCCCGAGCGCATTTTGCAATAACAAATCCATCCTCTCCTATAATGACGAAACATTCGTTCTCAATTTTTTCGACTACAATGTTTACTCATTGAAAAACAACGAGCTAAAAATCAAATACCGTTATGACTTCGGGGTGAAAAATATGCCCGACGACCTACTCGAAGTATCCGATCCGGCTTCATTCATGCAAAAAATAGCAAAAGACAAGAGCGTTCAACAAATTGAAAACTTTACCGAAACACGAAATTGGATAACATTCGATGCGCGCTATCCTGTCTATTACAACAAAAATGCACAAGTCTATTATGTATTCAACGAGTTGAAATTTCCTTACAGTCTTTTCTTTTGGCAAGCTCCTTTGGCAATAAACGACGACAATGAATATTTCTCGATCGTTTCCATCAACCAAATCCAGGCTTTGGTCCCGGCTGTGAAAAAATATACCGGACAATACCCTTTCATCGAAACCGTCGCAAGTGCGTCGATTAATGATAACGACAATAATTGGGTCCTGTTTTTCCGGCTGAAAAACAATTAATAATAAACAAATCAACCTTATAAATCCCCGAAAAGAGATCTCGGCCGGCAAGGTGGCCGCAACAGCACGATCACCGTCGACGCCGACGGCAAGGGATTGGTTTTCAAAAACGGATCGCGCGGCGCGAGGGCAGTCTTTAGGCTAGTTATAAAAAAACATTCCGACCTATTTCGGAGTGTTTTTTTATAATCCATTAGCCTTTCTATACTATATTTAGACCTGAATAAACAAATAACGCTGATATATTCTTCTTACATTTGTTAATATATTTTATATCGGAATCAAAAATTTAGACAATAACCTTATTTAACAAACTAACATAATCACTAAAAACAAAAATCATGAAAAAAAGAACTATTAAATTGTTTTGTGTCGGGATCGCCGGAGCTTTAGCGGTTTCAGCTTATATCCAAAAATTTCACAAATCTGAAACCGATTTACTGTTTTCCAACATTGAAGCATTGGC
>OBAR01002448.1_pt1 | contig 12909 bp, 8 predicted proteins | sample 1517911 | NCBI WGS metagenome assembly OBAR01 (sample SAMN04571709, study PRJEB22368) | human gut metagenome | biome: human gut; material: stool | host: Homo sapiens | place: Luxembourg | collected 2012-10-26
CTATGCGAGATTTGCTTGAGCTGATCGTTGGTGAGTGGAAGGAACATGATGAAGAGCCTGAGCCAAGTGATATAGAAAAAATTGGTGATAGCCTGTGGCGCATTCAGGGTGCAGCTTCACTAGATGAGGTTGCAGAGGAACTTGATGTGGAACTTCCGCTTGATGAATATGATACCTTCGGCGGCTATGTGCTTGGTGAACTTTGTTATGTGCCAGATGATGGCACACAAGTTTCTGTTCTTACACCTGATCTTGAAATTATGGTTACTTCAATAAAAGATCACAGAGTAGAAGAGACTACGGTGCGAAAACGTATTGTACAAGAGGAACAAACTTAATTAGAAAAATGATTTCCCATTGAAATCCATATATTCATTCGATATAATGAGAGTACTGATGGCCGTGCATCAGTACTTTTATTAATTTACGAAAAAAGAAAGGGGAGAGATACTTATGGAACAAAATAAGAAAAAAGCCGGCAAGGCAGCGATGATTTTCAGGTTTTTAAAACCATGCCTGCCGCTTATGCTGACAGGTCTTTTCTTTTCAGCAATGATTACTGTCTGTCAGGCATTTATCCCACAGGTTATTCGAATTAGTGTAGATGGCGTCTTAGGAAGTGACTTGTCTAAGATTCCAGAATGGGTGAAAGCCTTTTTATCAGAAGAAACGATTCGTGAAAATCCTGGAAAGATGCTTACGATTGCAGCGCTTGCCGTTATTTTGCTTGCAGCTATAAACATCGCTGCAAACTACTACTCAAAGGTATTTGCAGCAAAAGGTTCAGAAAGCTTTGTAAAGGGCATGAGAGATCAGTTGTATGATCATATTCAGAAGTTACCGTATAGCTGGCATGTAAAGAACCAGACAGGTGATATCATTCAGCGCTGTACATCAGACGTAGATGTTGTGCGAAATTTTGTAACTAATCAGTTGATGGAAGTATTTCGTATTATCTTCCTGATTGTATTCTACATGGTGATCATGTTTTCAATGAATGTTAAAATTTCATTGATCGCTGTGTCCTTTTTTCCGATTGTAATTTTGTATTCTGGATACTTCTTCTCAAAGATTGCACAGCACTTTCAGGAAGCAGATGAGGCAGAGGGAATTTTATCAAGCGTTGTTCAGGAAAACTTAACAGGTGTACGAGTGGTGCGCGCATTTGGAAGAGAATCATTTGAGCGCAAACGTTTCGATGAGAAAAATGAGCGTTTTGCAGGACTGTGGATTTATTTAGGTAAGTTTTTGAGTCTTTATTGGTCGATTGGTGATCTGATTACAGGTATTCAGATTCTTACAGTCATCTGCATGGGTGTGTTATTTACAGTAGATGGCAATCTGACTGTCGGTGAATTTATTGCCTTCGTATCATACAATTCCAGTATGGCATGGCCAGTGAGAAGTCTTGGACGAATCATATCCGAGATGAGTAAGGCAGGCGTGTCAATTGAGCGTATTGCCTATATCCTTGATGAGAAAGAAGAAGATGATCGTCCGGGCGTGACAAAGCCTGCAATCAATAAGGATATTGTATTTGACAAGGTGAACTTTAAATATGAAGAGGGAGCTGCTGTCTTAAAGGATGTCAGCTTTACTGTTCCGGCAGGAAAGACATTTGCTATTCTTGGAAATACAGGAAGCGGAAAGAGTACACTTGTACATCTATTAAATCGTCTTTACGATCTGCCTGATGGTTGTGGAAAGATTACTATTGGCGGTGTTGATATTCGTGATATTGATCGTCAGTATTTGAGAAGCCAGATTGGTATGGTGCTTCAAGAGCCATTCTTATATTCAGGAAGCATAAAGGAAAATGTTGGAATAACAAAGGAAAGTTCAGCATTTGATGATATTCGTGAGGCATGTGAGATTGCCTGTGTAGACAGTGCGATTGACAGTTTTACGGATGGTTATGAAACCATTGTTGGAGAGCGCGGTGTAACGCTTTCGGGCGGACAAAAACAGCGAGTTGCGATTGCACGTATGCTTGTAGAACATACACCTGTTATGATTTTTGATGATTCTCTTTCAGCAGTAGATGCGCAGACAGATGCCATGATACGTGAGGCACTCAAAAAGAGAATGGCAGGAACAACAGTTATTTTGATTGCACATAGAATTACGACTCTTATGCAGGCAGATTGCATTATGGTGCTCGAAGATGGCGCTGTGGCAGAGATGGGAAGCCATGAACAGCTTATGGAGCATCACGGTATTTATCGCAGAATTTATGATATTCAGATGAATACTCAATTAGATGCTGATTCTGTGTAAGAAAGTTAAAAAAGTGTCTGCACATGTGATGCAGGCACAGAAAGGCAGGATAAAAATAGTATGCAGATTGAAGAAAAAGAATATGACCAGTCGTTTGACTGGCGTATTTGGAAGAAACTGTTTCCATTTATGAAGCCGTTTCGAAAATATATGATTATTGCACTTGTTTTTAATACGTTGTGTGCACTTGTCGATATTGCACTTCCATTGTTTCAGCAGTATGCAATCAATCATTTTATCAGCGGAAATACGACAGAAGGAATTGGAAGCTTTGCAGGAACTTATTTAGTTACCATTATATTTCAGACTGTCAGTGTTGTGATCTTTTGCCGCTGTGCTATGGTGATTGAGATGAATATGGCAAAAAATATGAAGAAGGCATGCTTTGATCATCTTCAGCAGCTTTCCTTTTCCTATTATAATACAACACCAGTCGGCTATATTTTGGCAAGAGTAATGAATGATACAGGACGAATCAGTGGTTTGATTGCATGGAATCTTCTTGATATGTTGTGGGCGCTGTTTTATGTAGTGGGAATCTTTGGCATTATGCTTGCACTAAACTGGAAGCTGGCACTTTGGATTATGTTAATTGTGCCAGGTCTGGTGCTTCTTACAAGCTTTTTCCAGAAGCGTATCTTAAAATGGAACAGGCAGGTCAGAAAGAAAAATTCAATGATTACAGGTGCATATAATGAAGGAATTACAGGTGCGCAGACATCAAAAGCGCTTGTCATTGAGGAAAAAAACAGCCGTCATTTCAGGGGACTTACTGATGACATGAAAACAGCAGGTGTGAAGGCGGCACGTATGAATGGTCTTTATGTAGCGCTTGTTATATTTTGTGGCTATATTGGTGTGGCACTTGCATTAAAGCAGGGCGGTGAGCTTGTGTTGGCACAGGCTCTTCAGCTTGGTACGTTATCAGCCTTTACAACATACGCTGTCAACATGTTTGAGCCAATTCGAAACATCGCGTCTAACTTGTCAGAGATTGTGGCAGCACAGGCTAATATCGAGCGTGTCACAGGACTTCTTGAGGAAGAACCGCAGATTAAGGATCGTCCTGATGTCATTGAAAAGTATGGCACAGCATTTGAGCAAAAGCGTGAAAATTGGGAGCCAATTAAGGGTGATATTACATTTGAAGATGTGACGTTCCATTACCCAGATGGAAATGAAAATATTTTAGAGCATTTTAACCTTCATGTTCCGGCAGGAACGACAGTTGCCATTGTCGGAGAGACAGGTGCTGGAAAGAGTACACTGGTAAATTTAGCTTGTCGTTTCTTTGAACCGACACAGGGTCGTATTTTAATCGATGGTGTGGATTATAGAGAGCGCAGTCAGTCATGGCTTCACAGTGCGCTTGGTTACGTGCTTCAAAGTCCTCATTTGTTTACAGGAACAATCATGGAAAATATCCGTTATGGAAAGCTGGAAGCTACAGATGAAGAGGTTATTGAGGCAGCAAAGATCGTATCAGCAGATCAGGTAGCAAAACGTCTTGAAAAGGGATGGCAGACAGATGTTGGAGAGGGTGGAGATTCCATGTCCACCGGAGAAAAGCAGCTTATTTCATTTGCAAGAGCTGTGCTGGCAGATCCAGCGATTTTTGTTCTGGATGAAGCAACCTCTTCTATTGATACAGAGACAGAGCAGCTGATTCAGAATGCGATTTCTTATCTTTTAAAGGATCGTACTTCATTTATCATTGCCCATCGCCTCTCGACAATCCGCCAGGCAGATGTAATTCTTGTTGTTAAGGCCGGAAAGATCATCGAGCAGGGAACACACGACGAGCTGATGGCAATGAAGGGTTATTACCATGATCTGTACACACAGCAGTTTAAGGAAGAGATGATGGAAGAACTAGTAAAGTAATTTAAATCCATCCGCCATCCATTGTAAGAATTTGACCAGTGAGGTAGTCTGGTGCATCTGCAACCATGCAGATCATCTGGGCTGCCTCTTCTTTTGTGCCCTCACGTCCAGCAGGTATTTCATCTGCGAGCGCCTCAGCCTCCTCCTTTGACAACCAGGCATTCATCGGTGTTTCAATCGCACCAAAAGCGATGGCATTCACCTGAATATTACTAGGAGCCAGTTCTTTAGCGAGAGCTTTTGTAAAACTATTAATGGCGCCCTTGCTTGCAGAGTAGACAGCCTCACAAGAGGCACCTACATTGCCCCATACAGAGGAAATATTTATGATGCGTCCGTGGTGGCGATGTACCATGGATGGGATGACAAGATGACATAAATTCATGACAGAACCGATATTGACATTCATTACACGCTGCCACTCATCAGGTGTCATATCCTGGAAAAGACCGATATGGGAGATTCCGGCATTGTTTATTAAAAGATCAATAGGGCCAAAATGTTCATTTGCCTGTGCTAAAAGTGATTTGCATGCTTCATAGTCTGATACATCAGCGGAAAAGGTCAAAACATCAGCGCCTTTTTCCTTTGCTTTTTTTGCTGTATTTTCTAAGCCTTCCTTATTTTTCATAGAAACAAGAATCAGGCAGTTATCAGTACTTGCAAGAGCCAGCGCAGCAGCCTGTCCAATGCCAGAGGATGCACCTGTAATTAAAATTGTTTTTGACATTTTTTCCCAGCAGCAGGAAATCGCTAATTAGTATAGCACAAAGAAATAAAAAGTGCAAAAGGCACAAATAAACTTGCTTGACAAGCGATTTCTATGTGATATAATCAGAATGGAGTTGTAATAATATTGTAACAATTTAACTGATATTATGTTTTTGTACCTGCAGGCAAGATGGCAGGCTACGGGAAGGTACAGGTTTTTGAGATATGAATAAATTATGCAGGAATGCGCTGGCATCCTGTCTGGCTGCGACATTTGCAGTTGGAGGAGGCATTGCAGTACCGGCAGCATCAGGCGCGTCGCTTGAACAGGATACAGCTGTGGCAGGCATGGCGGTTTCTCTCGATAACTACTATGCAAGCAGCCAAACGCCTGAAGCAGATATTATGGATTATATTCGTTATATAGTTGCTTCAGCACAGGAGAAAAAGATCATCCCAGTTTTTACTGTAAATGCGACGACGAAAGAAGATGGTTCCGTTGTATTTGGAACTAGCTTGGTATCAAAGGATGCCAGCGAAAAGGAAGAAGGACTTGTCAGTGTAATGGCAAGCTTAAATGTTAGAAATAAGCCATCTGTATCAAGCAATGTGATCGGATATTTATACAGCAATTGTGTTGTTTCTATTTATGATACTGTTGATAACAGTGAAGGCAGCTGGTATCTGATCAAAAGTGGAGATGTAGAGGGTTATGTGTCATCTGATTATGTATTAACAGGTGCAGCTGCAAAAGCGAGCGATGAGGATCTTACAAACCGTTATGCAAAGGTAAAAGCCAATACAGCGGTTGTTTACAGTTCAGCATCAAGCAGTGCTGACAGTGTTGGCAGCGTCTATAAGGATGGTGATTATAAGGTTCTTGCAATTCAGAACGGATTTGTAAAGATTGCAGTTAACGAAGAATTTGCCGGATTTGTTAAAGCAGAGGATGTTTCTTTATATACACGTCATGCAGAGGCAGTAGCAATCACTGATCAGATGGTAAAAAATCAGTTGGACAGCTATCTTGTAGATATTCGTGATGCAGAGGCAATTTTTGAAAAGCGTATGGCAGCAGCAGATTATCAGGCAGCTTACAACGCAAGTACATATGCATATCAGCTTTGGGAATATTACATAAATGATGCTTCTAACGCAGGTTATACAGATTTAGTAACAACAGCAAAGAGCGAGCAGAAAAAGACAGCCGACATGGTAGCGCGTGCGACAGCAGCGTTAAATGGTGAGACAGTTGCAGAGACGTCAACGGAGGTACCTACTACTACTACTACGACAGTGGCAGCTACGTCTGCTGAGGAAACGACAACAAGCTCACAGGCACAGACTTCATCAAGCGAAGCAGAAGAAACGCAGCCAGATCAGACAGAGCCGACAGCACCGACTACAGTAGAGGATACCACAACTACGACAGCTGAGCAGACAGCGCCGACTACAGTAGAAGATACCACAACTACGACAGCTGAGCAGACAACGCCGACTACAGTAGAAGATACTACAACTACAACAGCTGATAATACTACTCCTTCAGAGACTGTAAAAGCAATTCAGGGTATTGAGGCATTTTATACTGGAAGCAGCAAGACAGAAGGACAGGTACTCAGTGCAAGTGAGCTGTATATTGTTGTTACTTACACAGATGGAACAACACAGACAGTAACAGAAGGCTTAAGCTGTGAGCAGGTTGGCATGATGTTAAGTGCAGGCTGGAATACTGTTACTGTAAGCTATCAGGGATTCTCTTCTTCATTTGATTTAAATGTGGCAACAGTTGAGGCTTCTTCAGAAACACAGCCGTCAGATGTTCCATCATCAGAGACAGTACCTGATGAGACAACCACTACAGTTGAAGAAACTGCTCCATCATCAGAGGCAGAGACAACCACCACAGTTGAGGAAACAGTTCCATCATCAGAGGCAGAGACAACCACCACAACAGCGGCAGAAACTACTACCACAACAGTTGAAGCGACAACAACAACAGCGGCAGAGACTACTACCACACAGGAAATTACAACTCCATCAAACAACTCAACACCGCTTCGTGATTCAATTGTTAATTATGCATTAGGCTGGGTAGGTCAGTGCAATTATGTATACGGCGGCACCGATCTTTCTATTGGCGGTTCCGTAGACTGCTCTGGATTTACTATGCAGGTATACAGCAGAGTGGCAGGCGTAAGCCTTCCGCATCACTCAATGTCACAGATGAATTGTGGTTCTGCTATCACTTATGATCAGCTTAGACCAGGTGATCTTGTATTTTACAATAATCCGAACCATGTGGCAATTTACATCGGTAACGGTGCAATTGTTCATGCAGGTTCACCAGAGACTGGAATTAATATAACATCTGTATTCTTTAAGACACCGATAGGATATCGTACATATTTGCCGTAAAGAATACTAAAGTAAGGCGACACCCGAAAGGGTGTCGTTTTTATTTATAGAGAGAATATCCTTGCACTTTTTTATATTTGTGTTATCATAATGTAATGACTAATTGTCTGTCATTATTTGAACATGAAAGGTGAAGGGTATGAAAATAATAATTGCGGGCGTCGGAAAGGTTGGATCAACGCTGACTAGACAGCTGAGCGCCCCAGGTTATGATATTACGCTTATTGATGTAAAGCAGCAGGTATTGGAAGCAAACGTAGAAAAATATGATGTAATGGCCGTTTTAGGAAATTGTGCCACGATGGAGACATTGCTTCAGGCAGGTGTAAACGATGCGGATCTTTTAATTGCAATGACTGGTGCAGATGAGTTAAATCTTCTGTGCAGCATGACTGCTCATGGAATCAATCCAAACATCCATACAATTGCAAGAATCTGTAATCCTGATTATACAGATCAGGTTTACAAAATGCAGAAAACATTTGCGCTGTCATTGACAGTAAATCCGGAAAAGCAGGCTGCAATCGAGATTGAACGACTGCTTAAATTCCCAGGCTTCTTAAAGAGAGACAGCTTTGCAAAGGGAAGAGTAGAGATCGTAGAGCTGCGTGTTGATGAAAGAAGCCGTTTGTGCAATGTTGCTCTTAGCGAATTGAATCGTGTAATAAAGTGCCGTGTTCTTGTATGTGCCGTGCTTAGAAGAGGTGATGTTGTAGCACCGGATGGAAGCTTTGTGCTTAGAGAGGGCGACAGAATCTTTGTTACGGCATCAACAGAAAGCTTGGCGACACTTCTTGATAATCTTGGAATTATAACAAAAAAGGTCAATCATGTTATGATCTGCGGCGGCGGACGTGTAAGCTATTATCTTGCTCAGCAGCTTGAAAAAGATGGCATGACGGTACGTTTGATCGAGAAGGATCCAAAGCATTGTGAGGAACTTGCAGCGCTTCTTCCTAAAACAGAGATTATCAATGATGATGCGAGCAATACATTTGTGCTGAAGCGTGAAAATCCTGAAAGCTGTGACGCACTTGTCACGGCAACTGGTATGGACGAGTTAAATATGATTATTTCTCTGTATGGAACTAAGCATGGTGTATCTCAGGTTATCACAAAGCTTGGCCATATGGAAAATGGAAGCATGATTGATCAGCTTCCAATTGGAAGTACGATCTGGCCGAAGGATCTTTGCTGTAACGGTATTGTGCGTTATATACGTGCAATGCACAATCAGACAGGAGCAGCCGTATCAGTTCATTCCATAGCAGATGGAAAGGCAGAGGCAATTGAGTTTCATGTTGAAGAGAAAAAGCCGTATTGTGATAAGCCGTTAAAGAACATGAAAGTGAAGCAAAATATTCTTGTAGCCTGTATTACACACGGCGGCGTTACAGAGCTTCCGGGAGGAGATTCTGTCATTCGAGAGGGTGATACAGTTGTTGTTGTCACAACAAGAAATGATATTATCTATAAGCTTGACGATATTTTTGAAGCATAACAAATACAGTTTCTGCAAAAAAGGAGTTTTTTAATTATGAACTATAAAATGATGGGGCGGCTGATTGCGCAGATTCTGTTGGCGGAGGCGGCATTTATGGTGCCGGCACTGATTATAAGTCTGGTTGGTCAGGATAGTCAGGCAATTTTAGGATTTGCTTTAAGTATCCTTGTGATTTTAGCAGTGGCAGGTATGCTTATGTTTTTTGCAAGAAAAGCCAAAAAAGGCTTTTATGCAAGAGAAGGTATGGTTTGTGTCGGACTCGCGTGGATTGTAATGAGTCTTTTGGGCTGTCTTCCATTTTGGATTTCACGTGAAATTCCGTCTTATCTTGATGGATTATTTGAGATCGTATCTGGTTTTACGACAACAGGTGCATCTATTTTATCGAATGTAGAAGGTCTTTCAAATGGAATGCTTTACTGGAGAAGCTTTAGCCACTGGGTTGGCGGTATGGGTGTTCTTGTATTTTTACTTGCAGTTGTTCCTGTCAGCGGCCGAAATGATGGTTTTACAATGCATCTGCTTCGAGCAGAGAGCCCGGGACCTAATGTTGCAAAGCTTGTTCCAAGAATCAGAAGCACAGCCGGAATTTTATATATTTTGTACATTGTATTGACAGTAATAGATTTCCTGCTTTTGATTGTTGGAAAAATGCCTGTATTAGAGGCTGTGTGTACAGCATTTGGAACAGCTGGAACTGGTGGATTTGGTGTAAAAAATGATAGTATGGCAAGCTACAGTCCATATATTCAAAATGTATGTACAGTGTTCATGCTGCTGTTCGGTGTGAATTTTAGCTGCTATTATCTTTTGATAATGAAGCAGGTAAAGAGTGTATATAAAGATGAGGAACTTCGTCTTTATGTTGGAATGGTACTGGGCAGTGTGCTTTTGATTGTGATTAACCTGAGAGGCTTTTATGGAACACTTGAAGAGACAATACGCCACGCATTTTTCCAGGTGGCCAGTATTGTGACGACTACAGGTTTTGCTACCACAGACTTTGATTTGTGGCCAGGTTTTTCAAAGTCAATCCTATTATGTCTGATGGTAGTGGGTGCCTGTGCAGGAAGTACAGGCGGAGGCTTTAAGTGCGGAAGACTTTTGCTTGTCTTTAAGAGTCTTAGAAGAAACATCCAGAAAATGCTTCGTCCGCAGCGAATCCAGGCAGTGCGCAGCAACAAGCAGGTCGTATCAGAGAAGGTGCTTGAAAATACAAACGCCTATCTTGCTGCATATGTACTTATTATTATGTTTAGTCTGCTAGTTATTTCAATAGATGGTTTTTCTGTTGGAACTAATTTTTCAGCTGTACTTGCCTGCTTTAATAATATCGGACCAGGTCTTGAATTAGTAGGCCCGACATGTAACTTCTCAATTTATGGTCCGCTGGCAAAAATTGTACTAATTTTTGATATGCTGGCTGGACGATTGGAAATTTTTCCAATTTTGATTCTTTTGTCACGCGATACGTGGAGACGCTGATAAATATTAGTGACGAGAAATATAAAAAAGTGCCATGGATATCCAAGGCACTTTTTTTGATATGCATTAAAGCAATGTAATATTGTGCTTTTTTGCTTCCTTTCTGATATCAGTCGGCCAGATAGAGGACTGAACCTCACCGATGTGGGCACGGCGAAGGAAGAACATACAGATACGAGACTGACCAATACCGCCGCCAATAGTGTAAGGAAGTTCTTTATTTAGTATTGCCTTTTGGAAAGCAAGGTTGGCGCGCTCTGGGCAGCCAGCCTTCTCAAGCTGAGTGCGAAGAGAGTTCTCATCAACACGAATACCCATGGAGGAAAGCTCAAGAGCAATATCAAGAACTGGATAGTAGACAAGAATATCGGCGTTGAGTGCCCAGTCATCATAATCTGGTGCACGTCCGTCATGCGGCTCGCCATTTCCAAGCTTATCACCAATCTGCATCAGGCAGACAGCCTTTTTTTCTTTCGTGATCAGATATTCACGCTCCTTTGGAGTCTTGTCCGGGTACATGTCAAGTAGCTCCTGAGAAGTAATAAAGAAAATTTCCTTAGGAAGAATTTCTTCTATGTAATCATACTGGATTGCCATGTACATTTCTGTCTTTCTAAGTGTCTTGTATACATCACGGACAACGGACTTTAAAGTGTCGAGTGTTCGATCTTCTTTTGAGATGATTTTTTCCCAGTCCCACTGATCAACAAAGATGGAGTGGATATTATCTGTAGTCTCATCACGGCGAATTGCGTTCATATCGGTGTAAAGACCTTCACCATTTGAGAAGCCATATTCCTTTAAAGCATAGCGCTTCCACTTTGCGAGAGAGTGTACAACCTCAGCATTAAAGTCAAAGGATACAGGGCGCTCAACACCATTTAAGTTGTCATTTAAGCCGGAAGCCGGATCAACAAACAGCGGTGCTGATACGCGAAGCAAATTTAGCTGCTTTGCGAGCAGATCCTGAAAGAAATCTTTGACTGTTTTGATGGCAATCTGTGTATCATGCAGATTTAAAGCTGGTTCATAGCCCTCTGGGATAATTAAGTGTTCCATAATTCCTCCAAGTATATTTATTTAAACGGACATCAGATAATAGCTGCAGCCGTCTAGAAGTATGTTAAGATAGAGTGATGCTTTTGTCAACGGGTCTGTCCATTTCCAGTGATAACATATTTATAAGCTGTCAGCTCACGAAGCCCCATTGGACCGCGCGCGTGAAGCTTCTGTGTTGAAATTCCCATTTCACAGCCAAGACCAAATTCACCTCCGTCAGTAAAGCGAGTTGATGCATTGACATAGACGGCAGCACTGTCCACAAGTGTTGTAAATAGAGCAGCAGTCTGTTCATTCTGTGTGATGATTGATTCACTGTGATGAGTAGAGTGGGAAGCAATATGTGCAATTGCTTCGTTCACATCACTTACGACATGCACAGCGAGAATATAGTCGAGAAATTCCGTATCAAAATCATTCTCATCTGCAGGAGTACCATCAATAATTGAAAGAGCTTCTTTATCAAGGAGAAGCTTAGCAGGATGCTCGCGAGATGGGTCACACAAGCTTTTTTGCAGCATAGGAAGAAATTTCTTTGCCACATCACGGTGCACAAGACAAACCTCGGCAGCATTGCACACAGAAGGACGGCTCATTTTTGCATTTTCAACTATTCGCATTGCCATGGAAAGGTCGGCATCCTTGTCCACATAGATATGGCAGATTCCAGTGCCTGTCTGAATACAAGGAACAAGCGCCTGCTCTACGCATGCCTTTATAAGTCCTGCACCGCCGCGTGGAATCAAAAGATCAATAAAACCAACGGCACGCATTAAGTCAAGTGCACTTTTTCGGCTTGTATCCTCAATCAGGTTTATGACCTGTTCATTTATGCCACAGCTATGAAGCCCTTTTTTAAGTGCAGTGACAATTGAAAAAGCACTGTGAAAGGCTTCCTTTCCTGTGCGAAGTACGCAGACATTTCCAGATTTTAAAGCTAGAGCAGCGGCATCCGATGTAACATTTGGGCGGCTTTCGTAAATAATAGCGATAACACCCATTGGTACAGAGACTTTTTGAATATGAAGTCCGTTTGGGCGAGTTTCATCAGAAAGAATGCGGCCAACAGGATCAGGAAGTGCAGCGACAGCACGGATGCCGTCTGCCATAGCGCGTATGCGTGATTCATCAAGCTTTAGTCGGTCAAGCATGACAGAAGATATAGTGTCCTTTGCTGCGTCCATATCTTTTTTATTTTCACAAAGAATAGAAGAAGTGTCAGCAATTAGTGCATCTGCCATAGCAAGAAGCGCTTTATTTTTTTCTTCACTTTTCAAAACCGCCAGAGAAGAAACAGCTGCCTTGGCTTCCTGTAAAATACATTTTGTTTCTTTCATAATGCGTTTAGTCCTTTCTTTTAAAGCATTTTTTTCTGCGCAAGAAAACGTGTTCCGGCTTGTTTTCCATCTGCGATATCATATAAGATAACAGGGTCAGCTCCGTTTGCAATAACCATGTCAATGCCATTTTCTGTTGCAATCTGTGCAGCCTGAATTTTTGTAGTCATGCCGCCAGTTCCAAGATTTGTGCCTGCACCAGAGGTCATAGCTTTAATTTCAGGTGTGATTTCA
>OBAR01002461.1_pt1 | contig 12851 bp, 8 predicted proteins | sample 1517911 | NCBI WGS metagenome assembly OBAR01 (sample SAMN04571709, study PRJEB22368) | human gut metagenome | biome: human gut; material: stool | host: Homo sapiens | place: Luxembourg | collected 2012-10-26
ACGGAGGGTACTTCCAACAACCGTTATCTTTTCTGCTCCTGCTGCGGAACTCAGTGGCCGTTTGAGCGCATTCGCTGCGCACTGTGCGGCAATACCAACAGCAACAAGCTGAAGTACGTCTATGCCGACGAAGATCCGGCGCACCGTATGCATGTGTGCGAAGACTGCGGCGGCGCCATGGCTACGGTTTTCCAGGACGCACTGAAAGGTCCGATGGACTATGACATTGAGCTGATCACAACCGGTGTGATTCTCAGCATGTACGAAGATTCGTTGGAAAACGAAAACAAGCAGTAAGAGAGAACCTTGTTCTTGAGAGCGGCTTCGGCCGCTTTTTTCATCTCTGCGGAATTTGGACCAAGTTCAGGTCGTGAGAGATTCGGTTGACGCGTCGATTGATGAGTGGTGCGGACTTCACAAACTGATATTTCTTCGGGTTAATCAAGATCGAGGCCAAGCGGATGGCTTCAGCGCGAGAAAGGTTTGCCGCGTTCTTATTGAAGTAATAACGGGCAGCGGCTTGTGCTCCGAAGATTCCGTTGCCGAATTCGGCGATATTTAAATAGATCTCAAGGATTCTTGTCTTGCCCCAAATAGCTTCTACGATCGGTGTCAGAATGATTTCCTGTGCTTTTCTGAAGTAGCTTCTGTCGTGAGACAAAAAGAGGTTCTTGACGGTCTGCTGAGTGAGCGTCGAACCCCCGGGAGCGCGTTTGTCGGAGAGGAGGTTTCTTTCTGCTGCCGTTTTGATGGCATCCCAGCGCAGTCCGTGATGATGCATGAAATCCGCGTCTTCTGCGGCCACGACAGCTCGAATTAAATAAGGAGAAATCTGATCGTAATCTACCCACTGATACCGAATCGAATGCTTGCCTTCTTCCATCAGTCTTTCCTGTTCGGCGCGGATGTATGGGCTTGACGACGGATTGACGAAGTCGAAGAGGAGGATTCGGCCGACGTACTGAAGCTCGAATAAAAAGAAAGCGAGCAGGGCGCAAAGAAAAAGTTTGGCGGTCCAGGAGTATTTATTTGTTTTAGATCGATTGAACACGCAATGGTCCCTTTCGGATGAACATTTAGATTATACGTAGATCCTCTGGTGACCAAATTGGCAATTTAATTGATTTGGGTTCTGTCGGATGAAAGACAGAGAATCATGGATGCACTTAGAGGTTTTTTCACGATTCATTTAGGGCTGTCGATTCGAGAAGAGTAGGGCTGTCTTTTATCTCCGGCGTTCATAGTCACCAAGATTATCATCCCTCAAACACGCTATAAACATAAATGATAATAACTCTCATCATTATTTATATTTTTCCATATCTACTTTTAATTGATAAAAAATACTTCTTTATATTATCGTCTTACCCCATAGGGAAGGTACTAACCTATCTTTAATTAAAGCAGTTAGCTAAAGAATAAAATATTGAAAATGATTCTCATTTCTATTTTATTATGAAACCCTTTACATTGACTGCAATTGCTGCCTCTGTTCTGGCAACTGTTACCTATCCCTCAGTTCAAGCCCAAGAGACACCCTCCAACTCGGAAACGGTCGTCACGGCTCCGGTAGTTGTTACTGCGACGCGAACTGAAAAAAAAACTCAACGAAGCTCCGTCCTCTTTAGTCGTTATCACAGACAGTCAGCTGGAGCAGGATAATCCCAAAACGCTTGGCGACGCACTGTTGGATATTCCCAACGTTATGATGGAAGCCCCGGATAGTCCGGTCTTCACTCGAATCTCAATCCGAGGATCTGATTCTGATCAAATTACATACTTGATTGACGGAGTCCGTCAAGACAATTACACGATGAGCGGCAACCGTCCCGCTTTCATGTTTGCTGATCCGGAAATGATCAAGCAGATTGAGGTTAGGCGTGGCGGAGGATCTTCACTTTACGGTAACGGCGGCATCGGCGGAACAATCGCAGTTACCACCAAAACGGCGGCAGATCTTCTCAAGCCAGGACGAGATTTTGGAGCCAAACTCAAAGCCGGCTACAACAACGATGCCGACGAGTTCGGACAGGCGGCATGGCTTTACGGCAGGAAGGGACCTGTGGATGCAGTCATCGGTTTTTCACATCGAGACGGCGGCAAGGTTATCAGTTCTTCCAACGGCAAAAGGTCTAAAACTCCTCGAAACGCGCAATACGATTCATTTACATCTAAACTCAGTTTTACCCCTTCGGATGATTCTATTTTTTCGATCGGTTATAACTACGATGAGAACAAGCTGGATCAGGGTCGCACAGATAATGAAGCTAAATACCGTCTCAAACAGCACCGACTGAGCGGCAGTTGGGAATATAGCTCCGGAGATTGGGTGGATCTTGTTGTCAATATGCAGTACATGAAACTTGACAATAAGTTCGACGGTACTTCCTACAACGATGAAGCGTATTTCAAGGACAAGTTTGACTCCTACAGTATTAATACGCAAAACACCTCTGTCTTTGAATTCGGAGGAACACATTCTTTAACTTATGGTTTTGACGCGTCCTTGAATAAGCAAAAAGCTACTGATGTTTACGGTCGTCCCGACCGCAGTCGTCCGAAATCTAAAGGCTATGATGCCGGACTCTTTATCCAAGATGAATACGCAATTAATCCGTATTTGACGCTGACTCCTGTTCTTCGCTGGTCCTATTACAACCGCAAACCGACGACAGATAACAACGATAAATTCGGGTTGGCTTCGCGAAGCGACAGTAAAGTAACTCCGGGTATTACGTTAACGCTTTCACCATCCAAGCAGTTGTCCTTCTACGCCTCGGTTCAAACCGGCTATCGTCCTCCCTTCTTGGATGAACTCTACACTTCTATTGAGTATCCGGAATTTGGAATGTATTCAGTCGTTCTTCCTAACCCGGATCTCAAACCCGAAGAATCTATTAACGTTGAGATCGGAGTCAACGGCGACTATAAGAGCTTATTCTCTGACTCCGACCGTTTTGTATTTCATGCCAACGTTTTCCGCGACCGCGTGAAGAACCTCATCAATGCCGGAGCCACGGGAGATATGGACTTTACCGATGACGGCGACATGATTCTTTACTACTCCATTGATAACGTAGGTAAAGCATTAAAGACCGGTTTTGAAGCTTCCGCGGATTACTATCCTGGCAACGCTGATTTTCATTTGTCTTACGGTTATTTGCATGCGGAAGATAAAAACACAGGAGAAAAGATTCCGGGACTCACTCCAATGCAGGCAACTCTTAGAGCCGGTTATACCTACAAGCCTTGGAATGTTAACGGATGGTATCGTATGCGTCTCTTCAAAGGAGGCAAGAGCAATCTAGAGACCGCTTGGAATAGCGGCGAATATAAACAGCTCGGTGGGTTTGCAACACACACTTTGGGTCTCACGTGGAAACCTCAGATCAAGGATTGGGCCGATTTCACGCTGACCTTCTCGGTCGATAACATCACCAATAAGAAGTTCCGCTATCTCAACGGCGGATACGGTGTAGGAAGAAGTTACAGAGCGTGGCTGAGTGCAACCTTCTAATCAATTATCTCCCTTCATGTTCATACGACGCTCAAAGGAGGGGAGTTTCCCTTCCTTTCTTCGCGAGACCTTTTTTACCTTTCGTCAATGGCGAATGTGGTTTCTCCTGGGCGTTGTTATTGCAGCCTATCTCATCAACATTAAACTAGCTGTTGCATTAAACGACTGGAACGGTCGTTTCTACAACGCACTTCAAGTTGTAAATAAAGAAGAAATTTTCAGTTGTCTGTATGACTTTATCTTGCTTTGTTCGGCCATTATCTTGGTTTTGGTTACAGCTGACTATCTTCAGGGGAGGGCTGCTTTAATCGCACGCCGAGAACTCACTCACCGATTTTTTAATCGCTGGCTTTCGGAAAATGCCCCTTTTTATTGTCTGCGTTTGGAAAATAAAGAACCTGACAACCCGGATCAGCGAATTGCCGAAGATATTCGCGATGCTGTCTCAGTTTTTTTAAACTTATGCACTAGTTTTTTTAATTCCGTTCTCATGATCGGGAGTTTTTCAGTTATTTTGTGGAATCTCTCAGGTCCCCTAACCCTTTTTGGTTTTTCCATTCCCGGTTACATGTTTTGGGTATGCCTCATTTATACCTTCCTGGAGACACTTATCACGCATTTAATCGGCAGAAAACTTAAGCGACTCAATTTTGATTCTCAAAAACGAGAGGCAGATTTTCGTTCTTCACTCCTTGCAAAACGTACTCATGCCGAATCTATCGCGGGTCTTAAGGGGACATCTGTAGAACGGTTAGAACTTAACGGAAAATTCTCTTCACTCCTGAACGTTCTTATTGAAATCCTTAGAAAGAAAAGAAATCTGGAATACTTCTCGGTTGGTACCGGTCAAGTGACACATCTGACGCCGATTTTCTTTTCTCTACCGGCTTTTTTTGCGGGGACGATTGAGTTGGGTGGTCTCATGCAAATTCGAGGCGCGTTTATCGATGTCGCCCGCTCTCTTTCATGGATTGCCATGTCATATCAGCAGCTCGCTAGATTTGCTGCAACCTACGAACGTCTGTCGACACTTCATTACGCCATCGAAGAAATTAACGAAAAGCATAAGCAAACAGTCTGTTACTCAACATCTACAAAAGGACTTAAAGCGGATTTTTACTTATGCATTCCTGAGCGCAGTCAGGACGAGCGACTGAAGGTGAAGTTGACTCTTAAGCAAGGACAATTAACGGTCCTGCAAGGCCCTTCCGGCAGCGGTAAGAGTTCGATTCTTCGAGTTCTTGCGGGATTCGATCGCTTTGCGTCCGGAATGGTTGAATCCCCCTCTCAGAAATTATGGATTACACAGCAGCCTTATCTTTTTAAAGAAACCTTAAAGGCTAACCTTACCTACCCCGAGTTGCCCGATAAAGTGAGTGATTCAAAGGCGCTTGCGCTTCTCGAAAAAGTTGGGCTCGGTCGACTTGAACCGTTTCTGAATCATACAGTCGACTGGCAACACAGGCTCAGTGGCGGGGAACAGCAGCGGCTCATGCTTGCCCGAATGCTCTTATTAAAACCCCAGGTCCTGCTCTTAGACGAAGCTACCTCTGCCTTAGATGAGACAACCGCTGAAGCCATGACGGAGATGCTTCGCCTAGAGCTCAAAAATTCAGCAATTTTGCTGGTGACTCATCAATCTGTTCTCGTTAGACACGCAGACCAAGTACTACAAATGAAGGATTTTTATGTCAACACACGGAAAAAACGTCTTTGTCCCGTTTCCCAGATATGAAAACGCAGTTTTTGTTGGGGACAGCGCAATTGAAGCCTTGGCGGAACTAAAGATTTTCGGCAAAGCCCTAATCGGAGGAGGGCTTCCGAATATGCAGTATTTTCATCCAAATGAAAAACTACTTGAATGCACTTCCTGTGTAATGCAGGATCAAAGGGTCTTGACCACAGCCATTCGTCGCGGTGAAATAGAGTATGTTCTTCTAGAAAATAATCCTGACTCTGATATTAACCCAGCGCTTTTGGCTCCAAAACTTGAAGCAGAAGGCGTGCAGGTCAAAATTCTTACTATTTTTCAAGATCCCACTGAAACGCTCCTTGAAATCGGCAGAGTTTTTGGCGAGGAAACGCGTGCTGGGCGAATTGTTCGGGAGTATCGTTTGCAGCAAGAACAGCTAAAACGTTATTCACCGCTTAGTCCTCAATCTATTCTGGCGCTTCTAGCCATTCGTCATCCACTGGACGATCGAATCTTCTTATTTGCGCTCTCTGATGCCTCCGAATTGAGCAAAGATCTTTACCCGGCACTCTGCGCTCATAATCCGATCAAAGAAGCCGATTATAAAACCGTGATTCCAGGGCTTGTAGAAATTGAAGATTTAAGTTTTTTCTTAGCATTCAATCCGGATTGGATTGCGATCACAGGAGATTATCTTGGAATTCAGAGAGCATTAGCGCAATTCCAAATTCATGAACGTATCGTTCCCGATGCGCTAGCAAAAAATAAGGTTTTTACAGTTCCATATTATGGAAAACCGCTTGCTGTGCGACGCCCACGCATCCTCAAGCTTTGGCGTGAAGCGGCAGAAACTGCCGCTCGAGTAAAGTGAACGGTGTGAGAAGTGTTTTCTCTTTCAACGTGTGATTGTGCCTGGCAAACGTCCGATTGCTACCAAGCATCTAATAACAATCGCTGAAATTGGTCAGGTGCTCTGTAAGCCGAGTCCGAAGACGCAGTTTTCATCATCCGAGAGCAAAAGTTGTAGACAACGAGATTGATTCGGATCCGGGCAAATTGTCGAAAAGTTAACAACATTGTTCATAGGACGGGGCCTTAAACATCCCTATTAACGCAGTGTTTTACAACAGCTACGACAAAGGGGCTAATGGCTAGCCCCCAACGGAAGTTTTCTAACTGGATTACTCAACTAGAACAATGCGGATGAGCTGAAAAGCCTTTAAGAAGATACCAAAGAAGAGACTTGTGATCTTTATGGCGTCCCCAATGGGATTCGAACCCATGTTCTGACCTTGAGAGGGTCATGTCCTAGGCCTCTAGACGATAGGGACTTCGTCGAAATGTGACGAAAGTATACACCCAAATTCGAACGAGTCTATGTGAAGTCGTAAAACCGTGAAGAAGGTCATTGAGACTTTTTTCAAATAAAAACTTTCTTTTATATCGAAAAGAAATCATAAAATTAATTCAAATTCTTTCATAAAAGAATTTTAAATTATGTTTCCCTATTGATTTATTCAATTACAAAAGATGGTTAAAGATGTTTCCTCGTGATCGTTATCTAAATCAACTCATTGCTTTTTATGGTGCCGAACTGATCCGCGTGATTACAGGAATGAGACGTTCCGGAAAGAGTTCCTTGCTCAAACTCTACAGAGATTGGCTGGTTAATGAAAAGAAAATCGAGGAAAAGAGCATTGTCTACATCAACTTCGAGTCCCTCAAGTACGCCAACCTCACTGATTACCAAGCACTCTATGAGTATGTTTGCGGAATCTCCGCCCAAGCTGGAACAAAGGTATTTTTGCTCTTTGACGAGATACAGAACGTTAAGGCGTGGGAGAAGGCAGTTAATGCCTTGCGAGTCGATTGTGACTGCGAGATTGTACTGACCGGCTCGAATGCGAGGCTTCTCTCTGGAGAATTGGCAACACTTTTAGCCGGCCGTTATGTAGAAATCCAAATGTTTCCGCTTTCCTTCGACGAATTCTTAGAGTTCAGACAGAATGGTGGCGATGATGTCCGTAAATCCTTCGATGCCTTTCTGAGGTTTGGAGGCCTGCCGGGACTTCATGAGCTCCAAGCATCTCCTCGGGCAACAACTCAGTATCTGAGCGATGTTTTCAATTCTGTTTTACTGAAAGATGTGGTTTCCCGGAACAACATCCGCGACACAGAACTATTGAACAGAATCATCCAATTCATTTTTGACAACGTCGGTAGTACTTTTTCGGCGAAAAATATCTCTGATTTCTTGAAAAGCCAAGGTCGAAAATTAGGCGTTGAAACGATCTACAACTATCTTGATTATTTGGAGAATGCTTTTGTCATCGAACGCGTGAAACGCTTTGACCTAAAAGGCAGGAAGTATTTAGAGACACAAGAAAAAATCTATGCCGCTGATGTTGGCCTCAGAAATTCTGTTCTCGGATATCGGCCGACAGATATCGCCGGCATCTTAGAGAACCTCGTTTATCTTAATCTGAGACAAAAGGGCTTCACCGTCTCTGTGGGAAAGTCAGGCACCTCAGAAGTGGATTTTGTGGCCTCTAAGGACGGGGCTGTTTTGTACGTACAAGTCTGCTACCAATTAACACCGGAAAATTTAGAGCGAGGAGTTTCAGTCTGTGCCTGCAGGCAGCCACAACTCAGACAAATCAAAGATAACTATCCGAAACTTGTGCTTACACTGTCAGATTTGATGACAGGAGATATTGAAGGCATCAAGATTAGAAATCTCATAGATTTCTTGGCCGAACCGATAACAACGTACTGAAATTCCCGGATTCCGGATGTATAACTGCCGTTGCACACGGCATTCATCGGAGAGAAAACTTTCTTCTCTCTCCGACAGTTTGTTACTAGAACGTATGATTCCCTCCCGGACCTAAACAAGTCGCTGTCGGAATAGTCTCCATTATCAATTAGTCTTCACGGCATTTGTACGGTGTGAAATATTCTGATCAACAAGTTGATTTCTCAGAATTTTTCTTAGTTCAATGATGGCTTCAGGAGTTTCCTGGACGGAATGACCGGAGACGATGACTTTCTCACTGGCCGCTCCTTCAAGATGAGAACTCCAATAGGGAACGATCCCGTCAGAGGACTCTTCAAGCGGACCGTCGGCATTTTCTCGTCCGATGATCGAGTAGTACGTCACATTTTGTGAAATCGGAAGTTTGGCCAAAACTCGAATCGTAGGGTCCTTAGCGGACAAGTTGTCCACGCCGGTCATGTTAATTTCTCTCGGTAAGTCCTGACCGAATATCATCAGCGTCATTTCGCCGAGCTTGTTCACGATTGAGAGCGGCAGCTTGACAAAAGATGCCAGGTATCTCGCCCAGCTTGCGTCGGCGTACGGTGTGCCTTGATGAGGAGCCGCTAAAAATATTGCGGTTGTGACGCCTTGGAGAGGTTTGAACCGAAGAATGCTCTTGAATTTCGGATCCATTTGGTTGATTTTGTCGGAGGCTTGAGGATACTTTTGCTCAAGTGCATTGATAATCGTGTTGCCTGAGTCCGACACAAGGAGCCTCGTGAGGATTCCTCCCATACTATGACCGATAAGCGTGATGTTTTTACTCGCCTGATTTGTGCGTGGCGGATCGAAATGATCAATGGTCTTATTGATAGCTTCCGCAATCTCTTGGCGATTGATTAGGAGCGGAACGTTTGTCGGATAGTAGACCTGCCAAATCTGGTAATTATCTCGTAGGAGTTTGTCTCCCATAATTTCATTGGCCGTATTGACCCATGCTTCCGGACTGCTGGCTAAGCCGTGAATGAGGATAATAGTCCTAAGGTCCTTGCGGTAAGGACGCATCAGATAAACGGTAGGCTTATCGATGATATTTCCGTGTCCGAAAATCGTACTGAGTGCGTTAGAGGCAAAGTCGGAGTTGGCGAGCCAAAGACCATAAGCTCCGCTGAAATTGGCCGACAAAGGAACGACGGTTTTACCGATTTTGACGCTCTGAACAAAAGACGGGTCATACGTTGAGACAACGACATCGTCGGCGATAAGAATTTGATTCAGAGATTTTCCCGGAAATGAAATCATTGCCGTTACCGAAGAGTATGGCATTAGCCGCCAGGGCTGATCTTTTTCCTTTGCGGGGTCATCTGTGGAGAGCACCATGCGGGCGCCGAGACCGTCAGCTGAGTATTGATTTTTAAGACCTTTAAAAGAAAGGACGGTATCCGGAATCAGCTCTTTAACCGTTTCAGCGTGTTCCGATAGCTGTTCTGGATTTTTGATATAGATGTTCCATTTGCCTTCGCGAACCGGGAAATCCGTTAGCGCTTTGCCTTTAGTCGCTCTGTAAAGCTGCTCGATGACATTTTGTACGGCAAAGTTGTAGTAGTCCTTCACCTGTGTTTGTCGATCTTCTAAGGCGCGGTCGCTGATTTTTCTGCCGGAGAAAAACAGATAAGCGTAAGAATATTTAGCCGTCTGAATATAATCGTTAAGAAGTTCGGCGTTGAGTTTGTTCTCATCTTGAAATTCACCTGCATCTTTAAGGACCTGTGCATCTTTTTGCGCACGCATTGCTTTGAAGAGCCACATTTCTGCCAGTGCAGAAATTTTGGACTCATTGTCCGTTACAGAACTGTCTCCGACTGAATTGATACAGTACTGCATTCTGTTTTCACAGTTCGAAAGACCCAGCGCTGTGAGAACCGTGTTAGTCGGATCGCTTAACCGCCCCTGAGAGATGACATCGCCGCGGCGCTGAACCAAATATTCCTGACTATTGATGTTAGAGACCGTCACGGATGCGCAGCCGGACAGCAGAAGAATAGGTACGAGGAGGGCAGAGAGGATTTTCATCTGAGGCAAGCGTTAGCGGGAAAAATATTCAGAGACCGAAGCAAAAGCAGAAAAATAAATTTTGATACAGCGAATATTCAGAAGTCAAAGCTCCATTTCTCTAAACAATGAATTAAAAAAAACATCGGTCGGACAGAAGAAATGAAACTCGGGAAAATTAGGCAAAATTAAACGGCGCCCGCTGCAAAACAGGTGCCGTTTCTTCAAGCTGTTCAGGCTTATGAACTCTGGAAGTTCAAACCTTTTTGCTCATTACTGATAAATGTCCAAGCCGATGTAATGCTGGTACGGATGGTCGCAGGCAGGGCACTTAACAGGAGGTTCTGTCCCTTCGTAGATGTAACCGCAAACCAGACACTGCCAGTGAATCGGTTTTTCTCTTTTCCAGATGGTTCCCTTCTGGAGCTGGTCAAGATAGGTCTGGAAACGATCCAGGTGGTGCTGTTCGATCTGAGCGATTGCTCTGAAGTGAGAGGCGATGACAGGGAAGCCTTCCTTGTCGGCGACTTCGGCGTAAGCCTGATAAGCCTTAACGCCTTCGTATCTTTCTTCGTCGATGGAGATCTTAAGATTATCTTCGGTGGAGCCAATAGCTACAGAATCAGTCGGGACTTCGGCAACCAGCTTTCCGCCAGGCAAGAAGTTCAAAAAGATCTTGGCATGACGGAGTTCGTTCGCGGCTGTTTCGTTAAATGCATATCCGATCGGGAAGTAGCTTTCTTTCACAGCTTTCTGTGCATAGAAAGTGTACCGAGCGTAGGATTGGGATTCATTCAAATAAGAAGTTGCAAGGTTCTTCTCAGTCTGTGTACCTGCAACGCTTTTTGTTTCAGCCATTTCTATATCCTCATTTGTGGTGGGTTAGAAGAAACCCTAATGAATAGCGTTACTTTAACTGTTAAAGAAGCATGAACGGCCCGTGGCGTCTCAAATTAAGTAAATCGATCAAGTAAGGTTAGAACGAGAATTTTGAATCAAATGCTCACAATTTAGTGAAGAGATCAACGAATCGAAGACTGTTGAACAAGGTTTATTTGAATTAAAAAATTCTTTTAAATTCAAATAAATAAAATTTAAAAATCGAAAATTGTCAAAGAAAGGGGATTTTTAGCGGAAAGAGGGGATAGAAAATAAAGAAAATTAGTGGTAAACGCCCATATGAAAAGACAAAAATCTCCGTATAGTGGCGCGTTGAATGTGTGGCTGCTTCATAAGCCCGTGGACTAAGGCAAGACACGTTATTCCGACTTGTTCGGAACTTGTCCAGAAGGATTTACCACCCTTCAAATATCTCTCTTTTTTTGGCGAACCGCCGTGTTCGCTAAAATTCGGGGACAGAGCGGGACGTCGAATTTTCTTTAAAAGGAAACATCCGATGGAACTTACTACCCACAAACTTCGTATCAGCCAAAGCACGGTGAATACCATTCTTTCTCGTGCCCAAGGCCACTACAAAAGTATTCTTCTGTCCGCCGGTGCGGATGAAACGATCTTCAAAACCAAAAACCTGGAATGCCCATGGTGCGCGGGAGTTGACCGTTTCTCTTATACCGACAAGTTTGGGAAAGGCGACAGTTTCTGCCGTCACTGCGGTTACCACAGCGGAGTCGATCTTCTGATGAAAATCAAGAAGTTCGGTTACGTTGACGCTCTGCGTTTTATGGCCCGCTTTCTCAATCTTCCGATTCACGAAGAGAAAACCTACAGAGTCACGAAAACACAAGAGCAGTCTTCTCCGGTAGAAGAAGTATGGGCTGCCTCTCATGCCTTAGGCGAGAAAGATAGTGCTTATGTCTATCTTCGAAGCCGAGGCTTGAAAAAGTGTTTTCCGGCGGCGCTCCGTGCCTCGAATCGTCTTCGTTATGCGCAGCTTTCCGAGGACGGACGGTCATGGGATCACTCCTTCTATGAAGGACTTGTGGCCGAGATCGTTAACTCTGAAGGACACCGAGTCAGTCTTCATCGCACTTATCTGGACAAAGGCCGGAAGGCCCCCGTTAAGGCGGTTAAGAAAGTACTCGGCAAGGAGCTCTCGGGGTGCGCGGTTCGTCTGGCCGAAACGGACGAATCCGGCGTGCTCGGATTAGCCGAGGGAATTGAGACGGCGCTGTCTGCGTCGGAGCTCTTCGGAGTTCCGGTGTGGTCGGTGGTTGCCGCATTTAATTTCCGCAACTTTGTGCCGCCGAAGTTGGTCCGCAGAATCATCATTTTCGGTGACTCGGACAAGAACTTTATCGGTCAAAGGGAGGCTTATGCGGGCGCCGCTGAAATCAAACAGCGGCATCCCGACATTGAGGTCGAAGTGCGTCTGCCCGAGCAATCGGGTTCAGACTGGAACGACGTCCTCATGGCTCAAAACCAAACAAGCTTCGGTGCACAGGCTTGTTTGGCAAAAACATAGTGTGCATCGTTTTTTACTTAACCCTGCGGGGCCTTTGTGCCCCGCAGGGAGTCCGAGGCTCCGTTTTTTATATGGAGCTTTGTATGTCACAGGTATTAAACGAATTCGTTTCGCTGGAATCTTTCGGATTTATGCAGGACGGATCACTTTTAGGATACCGATTAAAGGATATCGAACCGGAACTCCGGTGCCTCATTCCTCGCTTGGATCCTTCCTATGTTTTTGAAAAGGACGCTTTGTCGATCATGAGCGCCTGGTTTGAAATCGGTTCGGGTGAGCCGCTGTTTATCAGCGGCCCGCACGGCTCGGGCAAAACCAGCTTTGTGAACCAGTACTGCGCCCGAGTGAACGCGCCGGTGATTTCGATTACCGCACGCGCCCGCTTGGACCGTACGGATCTCATCGGCGG
>OBAR01002463.1_pt1 | contig 12842 bp, 8 predicted proteins | sample 1517911 | NCBI WGS metagenome assembly OBAR01 (sample SAMN04571709, study PRJEB22368) | human gut metagenome | biome: human gut; material: stool | host: Homo sapiens | place: Luxembourg | collected 2012-10-26
ATCTCCATCACTTGAAGTGTGGACTGGACGAATACATCTTGCATATCCATTATGCGCCATACTCGCAATCTTATTCATTTGTGCTTTATTTAAATCCGCATTTGTGATGATACAACCAATTGTCGTATTCATACCACAAGAATTGATCATCTTTTCAGCTGCCTTTAAGATTTCATCTTCACTAAACAATCTTGTGTTTGTGTTTCGATCATAGATACCTGCAATTGGTTTGTCTGAATTTGGATAGAAAATATCACCACACGCATTTACGGCTACAATAGCTCCTACTTTTAATGGACCTATTTGTAGAGCCGAAAATCCAAGTCCTGCTTTCATCGCATATTGAGGACCAAAGAATTTACCAACACTTGCACCTGTTCCAGCACCTACATTTCCTTGTTGAGGATTATTCTTTTCCGCTTCCATACAAGCATCATAACCCATCTGTTTATTTGGATATGCCTTAGAATTACCTACACCACAATCAAATAGACAAGCTTCACATACGATGGGAATATAGATGTTTTTCATGTCAAAACCAATTTCGTGCTCGCTCAAATACTGCATAACACCACTGCTTGATTCTAAACCAAAAGCACTACCACCTGATAAAGTCACCGCATGAATTTTTTGGACCATGTTTTTTGGATTCAACAAATCTGTTTCACGAGTAGCAGGACCACCACCACGTACGTCTACACCAGCTGTAGCTCCTTCTTTACATAAGATGACTGTGCAGCCAGTCGCATTTTCTGTATCTTGTGCACTACCAATTTGAAATCCTTCGATTTCATTGATTTGAATTGTCTTCATTTTTGATCTCCTTTAATTCATATAAATCATTTCTACGCACCTTCCAATAAGGCATTCTTTTCCTTACTTTTTCAATGTCTTTTAAATGGATATCTACAACTTTGCAGGCTTCTTCTTCATTCAACTCCACTACAATATTGCCAAAACCATCCACAAGCATAGAATGGCCTCCTGAAGTATAGTTTTTATATGTATACTTAGCTGGGGCAACTCCACATAAAAAGACTTCATTTTCTAAAGCACGAGTTTGGGCAAATAACTTCCAATGCTTCTTTGTGGCCTGCTCATTAAAAGCGGCCGGACAAAATAGAATTTGTGCTCCATTTTGAGCTAAAATTCTAGATACTTCTGGAAAGCGAATGTCGTAACATAATAAAATACCGCATTTTCCCCATGGCGTATCGAAACATTGAAGGTGATTTCCTGGTACAAATACTTCATTTTCACAATAATCTTGTTTGTTGTGGAATTCAAAAAGATGTGTTTTATCATACGAACAAACAATGTCACCATCGCTATTTAATATGTAACAACGATTGTATTTATCCGCACAAATTGACCCAGCCACGATCCATACCCTATGCGATTTAGCTAGTTTTTTTAAAGCCATCAAACTTTCATCATGACGCAAATACGCTGTTTTTAATGCATCATTATGATAGGGACAGTTCCACATTTCTGGTAGAACTAAAATATCACAGTCTGGAATGTCTTTTAGTTTAGCTATGTTTTGTTGATTATCCATTGAAACAGACATTTGGTACATACAGATCTTCATATAGATTATGATAGGCGAAAAGTGACTACTTTTCAAGGTGTGCAAAGACTAACATGTGTTTATTTACTACTGATTTGAAATCGTTTACAATCAATTTAGGAGGGTTTGTATCATGTATAAAATCATAGAAGTAAAACAAAGTGTATTTGAAGATAATAATAAAGATGCGAATAAATTAAGAGAAGAATGCAAAGACAAGGGTATGTTCTTATTGAATGTTATGTCAAGTCCTGGAGCAGGTAAGACAACAACTCTATCTAGAACGTTAGAAAGATTAAAAGATAGAATGAGAATTGGTATTATGGAAGCGGATATTGATAGTGATGTAGATGCCAAAACAATCAGTGAATATGGCGTACGCACGATTCAACTACACACAGGTGGTATGTGTCATTTAGACGCAGATATGACTCGTCAGGGATTGCATGAAATGGGTATGGAAGACTTAGATTTGGCTGTACTTGAAAATGTAGGAAATTTAGTGTGTCCTGCTGAATTTGACACGGGATCCACTAAAAATGTGGCTATTTTAAGTGTTCCAGAAGGAGACGACAAACCTTTAAAATATCCATTGATGTTTCAAGTGTGTGATGTGGTTCTCATCAATAAAATGGATGTATTGCCATACTTTGATTTTGATGTAGAGAAATGTAAAGAGAATGTTTTGTACCGTAATCCAAATGCGAAAATTTTTGAGGTGTGCGCAAAAACGGGTGAGGGAATTGATGACTGGTGTAAGTGGCTTGAAAATGAAGTAAAAGCCTGGAAGGAATAATATGGCATATCGAGATAATATTGATAAACTGGCAAGGCGTATCACAGATCGTATTCCGGCTAAAGTAAAAAAATTATCCCAAACGGATCCTGAATATGAGTGTCTAAATGAAATCTTAAATGATGAACAATGTGATTTATGTTTGTGTTTTGAAGTACGTAAACCACTTTCTTTTGAAGAAGTAGTGAAAAGAAGTGGATGGCCAGCAGGAAGAGTGAATCGTGTATTAAATGAAGTGTGCGACATTGGAATGATTGAATACAATTGGGAAAATGCGGATCACCACAAACAGTTTGTGCTTCCTCAGTTTGTTCCTGGAGCAGCTGAATTTATGGTTATGAATAAAGATCTTGTTGAAGAACATCCAATTGTTGCGGATTTCTTTGAAAAGATGACGCGATTACCACTTGAAAAGGTAACGCCAATGGTTCCTCCTGGAGGAGCTGGCATTGGTATGCATGTTATTCCTGTAGAAAAGGCGATTCATGCAAATCAGCAAGCGGTAAGTGTAGAAAAGATTTCGCATTGGTTGAATAAATACGATAAATATGCACTTTCTCCATGTTCATGTAGAAGACAACAACGTGTTAGGGGTGAAGGAACTGGCGATGTTGAAGCCGATGTTTGTATTGCGGTAGGAGATATGGCTGACTATGTTGTACAGACAAACAAGGGTGGACATTATTGTACGTATGAAGAGGTTATTGAGACTTTAGAGCGTTGTGAAAGAAAAGGATATGTACATCAGATTACCAATATTGATGGAGAAGATAAAATTTTTGCGATATGTAACTGCGCACATGGTGTCTGTAACGCATTAAGAACAAGTCAATTGTTCAATACGCCAAATATGTCGGCAAGTGCTTATAGGGCGCATGTGGATAGTGACAAGTGTGTAGCTTGTGGAAAGTGTGTGGAAATTTGTCCAGTGGGTGCGGCAAAATTGGGGCAAAAGCTTTGTACCAAAGATGGCCCTGTATCGTATCCTAAACAAGAACTTCCAGATGATGTAAAGTGGGGGCCTGAAAAGTGGAACTGGAACTTTAGGGATACAGCTAAAGTCAATTGTTATGAAACGGGAACATCGCCTTGTAAAAGTGCATGTCCTGCACATTTACCGGTTCAAGGCTATATTAAAATGGCCAAAGAAGGTCGATATATGGATGCATTAAAGTTAATTAAAGACTTTAATCCATTTCCAGCCGTATGTGGAGCTATTTGTAACAGAAGGTGTGAACAACAATGTACACGTGGATTGATTGATGAGCCTTTAGCTATTGATGAAATCAAGAAGTTTATTGCCGAACAAGAACTTCATGAAGATAAGCGCTATATTCCTTTATGTGAAAATGTCGAAGGTAAATTCTTCACAAACAAAATGGCCATTATTGGCGCAGGTCCTGCTGGTATGAGTGCGGCTTATTATTTAAGAATAATGGGCTATCCTGTAACAATATTCGAAAAGGAAGAAAAACCAGGTGGTATGTTAGTCTACGGTATTCCTTCTTTTAGATTAGAAAAGTCTGTGATTGAAGCAGAAATTGAAGTGTTAAAAGCTATGGGCATTGAGTTTAAGTGTGGCATAGAAGTAGGTAAAGATATTTCTTTGGATGATTTAAGAAACGAGGGATATGAGGCGTTCTATGTGGCTATTGGTGCTCAAGGATCTAGAAAATTAAATATTCCAGGTGAGGAAAATGAAATGGTTGAATCTGGAATTGATTTCTTGCGTAAGGTGAATAAAACAGAAAATCCAAATCTAATTTCTGGTGATGTGGTTGTCGTTGGTGGCGGAAATGTTGCGATAGATGTTGCTCGTGCAGCTTTAAGAAGTGGAGCTGAAAAGGTACATTTATATTCTTTGGAACAAGAAGCTGAAATGCCGGCAAGTTTTGAGGAAGTACAAGAGGCAAAAAAAGAGGGTATAATTCTTCATTGTGGATGGGGTCCAAAGGAAATTTTTGAAGATTCAATTGTATTTAAACAATGTGTAAGTGTAAAGGATGAAACGGCTAGATTTAATCCAAGCTATGATGAAAATGTTTTGGAAACTATACAATGTAGTCATGTATTACTTTCGATTGGACAAAGTATTGTTCCAATTCAAGGATTCGATGTAGAAGTCAATCCAAATGGAACAATCAAAGCGGATGGAACAACACTTCAAACATCTGTTGAAGATGTATTTGTGGGTGGTGATGTGTATACGGGTCCAAAATTTGCGATTGATGCGATTAGCCATGGTAAAGAAGCCGCAGAATCGATGCATCGTTTTGTTCATAAGGGTCATTCTTTGACAATTGGAAGAGACTTACACTTGTTTAATGAATTTGATAAAAATAATGCATTGATTGATATTGATTTTGATCATGCCAAACGTCAGATACCTGGTATTAAAAAGGGCTTGGGTGAAAAATCATTTAGAGACTTACGTTCTACATTTACAGAAGAACAAGTTAAGATTGAAGCCAATCGATGTCTAGGATGTGGTGCAAGTATAGTCGATACAAATAAGTGTATTGGTTGTGGCTTGTGTACGACAAATTGTGAATTTGATGCGATCCACTTAACGCGTGATATCAAAGATGGTGCAAGAATGGTTAAGGCGGAAGATAAGATGAAGGCTATATTGCCATATGCGGCTAAGCGTCAAATTAAGATCATTCGTAATAAGAAGAAATAGTATGCATGAATTAGGGATTGTTGTACATATTTCAAAAACATTAGAAGAACTTGCACAAGAAAATAATATTACAGATATTCGTAGAGTGACTTTACAGATTGGAAAAGTAAGTGGAATTGTTCCTGAGTATTTAGTGGATTGTTGGAAATATTATAGGAAGAAGGTTCCTTTAATTGAAAACTCTTCACTAGAATATGAGTGGATTGAAGCTATTACGATTTGTAATGAATGTGAAAAAACATATGATACGATTCAATATGGAAGAAAATGTCCATATTGTAAGAGTGAACATACAGTTTTACTTCAAGGTAATGAGTGCCTCATTAAGGAGATTGAAGCCGAATAAGCGTCGAAAGATGCTTTTTTTGATTTTTATTAGAAAAAGTGTCTTTTTTTTACGTATATGAGTATGTAGGAAATGCCTACTAGAAAAGAGGTGCTCATGCGTAGCGCTAATTTATTAAATGATTTCGCCTTTAAATATGTCTTTGGCGAAGACTGTAAAGAGGCCAATGATGCCTTAAAATCATTACTCACAGTGTTTTTAGAAAGGAAAGTCAATCATGTTGTTGTAAAGAATTCAGAAATGGTAAAAGACTATACTAAAATGAAAAGTCCTCGGTTGGATCTATTAGTTGAATTTGATAATCAAACGATGGTAGATTTAGAAATGCAGTTAAGACAGACCAAAGATAATTTACTCAATCGATTTAATTATTATTTGGCTAGACTTCATGGTTCACAAGACATGGAAGGAAAAAGTTATAGTCAATTAAAGGAAACTATTGTGATGGTATTCTTTAATTTGATAATTGCTGATGATGATGACATTTGTAGTTTATACACAATGAGAAAATACAGTGGCATTCCTTTAGTGAAAGATGAAAAAGAAGATCGTATGAAGTTAATGACAATAGAAATGCCAAAAGTGGATGTATATAAGCCGCTTGAAGAAATGAATGAACAGGAAAAGATGATTTATTACTTTTTGAATTGCCATAAAGGATTGGATGATAGTAAAATTAAGGTGATGATAGAAAGTGATGGGGTGATTCAAATGTTAGAGAAGCGTGTAGAAACCATATCGGATGATGGTTGGAAGAAAATAATAGAAGATTTTCAAAAATTGCATGAAAATGAAGAACGAATGGAACGGCAACTTGAAATTGAAGAACTTCAAAGAGCGAAAGAAGAGGTTCGAAAATTACAAGAAGAAGCTCATAAACAAGTAGAAGAAGCTCATAAACAAGTAGAAGATGCGAATAAACAAGTTGAGAAGAAGAATCAAGAAATAAAACAGATGATTCAATTGATGCTTACGAATGGAATGAGTTTAGAATTTATTTCTAAGTCGTTGTCTAAGAGTGAAGATGAAATTAGGGATTTATTGGGATAGCCACTTTTCAGTGGCTTTTTTAAAAAATCTCTTGCATGGGATTCTATCTTTTGGTATAATAGTCAAGCAATGCCCGGGTGGTGAAATTGGTAGACGCAGTGGACTCAAAATCCACCGGTAGCGATACCGTGCCGGTTCGAGTCCGGCCCTGGGCACCATTTTGAATTGTTGGATCAAGTTTTTCGGGCTTGGTCCTTTTTATATGATATAATTTTTGATAGTTGGAGGATTACATAATGAAAGTATTAGTTGGATTAAGTGGTGGAGTTGATTCTGCGGTTGCAGCTTATTTATTAAAGAAACAAGGGTATGATGTAACATGTTGTTTTATGCGTAACTGGGATAGTTTTGCGAATAATGATATTGCGGGAAATCCTACAATTAAAGATGATACTTGTCCTCAGGAACAAGATTATTTAGATGCACTTGCGGTTGCCAATCATTTGGATCTTCCTTTGCAGCGTGTCGATTTTATTGAAGAATATTGGGATAATGTATTTAAAACTTTTTTAAGTGAATATGAAAAGGGGCGTACACCAAATCCGGATATTTTGTGTAATAAATATATTAAATTTGATTCATTTTTTGAATATGCCATGAAACAGGGGTTTGATAAGGTGGCTACAGGGCATTATGCTTCCAATGCCAAAGAGAATGGTTTTACGTATTTAACGCGTGCCAAAGATCAAAATAAGGATCAGACTTATTTTTTGTGTCAGGTTGAAAAGAGTAAGATTGCCAAAACAATTTTTCCTTTGGCTCATCTTGAAAAGCCTGAGATTCGTCAGATTGCTTCTGAATTGAATTTAGAATCTGTTGCCACTAAAAAGGATAGTACGGGTATTTGTTTCATTGGAGAAAGAAACTTTAGACAATTCTTATCAAACTATCTTCCTAGTAAAGATGGAGATATTGTGGATGTAAATACAGGTAAAGTGATTGCTCGTCATGTGGGTGTTTTATATTATACGATTGGACAGAGAAAGGGCTTGAATATTGATCATGAAAAGGGTCCTTGGTTTGTGGTTGGTAAAGATGTTGTAAAGAATATTCTTTATGTATGTCGTACAGATCAAAGAGATTTATTATATTCAGATTCTTGTATTGTGAAGGGGATTAACTGGATCTTGCCAAGTTTAGAAGAGGTTCCTACAAAGTGTACTTGTAAGTTTAGATATCGTCAAAAGGATCAGGATATTGAAATTGAAAGATTGGATGATACAAGTGTACTTGTGAAGTATCCACAAACAATTGCATCTGTTACTGAGGGTCAGGAAGCTGTATTCTATGATGGTGATAAGTGCATTGGTGGTGGTGTGATTGAAGAAGTGTTTAAGGATGGCAAGAATTTAAATCAGTTGATTATGGAGACGGCCAATGGATATCGAGGCTAAGCTTGAATATATCATCTTTGAAAATAAGGCGAATCATTATGTGGTGGCTGGCTTTTCAGAATTAAAGACGTATCATCATTTCACCGCGGCAGGACGTATTGAAGATCCAATTGAAGATCAGGAATATGTACTTGAGGGGGATTATATAACGCATCCTAAGTATGGGGAGCAATTTCGTATAGATATGGCTAAAAAGAAGTTGCCGGATAATTCGGATGCGATTATTCATTTTCTTTGTGGTGAAAATTTTCCTACGATTGGAAAGAAGACGGCAGAAAGTATTTATGATGTCTTGGGTGAGAATTGTTTAGAGAAGATTCATAAGGATCCTAAAATTTTAAGTGAAGTGCCAAATCTTTCCGAAAAAAAGATTGCGATCATTAAAAAAGGAATTCAGGAATTTACGGGTTTTAATGAGGCATATGCCAAATTGTTGAAGTATGGTTTGAGTCCTAGACAAATTCAGATGTTATTGGATACGTATGATAATGTGTTGGATGTGATTGAAGAGGATTGTTTCAAACCATATTATGAAGTATATGGATTTGGTTATAAGACAGCTTTAAAAATCGCAAGTGCTATAGGTTTATCGAATGAGGATCCAAGACGCTTGGATGCCTATATTTATGAGTTGGCAAGACAATTATCTATGGCAACGGGAAATACGTATATTACGTTTGCGACAATTTTTTCAAATGTGCAAGGTGTAAGTGAAGAATTGATTCATGATAGTATTGATCGTTTGGTGGCTATGCAGTATTTGTATGTTGAAAATATGCGTATTTATCCTTTTACTTTGCATGAAGATGAGGTTGTGATTGCTAAAGAATTGAAGAATCATTTGTTTGAAGTGGAAAGTGTGGATGTTCAAGATCGTATCCAAAAAGTGGAGTTTTCTTTAGCTATTACATATGATCAAGAACAAAAGGATGCGATTCAATTGTTCTTTGATCGTTCCTTTATGATTTTAACGGGTGGTCCAGGTACTGGAAAGACTACAACGGTAAAGGGAATCTTGGAAATATGTAAAGAAGTGTATCCGGATAGTAAGATTCAGCTTTGTGCACCAACAGGAAGGGCTTCAAAGCGTTTAGCCCAATTATCCAATTGTGATTCAAGGACGATTCATTCTTTATTGCAGTGGAATTTGGAAGATAATTCTTTTGGTAAGAATGAAGAGGATCCTTTGGATGTAGATTTCATTATTGTGGATGAGTTTAGTATGGTGGATACGCATTTGTTTGCCCAATTATTAAAGGCTTTGCCAAGTCGTTGTCGAATTCTTTTGAGTGGGGATGAAGATCAGTTAGAGAGTGTTGGTCCAGGCAAGGTTTTGGAGGATTTAATCAAATCTAATGTGATTGATACTGTGCATTTAAAGAAGATTTTTAGACAATCAAATGGCTCTGGTATTGTAACTTTAGCGAAAGAGATTCGTGAAGAAACAACTTGTCATTATGAAGATGGGGTAGAGTTTATTGAGCGAACGACACCAAAAATCATGGATGCGCTTATTGATTATGTAAAGGATATGGATCTAGATTCAATGCAGATCTTAGCGCCTATGTATAAAGGGGTAGCTGGTATTGATGAGATCAATCGCCAGATGCAGGTCTTGTTTAATCCAAAGAGTCCACAAAAGAGTCAGATGAAGGTTGGTACAACGATTTTTAGAGAGAATGATAAAGTCATGTTGTTGAAGAATCTTCCGGATGATGATGTCTATAATGGTGATATTGGTACGATTGTAGAGATTGATTCTAAAAAGAATGTCATTTCGGTGGATTTCACAAATACAATTGTCGATTTTTCAACAGATTTTCTATATTACCTAAAGCATGCGTGGTGTATTAGTGTACATAAATCACAGGGTAATGAATATCAGAGTGTATTTTGTATAGTGGATGTGAATGCGAAAAATATGTTGGAGAAACGTTTATTGTATACAGCAATTTCTCGTGCTAAAAAGCAATTGTATATTATAGGAAATAAGCAGTTGTTTGAGACACAAGTTAAGTTAAAACAGAAAAGAGTGCGTCAAACGACGTTGCAGGAAATGATTGAAAGGTATGCATATTATTCCAATGCGTGATTTGAAAAATACGGTTGAAGTAGAACGTCGCTGTGCAGAAGAAAATGGTCCTGTGTTCGTAACCAAGAATGGATATGGAAGATTGGTTGTTATGGACATCGAGTATTATGAAAAAACAATGAGAAAGATGGATGGAACAAAATCAATCTTGGATGGTTTAGAAGATGCAAAATCTGGAAATACTGTAGATGGAGACACTGCAATTTCTAATATTAGGAGCAAGTATGGCATCTAAATTTGGATATCGATTAACCAAAAGAGCGGAATCTGATTTAGATGGGATTGTCTCGTATATCGTGGTTATCTTGCAAATCCACAGGCTGCATCCGACTTCGTAGATAAGTTGCAGGATACTATTGAAGAAGCAAGAGCTTTTCCTGAAAGTGGTTCTCTTGTTGACAATGAGTTTTTACAAATTGAAAATGTGCGAAAGAAATTGGTTGGAAATTGTATCAAGTACTATCTTCTGGATGTAGGAGAAAATATAATATACATTCTTCGTATTGTATATGGTAAACGGAATTTGGATGAAATTCTTAAAAAACTGGATATATGATCATGTAAGCATCAGTCATGAGTTGATTGGTGCTTTTATTATGTCGTCAAGGTGGTGAAGCTTCATAATAGGTAGAATTAAAGGGATTACTGTTGAAATCAATTGTATTGATTAAGCGCTAAAGTGCGTAAAAATTTCATATAGGGGATCTTGTCTATTATGTGCGTCCATATGGTGTATTTGTTTCTGAAGTGGATTATGTAAAGCAGAAGTATTGTTTTGAATTTGTATATTTATATATGATAAATTAATTTATGATAAACTGGTTTATACTACTTGTTTACTAGATATTAAGAGAAGTAAAAAAGCTGACAAGTATGTGGGATTTGTCAGCTTAAGTTGGTTACAAGCCAAGGATTAGTACTCAGCCAATTTCATTATAACATCTAAAAATAAAAAAATGGAGAACTAGCTATGTTTAGTTTTTGGGAAGGGCTAGTCCTCATGTCGAAATGTGTTAGATGTAAAAGATTGGGCATCTTTAATTTTTATCTAACGGATAAATTATAACATAGCTTAAAATGAACACAATAGTAAAATATAACTAAAAGTATTTAAAAGTATTAAAAAGGATTGAAAAATATACAAATAAAATGTGAAATATAACCGCGTAATTATTTCTTTATTTTATCGTGACAAATGAAGTTTGTGTTGTTATTATACTTGTAAGGGTTTACATGAAATTCGGGGTATGATATGAAATTTTTTAAGCGTCAAAAGAAGAATAATATGGAATTGGATGAAGTATATAGGTTGCTTAAAGGATACTATAGGTGTTCTAATAAAGAGGGATATCCTTTTTTGTTTATGAGCGATGATTTTTTAAATACTTTACATTGGACGCAAAAAGAAATTGAAACGGAATTTGATAATAAGTTAGTGAATATGTTACATCCTGAAGATAGAAGTCGTCTAGAAAAGAATAGAGATTCTTTAAAGAATCCATATAAGGTGGGTTCTTGTCAGAATGTAATTTTTCGCTTGAAAGGTAAGGATGGGTATCATTGGGTATCGGATTCTTATTCAGCTTTAAAACAGGACTCTGCGCCTTTCTTTCAGGGGAATATTACGGACGTTACAAGTTTTATGTTGGATAAAGAAAAAAGGGCAGAGGAGCGTAACCAAATGCTTACGGCACTGACAATGGAATATTCAACGGTTGTCATGGGTGATTTGATGGAGAATGTTGTGGTTGTCGTTAAGCATGATGGGCATATGTATGATCATGGTGGGCTTGATGATTTTTCTAATGAGGATAAGATGAATTATACACGTTGTTTACGTGATTTCTATGATCGTGTGTTAGTAAAAGAATCGTGTAAAGACTTCATGGATATTTTATCTCCCGTTCCTTTTATGAATGCACTTCTTAAAAATGAGACGGTGGAATTGCAGTATCAGATTTATCCAAATTCCAATGGATATGAATCTTTATATGCAAGAGCAATTCGTTTATATGATGAAAAACACCATTTTCGTTTTGTGATGGGATTTCGTCCTATGGATGAGGTTCGTAAAAAGGAAAATGTTTTAGAACTTCAAAGAGAGATTATTGAAGGAATTAGTAAGGATTATTTTTCTGTACTTTTAGTGGAGTTGGATCAAGGACAAATCTATTCGTATCGTGAAGCGGGTAGTAATGGTAAGCGTATTGCGGATTTTTGTCGGTCTTATCATGATCGTTGGACTGAATTGTTGCCGGCTTATGCCAAAGATTTGGTTTCGGATGCTTCAAGAGACAGTTTTTTAGAAGAACTTTCCTTTGAAAAACTGAAATCGACCAATGAAGATTATTCTTTTACTTATGAATATATGTCGGATGAGGGTGTTTTATATTACCAGGCTCGTGTTTCGTATGTAAAGAAAAAGGATCGTACTAGAGCGGTTGTGATTGGTACAAGAGATATTGATGATTTGATCAAGAAGGAGCGTCTTCAAAAGGAACAGTTAAGAAAGGCTTATATTCAAGCTGAAAATGCGAGTAAGGCCAAGACGGATTTCTTAAATAGTATGTCGCATGATATTCGTACGCCTATGAATGTAATTCTTGGATATAATCAATTGATGAAAAAGCAGCTTACAGATCCTGTGTTGGTGGATTATCAAAAGAAGATTGAGCAGTCGGGTAATTTATTACTTTCCATTATTAATGATGTATTGAATATGGCTCGTATTGAAAGTGGTAAAAGTGTGTTAGCCCAAAGTAGTGAGTCCATTGTGGATATGGTTGAAGAAGTATCGAATGTTTTTGGTGCTATGGCCAAAGAAAAAGAGATTGTATTCGATACAAAAATTAATTTAAATTATATATGTCTTTTTGACTATCTTTTTATATCTTCTTAAATGTCCGCAAAG
>OBAR01002479.1_pt1 | contig 12757 bp, 10 predicted proteins | sample 1517911 | NCBI WGS metagenome assembly OBAR01 (sample SAMN04571709, study PRJEB22368) | human gut metagenome | biome: human gut; material: stool | host: Homo sapiens | place: Luxembourg | collected 2012-10-26
AACCGGGAGTTCTTAAGTCTGCTGAAAGGGGATCTGGATCTCTTCCAGGAGGATGTTTACTGCTTTACACCAAACGGAGATGTCAAGAATCTGCCGAATGGTTCCACACCGGTGGATTTTGCTTATGCGATCCACAGTGCTGTCGGTAATAAAATGATCGGTGCGAGAGTGAATGGACGGCTTGTAAATATTGATTATAAGATTCAGAATGGTGACAGGATCGAAATCCTGACGTCCCAGAATTCCAAAGGACCAAGCAGAGACTGGCTGAATATTGTAAAAAGTACGCAGGCGAAGAATAAGATCAACCAGTGGTTTAAAAGAGAATTTAAAGAAGATAATATTATCCGTGGAAAGGAACTGATCGGCAATTACTGCCGCAGTAAATCTATAGATCTTGTCAATATACTGAAGCCGAAATACGAGCAGATCGTTCAGCGGAAATATGGGTTCCGTGACTGGGATGCGGTGCTTGCAGCAATCGGACATGGCGGACTGAAGGAAGGTCAGGTTGTAAACCGTCTGCTGGAAGAATATGAAAAGGATCATAAGAAAGAGATCACGGATGAAAATATCCTGGAGAAGATTTCTGAGGCAAATAAGCAGAAAGTGCATATTGCCAGATCCAAGAGCGGAATTGTTGTCAAGGGAATCAATGATATGGCAGTGCGTTTTTCCAAGTGCTGCAATCCGGTTCCGGGAGATGAGATCGTCGGTTTTGTTACGAGAGGAAGAGGTATGTCTATCCACAGGACAGACTGCGTCAATGTGATCAATCTGTCTGCGGCAGAGAGATCCCGTCTGATCACTGCCGAATGGGAAGATCCGGGTGATACGGAAGAGGGAGGGCAGTATCTTGCAGAGCTGAAGCTTTATGCAGACGACAGAAGAGGACTTCTTCTGGATATCACAAAAGTATTTACGGAAGAAAAGATCGATGTAAAGTCCATGAATACGAGAACGAGTAAAAAAGGAACCGCAACGATGGATATGGGCTTTATCGTCCATGGACGTGAGGAGCTGAACCGGGTAATTAAAAAGTTAAGGCAGATTGAAAATGTCATTGATATAGAAAGAACGACAGGCTGATAAGAATGTCAGACAGCCTGAACAGATCAGAGGGGAAAAATATGAAAATTGAGAGATTTGTACTTGGACCGATTGAAACGAACTGTTATGTGGTAGTAAATGAGGATACAAAGGAGTGCTTTGCAGTTGATATGGCATATTGTCCTCAGGAGTATGTGGATCATATCAGGGAGCAGGGATATCAGATGAAGGCACTGTTCCTGACCCATGGACATTTTGACCATATTATGGGAATAGAAGATTTTCTGAAAGCATTTGATGTTCCGGTTTATGTCGGCAGAGAGGAACAGCCGTTACTGGCAGATGACAGACTGAATGCTTCATCTATGTACGGATATCATTGTGCATATACAGGAGCAAAAGCATTGGAAGACGGACAGACAGTTGAATGTGCAGGAACAGAAATTCACGTGATCCATACACCGGGACATACAGTAGGTGGATGCTGCTATTATCTTCCGGAAGAGGAAGCACTGTTCTGTGGAGATACTTTGTTCTGTGGTTCGATCGGAAGGACAGATCTTCCTACAGGAAGCAGCCGGGATCTGGCACATTCTATCAGAGAAAAACTGATGATCCTGCCGGATGAGACAAAGCTGTATCCGGGGCATATGGATGAGTCTACGATTGGCTATGAAAAGGAGATTAATCCTTTTATCTAAAAGAAATAACGGAACAGGAAAAGAATGATAGAGATAAAAAATAAGAAAAATAAATTTACCTATAATGTATATCATGTCACGAAAGCTTTTTTTCCTGAGGAGGAGATCGTGCAGACTGTTGATGAAGAGCAAGAGCCGCTGGTATGGATGCAGTTACCGGGAGGAGCTTGCTTTTCCCTTGTAGAGAGAAGTCTGACGGGGACAGACAGAAAAATGACTCCTGAGGAAGAACAGACAGAAAAGAGGGAGGTGACCCGGGAGGTTTACCGCTTTCTTTCAAAGAAATGCGACAGGGAACTGGCGTGGGGGATGCTTACGGGAGTCAGACCGACGAAACTTGTGATGCAGAAACTGGAAGCCGGACTGGATCAGGTACAGATCAGGAAGTTCCTGGAGGAAGAATACTGTGTTACGAAAGAAAAGGCAGAACTTGCTTATGAGATTGCGTGCAGGGAAAAGGAGCAGCTTGGAAAGCTGAATGCCAGCGAAGGATTCAGCCTTTATGTCGGGATTCCGTTTTGTCCGAGTATCTGTTCCTACTGTTCTTTCAGTTCTTCTCCGGTCGGCGAGTGGAAAGATAAGATAGATGCCTATCTGGATGCACTGATCAAGGAACTGAAAGCACTTGGCAGGATGGCGGGAGAGCGGAAACCGGATACAGTGTATGTCGGTGGAGGAACTCCGACGACACTGGAGGCGGGACAGTTAGATCGCCTTCTCGGAACAATCCGGAACTGTTTTGATCTGTCTGAACTGAAAGAGTTTACAGTGGAGGCAGGCAGACCGGACAGCATTACGAGAGAAAAGCTGGAAGTGATCCGCAGATATCCGGTGACGAGAATTTCTGTCAATCCACAGACGATGCAGCAGAAGACACTGGATCTGGTCGGAAGAAAGCATACCGTTGAAGATGTAGAACGCATTTTTCACATGGCACGAGAGCTTGGATTTGATAACATCAATATGGATCTGATCGCAGGACTTCCGGGTGAGACAAGGGCGGATATGCAGGATACATTGAGAAGAATCAAAGCACTCGCCCCTGACAGTCTGACGGTGCATGCACTGGCGATTAAACGGGCAGCAAAATTCGGGCAGGAGGGCAGAACGATGGATCTGCATTCTGAGATTTCCGGGATGGTAGAGGATGCGGCTGAATGTGCAGAAGAGATGGGGTTAAAGCCGTATTATCTGTACCGTCAGAAAAATATTGCAGGAAATTTTGAGAATGTTGGTTATGCAGAGGTTGACAAAGCCGGAATTTACAATATACTTATTATGGAAGAAAAGCAGACCATCCTGGCAGCAGGAGCGGGAGCTTCGACCAAGCTCGTATTGCCGGAGAAGATTCAGACGGCAGGCGGAAAAAAGACGAATCTGATCCGCATCGAGAATGTGAAAAATATTATGGAATATATCCATCGTATTGATGAGATGATAGAGCGAAAAGGAGAATGGTTATGGCATTAAAGAGAAAACCGGTTACCGGAATGAAAGATATTCTTCCGGGCGAAATGGAGATCCGGGATTATGTGATCAGTCTGATCAAAGAGACATACAGAACATTTGGATTTTCATCCATTGAGACACCGTGCGTAGAACATATCGAGAATCTTTGCAGTAAGCAGGGTGGAGATAATGAAAAGCTGATCTTTAAGATCTTAAAGCGTGGTGAGAAGCTGAAGCTGGCAGAGGCAAAAGAAGAGGCGGATCTGGTAGACGGAGGACTCCGGTATGACCTGACTGTGCCGCTTTCCCGTTATTATGCGAACCACTCCAATGAGCTTCCGGCACCTTTTAAGGCACTTCAGATGGGAAATGTATGGCGTGCTGACCGTCCACAGAGAGGCCGGTTCCGTCAGTTTATGCAGTGCGATATTGATATCCTTGGCGAGCCGTCCAATCTGGCGGAGATCGAACTGATCCTTGCGACAACAGCACTTCTCGGAAAGCTGGATTTCAAGAATTTTACAATCCGTATCAATGATCGTCGTTTCCTGAAGGCAATGGCAGCTTACAGCGGATTTGCAGAGGAAGATTATGATAATGTCTTCATTACACTGGACAAGATGGATAAGATTGGTCTGGAAGGTGTTGCCGCAGAGCTGAAAGAAAATGGTTATGCGGAAGAGTCAGTTGAGAAATATCTGCAGTTATTCAAGGAGATCACGAATGATGTGGCAGGCGTGCGTTCCTGTAAGGAGAAGCTGGAGGGATTTCTTCCGGCAGAAGCAGCCGATTCACTTGAGAGGATCATTACAAGTGTAGAGAGTGCAAAAGAGGCAGAGTTCCGTATGTTCTTTGACCCGACACTGGTACGTGGAATGTCCTACTATACAGGAACAATCTTTGAGATTTCCATGGATGAGTTTGGAGGTTCCGTCGGCGGAGGCGGTCGTTATGATAAGATGATCGGAAAGTTTACGGGTCAGGATACACCGGCAGTAGGATTTTCCATCGGATTTGAGCGGATTGTCATGCTGCTGATGGAACGTGGATACAAAGTGCCTACAAGTAAGGAAAAGAAAGCATTCCTGATCGAGAAAAATATGCCGCAGGAAGGCATGCTGAAAGTGCTGGCACTTGCAAAGAAAGAGCGTGAAAATGGCCGTCAGGTGATGATCGTGAATATGAAGAAAAATAAAAAGTTCCAGAAAGAGCAGCTTGCAGAGCAGGGATATACAGAGATCACAGAGTGCTACCGTGATTCTGTGGACAGCCTGTAAGACGGTAGAGCAGAGCGAAAAGAAAGAGCTGCGATAGAAAAAGCAGCAATAAAAAGCAGCGATAGACAGAACAGGAAGAAAGTAAAAAGGAAAGGATGAGATACAATGGCTGAATCAATGCAGGGGCTGAAGAGAACTCACCGTTGTGGCGAGTTGTCTGCAGTGAATGTCGGTGAGACAGTGACCATCATGGGATGGGTACAGAAGAACAGAAATAAAGGAGGTCTCGTATTCACAGATGTCAGAGACCGTTCCGGAATTATCCAGGTAGTCTGTGAGGAGGGGACGACAGAACCGGCTCTGATCGAGAAAGCGGCATCCCTCCGTTCAGAGTATGTTGTGGCGATCGTTGGTAAGGTCGCAAGACGTTCGGGAGCTGTAAATGATAAGATTGCAACAGGAGAGATCGAGGTGATCCCAAGTGAACTGAGGATTCTTTCCGAGGCAATGACTCCTCCGTTCCCGATTGAGGAAAATTCAAAGACAAAAGAAGAAATCCGTCTCAAATACCGTTATCTGGATTTAAGAAGACCGGATCTTCAGAGAAATCTTAAAATGAAGAGTCAGGTTATGACGCTGACCCGTCAGTATTTTGCAGAAGAAGGATTCCTTGAAGTGGAAACTCCGATGCTTGGAAAGACAACACCGGAAGGGGCAAGAGATTACCTTGTGCCAAGCCGTGTGCATCCGGGTTCTTTCTACGGTCTTCCACAGTCTCCGCAGCTTTACAAGCAGCTTCTGATGTGCTCTGGCGTGGATCGTTATATCCAGATTGCAAGATGTTTCCGTGATGAGGATCTTCGTGCAGACAGACAGCCGGAGTTTACGCAGATCGATATGGAGTTGTCCTTTGTAGATGTGGATGATGTGATCGATGTCAACGAAAGATATCTGAAGAAACTGTTCCGGGAAGTGCTGGATGTAGAGGTACAGCTTCCGATCCAGAGAATGACCTGGCAGGAAGCAATGGATCGTTTTGGATCAGATAAGCCGGATCTCAGATTTGGAATGGAACTGACGGATGTAAGTGAAGTGGTAAAGGACTGTGGTTTCGGTGTCTTTACAGCAGCACTGGAGAATGGTGGAAGTGTTCGTGGTATCAATGCCAAAGGACAGGGCGGCATGCCAAGAAAGAAGATCGACAAGCTGACAGCATTTGTAAAAGATTACGGTGCAAAAGGGCTGGCATATGTTGCCATTCAGGAAGACGGAACCGTGAAATCTTCTTTTGCCAAGTTTATGACAGAGGAGCAGATGCAGGCACTGATCGCAGCAATGAACGGAGAAGCAGGAGATCTGCTGTTATTTGCTGCTGATAAAAATAAAGTAGTATGGGATTCACTGGGAGCATTGCGTATAGAGCTTGCGAAGCAGCTTGAACTCCTTGATAAAAATGAATATCGTTTTGTATGGATCACAGAGTTCCCGCTTCTTGAGTGGAGCGAAGAGCAGAACCGTTTTGTTGCGATGCATCATCCATTTACGATGCCGATGGAAGAAGATCTTCAGTATATTGAGTCTGATCCGGGCAGGGTACGTGCAAAAGCATACGATATCGTCCTCAATGGAAATGAGATCGGCGGAGGAAGTGTCAGAATCTTCCAGGATGACATTCAGGAGAAGATGTTCCATGCACTTGGATTTACAGATGAGCAGGCATACAGCCAGTTCGGTTTCCTGTTAGATGCATTTAAATACGGAGTTCCACCGCACGCAGGACTTGCTTACGGACTGGACCGTCTGGTGATGCTGATGGCAAAGCAGGACAGTATCCGTGACGTAATTGCATTCCCGAAGATCAAGGACGCATCCTGTCTGATGACGGAAGCTCCTACGCCGGCAGATACAAAGCAGTTGGAGGAGCTGGGACTGGAAGTTGTCACAGAAGAAAAATAAAAGTTCTCTTCAGGATGAATCAGGCTGAGAATGAGAATGTGAGAAAGAAAATAAAAATCTTCTTGACAAATGAAGTAAGGAAGACTAGAATAGAGTTCATCAAAAGCAAAAACCGATGAGGAAGAGAAGTAAGTTTTAAAAGAATTTGCAGAGAGCAGCAGGTGGTGGGATTGCTGTAAGGATTTTAATTCCGAATGGACTTTCGAGGGTGGCCTGAAATGAAAAGAGTAGGAGTCGCCGGGAACCGAACCCGTTATCAATCAGGAGCGTATGTTAGTACGTGAGAAAGTGGACGCAGGTCAATTTGAGTGGTACCGCGATAGTAAAGAAATTTATTACCGTCTCAAGCATTTCGCTTGAGGCGGTTTTTTGTTGCATCAGCCGGAAATGAAAGCCTGTATCCAAGATCGGCTCCTTTGCTTTTGCAGAAAATGAAAAGAAAAAAGGAGACAAAGTATTATGAAGAAAAGAATTTTAGCAGTAGTTTTAGGTGCGGTAATGGTAATGAGCCTGGCAGGATGCGGCTCAGGAACATCAGGAGAGGATAAAAAAGCTTCCTCCGATGGAGAAAAGACTTATACGATCGGAATTTCCCAGTTTGCAGAGCATGGTTCACTGGATAACTGCAGGGAAGGATTCCTTGAAGGGCTGAAAGAAGAGGGAATTGAAGAGGGTAAGAACCTGACAGTTTCTGTAAAGAATGCAGCGGCAGATCAGGGTACAGCAAAGCAGATCAGTGATTCATTTGTATCCGATAAAGTGGATCTGATCTGTGCAATCGCAACTCCGAGTGCACAGGCAGCATACAATTCAGCGATGGATTCAGAAATCCCGGTTGTTTATACAGCAGTCACAGACCCGGTTGCGGCAAAGCTTGCAAAAGATGACGGAACAGCAGTCGGAAATGTAACAGGAACGAGTGATGAGCTTCCGATCAAGGCACAGCTTGAAATGATCCGTGAGATGATGCCGGATGCAAAGAAGATCGGTATCCTTTATACGACAAGTGAGGCAAATTCCGTATCCGCTCTTGCAAAATATGATGATCTTGCAGGAGACTATGGATTTGAGATCGTAGAAAAAGGTATTAGCCAGACCGCAGATATTTCTCTTGCGGCAGATGAACTTCTCGGAGAAGTTGACTGCCTGACGAACCTGACAGACAATACAGTTGTAGCTTCTCTGGCAACGATCCTTGACAAGGCAAATGCAAAGAAAATTCCGGTATTCGGAAGTGAGATCGAACAGGTGAAGATCGGATGCCTTGCAGCAGAAGGACTGGATTATGTGGCACTTGGAAAGCAGACGGGAAAGATGGCAGCCAAGATCCTGAAAGGTGAGAAGAAAGCATCTGATATGCAGTTTGAGACAATTACAGAACCTGGTTTTTATGTAAATAATGAAGTAGCGAAGAATCTCGGAATCACAGTTCCGGAGGATCTTCAGGACAAAGCTGTAGAAAGCTTTGATGAGATTACAAAATAATGAAAGAATCCGGAGGCGTAGAGTGATGGGGATTTATATAACAATATTGGAGCAGGGGCTGATTTATGGAATACTCGCCCTTGGAGTATACATAACATATAAGATTCTGGATTTCCCGGATCTGACAGTGGATGGAAGTTTTCCGCTGGGAGCAGCACTGACTGCAACAATGATCACGAAAGGTGTGAACCCGTATCTCACACTTCCGGCATCATTTCTGATCGGTGTTCTTGCCGGGATCTGTACCGGTCTGATCCATGTGAAATGTAAGGTGCGTGATCTGCTGTCCGGTATTATTATGATGACAGCATTATGGACGATCAACCTCCGGCTGGCAGGAACGGCAAATGTACCGATCTTTGGCGAGGACAGTATTTTTGACAATGCAGCCGTAAATGGGATCTTTCAGGGAGGAGCATCCTCCTATAAGGTTCTGGTGATCGTTCTGATCATTGCGGTAGTAAGCAAAGTCCTTTTAGATCTTTATATGAAGACAAAGTCGGGATTCCTTCTCCGTGCAGTCGGTGATAATGAAGTGCTGGTCACTTCTCTTGCAAAAGATGAGGGGAATGTCAAGATCCTCGGACTTGCGATCGCCAATGGACTGGTTTCCCTGGCAGGATCTATTTTCTGTCAGGAACAGAGAGTTTTTGAAATTTCCAGTGGTACAGGTGCCATTGTTATCGGACTTGCGAGCGTGATCATCGGAACAAGCCTGTTCAAGAATTTTTCATTCCTGAAAACCACAACGGCTGTTCTGATCGGTTCCATTATTTATAAAGCCTGTGTTGCTGCAGCCTTAAAGTTTTTTGAGCCGCAGGATATGAAACTGATCACGGCAGTTTTATTCCTTCTGATTCTGGTGATCGGAAGAGACAGAAAGAAGAAGGTGAAGAAAAATGCTTGAATTAAAGAAAATCGATAAATATTATAATCCCGGAACAGTCAATGAGATGTGCCTGTTTGACGGATTTGACCTGACGGTAGCAGACGGAGAGTTTGAAGTAACGGTTCAGGAAAAACCTCGATGCTGAATATCCTCTGTGGAAGTATTCCTGTAGATGGCGGAAAGATCCTGATGAATGGGAAAGATATTACAAATAAAAAGGAATTTAAAAGAAACCGTAACATCGGACGTGTATATCAGAACCCATCGATGGGAACCTGCCCGTCGATGACCATTCTGGAGAATATGTCTCTGGCAGATAATAAAGGAAAATTCTTTGGACTTGGTGCAGGAATCAATAAGGCGAGAAGAGAAGAGTACCGGGAAATGTTGAGCCAGCTAGGCCTGGGACTGGAAAATAAAATGGATGTAAAAGTCGGAGTACTTTCCGGTGGACAGCGTCAGGCAATCGCACTTCTGATGTCAACCATGACACCCATTGATTTCCTGATCCTGGATGAGCATACAGCAGCACTTGATCCAAAGACAGCAGAGCTGATCATGGAACTGACAGATAAGATCGTCAGAGAAAAGCATCTGACAACCATCATGGTTACTCACAACCTGCGTTATGCGGTAGAATATGGGAACCGTCTTCTGATGATGCATCAGGGCGGGATTGTGATGGATTTAAAGGGAGAAGAAAAAGCACATCTTGAGGTGGAGCAGATCCTGGATAAATTTAATGAGATCAGTATTGAATGTGGTAACTAGGTCTTTCATAAAAAAGTAGCTTTCCACAAAAATAAAAAGACGGGAACAGCGGATTGGCTCTGCTGTTCCCGTCTTTTTCGCGTATCATTTCTATAGTGTGATAATAGAAATGGTTCTTTTGTGCTGTGAAAGGTTATTCGTCCCAGCCTTCGTAAAAACGGATATTGACAGAAATATTGCGGATCAGTTCATCTTCCGCAAGGAGAATATCTTCCGGATCGGAGACATGAGGAAGAATCGGCTCGTCCTCTTCGAGTTCTACCGTGATCCAGGTTCTGGCAGCTTCATTTGCGTTGTCGATGGCATCATCCAGTGTCTCACCGGATGCTTCGCAGAACTCAAGATCAGGAAAGTAAGCAGCGTATCCTCCGTCAGTTTTCTTTTTAAATACAGCGGGATATATAAATTTCATGAATCATACCTCCTAAAATGATCTATGGTAAAGAAAAAAGCACTTGAAGTCTTTCGGGAACTCAAGTGCCTTCAGAGCGACAGACGGGGTTCGAACCCGCGACCCCAACCTTGGCAAGGTTGTACTCTACCAACTGAGCCACTGTCGCATACAGATTGTTCAAAGAACAACCAAACTATAAAATTGATAAATGAGAGCGACAGACGGGGTTCGAACCCGCGACCCCAACCTTGGCAAGGTTGTACTCTACCAACTGAGCCACTGTCGCATATTGCTCCGACGAACAATAAATATATTACTATATCGTGGAAAAATTGTCAATATTTTTTTGTGAAAAAAATATTTTCTTAATAGTTTAGGCTTTTTAAGAAGAAAAAATCATGGTATACTTAGAGCGTTAAACTGAAGCGTTCAGAATTTTGATGAAAGAGGTGTAGTTCATTGAATACGATTAAAGTTGCAATCCTCGGTCTTGGTACTGTAGGGACAGGTGTATATAAACTGATCCAGAAGAGAGCGGATGTGATGGAAAGAACGGCCGGTGCGAAGCTGGAAGTAAAGAAGATCCTTGTGCGGAATATGCAGAAAAAGCGTGAAGGTGTGGAGCAGGAGCTTCTTACGGATAACTGGAAAGAGATTCTTGAGGACGATGAAATCTCTGTCGTGATCGAAGTGATGGGTGGACTTGAGCCTGCAAAGACGATGATCCTGGAGGCACTGGAAGCCGGGAAGAATGTAGTTTCTGCGAATAAAGATCTGATCGCAGAGGAAGGGCATGTCCTTCTTGATACAGCACAGAAGAATCAGGTGGATTTCTTATTCGAGGCGGCGGTAGCAGGAGGCATCCCGATCATCCGTCCGTTGAAGCAATGTCTGGCAGCCAATGATATTTCAGAGATAGTTGGGATTGTGAACGGTACGACCAATTATATCCTTACCAAGATGACAGAAGAGGGAATGGATTTTGCAGATGCACTGAAAAAGGCACAGGAACTTGGATTTGCAGAGGCAGACCCTACTGCGGACGTGGAAGGACTGGATGCGGGAAGAAAAGTGGCGATCATGGCATCCATCGCATTTCATTCCAGAGTTGTATTCTTTAATGTACATACAGAAGGAATTACGAAGATTACGGCAAGGGATATTGCATATGCAAAGGAATTTGACAGCGTCATCAAGCTTCTGGGTGTTGCACATAATACAGAAAATGGAATCGAGGTCGGAGTCTATCCGATGATGATCCGGAAAGAGCATCCACTTGCTTCTGTACGGGATTCTTTCAATGCAGTTTTTGTTCATGGAGATGCAGTGGATGATGCCATGTTTTACGGAAGGGGTGCAGGTGAATTTCCGACAGCCAGTGCCGTAATGGGCGATGTGATTGATGTGGTAAGAAATATCGGATATGGCTGTACGGGAAGGATCAGTTGTACCTGCTATAAAGATCTGCCGATCAAGGAATTTGGTCAGGTGAAGAACAAGTTCTTTATCCGTATGCAGGTCGCAAATGAACCGGGAGTACTTGCCGCTATTGCAGAGGTATTTGGAGACCATAAAGTAAGTATTACGAGGGTAGTCCAGGAACATTCTGCACCGGAAGCAGCAGAGCTGGTTATCGTGACGGAGCGTGTGAAGGAATGCAATATGCAGGAGGCACTGAAAGCACTGATGGAGATTCCGAGTATCCAGGAGATCAGCAGTATTATCCGAGAGTATTAAAGGAATCAGAGTGTATTAGAAAGAACCGGATGACCGGTACAGAAAAGGACTGTGCGGGGAGCGTTGCAGGAAAAGAGTGGAAGAGAACGGAAGAGAACGGAGGTGTACGGATGGAACGGAGAAGTCAGCCGATCGGTTTTATGATCAAGCAGATCAATAATGTATTTGAAAAAGAGTTGAATGAAAAGGTGAAAAAGCTGGGGCTTACTTCTTCCCAGTGTGCAGTACTCGATTACTTATTTCATACCAGTAAAGATGAGATAAGCCAGCGGGATGTAGAACGTCACCTCAGTCTGAAAAATCCAACGGTGACCGGGCTTTTGAAGCGGTTGGATGAAAAGGGATACATTCTCTGTGTTCCAAATGCAAAAGATAAAAGAAAGAAAAATATTTACCTTACGGAGAAAGCCTATGATATACAAAGGCGGATGGAGGCAGAGCGGAGAAAGCTGGATCGGGAACTGACCCGCGGGATGAGCAAAAGAGAAGTAGATGCACTGATGAGAAATCTGGAAAAGCTTCTATATAATGTCGCTGATCCGTGAAAGAAGTATTGAGCTTATGGCAGAAAAGAGAGACTGAAAGACAGGAGAACAGGATGAGTTACGCAGATAAAGTATTTATAAATATGTGCAGGGATATTATTGAAAATGGAACCAGCACAGAAGGCGAAAAAGTCCGTCCGAAATGGGAAGACGGCACAGCAGCTTATACAATAAAAAAATTCGGAGTAGTGAACCGGTATGACCTTTCAAAGGAGTTCCCGGCACTGACATTACGCAGGACAGCAATCAAGAGTTGTGTAGATGAGCTTTTATGGATCTGGCAGAAAAAGTCAAATAATGTGCATGAACTGAAAAGTCATATCTGGGATAGCTGGGCAGATGAAAATGGTTCTATTGGAAAGGCCTATGGTTATCAGATGCAGGTGAAGCATCAGTATAAAGAGGGGATGATGGATCAGGTAGACAGAGTTTTATATGATCTGAAAGAAAATCCCTACAGCCGCAGGATCATGACGAATATTTACGTGCATGAAGATCTGCATGAGATGAATCTGTATCCGTGTGCATACAGTATGACGTTTAATGTAACGAAAGAGGAGGGC
>OBAR01002486.1_pt1 | contig 12728 bp, 9 predicted proteins | sample 1517911 | NCBI WGS metagenome assembly OBAR01 (sample SAMN04571709, study PRJEB22368) | human gut metagenome | biome: human gut; material: stool | host: Homo sapiens | place: Luxembourg | collected 2012-10-26
GATATACAGGGAGGTTATTCTCATGGGGAAACAATCTACGAGAGAAAATAAGACAATTTATCAGATTTGCCGGGAAGAAGCCGGTCTTACAAGATCAGAAGCCAGTGAAAAAATGACTGCTGTTTCTGATTCTAAAATTGAAAAATTTGAATATGAAATACAAGAGCCTACACCTTACGATATTATCCAGATGGCCGACGCTTACAGACGACCGGATCTCTGTAACTATTACTGCTCTCATAAGTGTGAAATCGGACATCGCTATGTTCCGGAAGTCGAAGTTACCGACTTATCCAATATAATCCTGGAAACCATTGCCAGTTTAAATGAAATCAATCCTCTGACTACACGCCTGATCCAGATTGCCCGTGACGGTAAAATCAGCGACGATGAAATCAGGGATTTTGCTTTTATCAGCAATAAGTTGGATGAGATTTCTCTGGCAATAGATTCCCTGAATCTCTGGGTTGATAAGACAGCCGGAGAACAGGGACTGAACATTGAATTGTTCCGAGAAGAAAAAGAGAAACAGAAATAAGTGCGAAAAAGCAAGGCAGCGAACCTATTTATGGTCCACTGCCTCTCTTCTTTACATACACTGCGATGACTCCACCGATGATCAGCAGTGGAAATGCAATATACATCAGTCCACCAACAACCATACCAATTAAGATAACGGGAAAGAATACTACTGTACAGAGCAATTTCAGAATTCCCCACGATGTTTTTATACCAAATATAAAGAATTTTCCAATAAACCAGATCATACAAATTGCAAATAATAATGATAACATATTCTACTCCTTTTAGCTCCTGTTCTGATTGGTGCCATTCATTTTTTCTGCCGTTTTTCTGCTATAAATTCAGATGCATTTCTCACACAAATTTTACTACTGAATTTTGGATTTTTCTCTATCTTTTCAATCATCCGAATTAACTTTATTCTCCGTGCTGTATCCATCTGCTTACCTCATTCTAACAGTTCTGCCTTTTGATATTGTCAGTATAACCAGATAACTTTTCAAAATATATACCTGATGCAAAGAATTTAACGTATGTAATTCTCAATTTTCGAGGAATTCCTTCGTTTTATTTTTTTCTCTCTTATAGTGGTTCAGTTTCATACCAGCACCTTTCACCATCTGATTTCCTTCATCGTCAAAGGATAAAAAAGACCATCTACGATTTTACGGTAAATGATCTTTTCATCGTTAATATTCAATTTATATCATTCTGTTTTCATAATCTTGTAACTCATGGAAAATGTCATCCACATATACAACATCATCTTCTATTCTGTACAGCATGAAATATCTGTGCTTTTGAAAATTTATTCGATGGTATCCCAGACTCTGTAAGCGTGGATTATCACATGTTTTCATACTTCCTGCTACATGTTTTAACAGTTCTACAGTATCCTCAAAATCATCAAGCACATTCTTCGCCGCTTGCTTATTTTTCTCTCATATCTGAAATCACATCATCCGCATTTCTATAATTTCCATTTTTTGAAGATTCTCTGGATTGTTCCAGTCTTTGAAGCATCTCATCTTCTATCATAGATGTATATGGATTATGCACTGTTCTTTTTATTTCAAATGGGAATCCGTTATATGCAACAGCCTGTGTTAAAAACATTCTTATTGCAGACGTTGTATCTGTTCCAAGATCCTTAAAAAGCTGATCTGATTTACTCTTTAAATCATCGTCTACCCTGATTTGAATTGTACTTGCCATTTTAGATACCCCCATTTCTTTTTCTTTTATTATAATGCCATATCATTGCTAATTCAATACATTTGTAACGATATTCATCAGGTGTAAGCGGTAAATTCTTTTCCGACCATTCCGAAACAAGCTCCGGGTGCAGTTTCCCCGTCCCGATTTGTAATTGACACAGCGGAAATGCTCCTGATTTCACATCATGCTTTTGGCGGCTGAGAAATGCAGTTTTGCACCGCAGTCGGGACAGTATACCAGCCCCGAAAACAGGCTCGGTCTTGGTCGGCCTGCGGCGGTGTGCGTTGCAGCATAAGTGCAGGGGCGATATGACGGGGATATAAGTCAAAGCACACAAAAAGCGAGCTGTAACTCACTTGCATAAGTACAGCCTGCCTCCTGTGTTGCTATATACCTTTTTGTCTTTTGAAAACCTCCGGAAGCATTTTTAATACCCTTTTCATTTTGATCTCCATACCATAATTGCGTTCATTTTTAATTCTTTCTCCTTCTCAATATGATTAGTAGCTCAGCCGTCTTTTTCTAACAATATTCAATGATGTAAAATCTTTGCTGATTTCCCTATCGAAATCAGTCGGAACGGCTTACTTAGAATACTTTTTCTTCTTGGAATACGCACTTGTTCCGATCAGCATTCCAGCAGATAGGAACAGCACTGCAAACCACAGCCACAGATTACTGTTATCGCCTGTCTGAGGACTGTTGGTATTTCCATTCCCATCTCCGTTAGGATTGGTCGGCTCTGTAGGCTTTGTCGTTCCTGTAGCCGGGATTTCCTCTCCCTTATTTCCATCCGGTTTTGTCGGATTGGTCGGTTTTGTTGTTCCCGAAACCGGAATCTCTTTGCCCTTTACAGTATAACCGCATACTTTGCACACTTTGTCGCCGGTGTAGCCTTTTTCCGTTGCAGTTGCATCCTTAGCGTTCTTTGTTTCCATATCGTGAGCTGCTTTGTCTGCGATGCTGCCGCAGGAGCATTCGTGCCAATGGTTGTCTGAGTCTGATTTCCACTTGCTGTTATAATCGTGCTGGTGCGTATCGTCTACCGTCACCGTGATATTCAGCCGTTCGCTGTAATCCATACCGTCCTTATATGCCGCAATACGGAATTTTGCATTTTCCGTAATGGTTATCGGATCGGTATAGATTTTCCGGTTTGCACTGTTCTGACAAGGACAGGAAGCATCCACCGTGTAATAAATGGTCACGTTCTCCTCAGCCGAAATTACAAGCTGTTCTCCGCTTTTTACCGTAATATAGTTTTCCTTCGGAGAATTTTCGTCAAATTGTATTTCTCCAATTACCGCTGTAGGACGCTTCGGGCGGCTTTCCTCTAACGCCACACGAAGTGTAAGCGTCTTTTCAAGGCTTGTACGTGCTACCCGTAGCGTAATATCTGTATATCCCGGCAGTAAAGCGTTTGCCGTAAAAACAACTTTTCCATCCGCATCCGTGACTTCTGAACCGGAAATCAGTGTAGCAGTCAATGTATTTCCAAGCTCAGCCTCCACAGTAACACCTTCCATGTAGTTTCCTTCCGAATCCTTTACCCGTACTGAAATTCCCTTCTCCGTACCGGCTTTCGCCAAAATAATGCTTTCATAATTCAAACCAATTTCTGCTGGACGGGCCGAAACAGTCAGTTCCCCGCTATTATAAGAAGCAAGTGCTTTTCCGGTATAATTCTGTGCACCGTCAAGGGTAAAGGAAACCTTACTGCCTTTTTGGAAACCGCCCGCCTTTGTAATGTGCAATACCTTTGAATATCCACTGTCAACGGACTGCCACATACCGGTCATGCCTTCTGGAAGTATGATTTCTTTTTCAGTATCCATATACTGGCTAAAGATTACTTCTATATAATCCGGATACGCTCCTACCGACGAAACCACTGGATTTTCCGTTGATTTCATGGGAACTTTCAATCCCATCCTCGGCGGCGGAACCTGCATCCATTCGGTCTGCGCTGCCTCATACCCATCCTTTTCAAAGCGAACCTGCCACCAGCCGTTCGGCACATCCCATGCAAATACTCCGCTGTTGTCCGTAATCTGCGGATTTATCTGCTCATAATTCTCCGCATCCCAGACAACTGCATTGGTTCCATCAGAGTTGTCCGCATAGTAAACGGTTGCCGTCACACCAGAAAGAGTATTGGATTCCACTGCCTCGTAAACAATACCGGACGGATCCATGACCGGCTGAATCTTTTGGGTCTTCTTCATAATGCGTTCCATATCCGTATCGTTACACTTCTGCTTCCGTTCCCTCGTCAGCCTGTCCAGTTCAGCGGAAAGCCTTGTAATCTCCGCAGCACGGCGGACACCCGTAGCGTTGGAGGATCCGTCCCACAAGGCACTCAACCCGGTAGTTATCGGTGTTTTATCGGCTGCACCGACAATTGTAAAGATTGAACCTACCCAGGAATTGGCATAGTAGCGATCCTTTTCCAGCCCCATGTACAGTCTAAGATCCATTGCCACAAAGCGTTCTCTCATAATCGCATTGGAGCAAAGCGGTTTATCCTTGTAGCGTTCCTCAAACCTCTTCAGTTCGTCAATGTATCCCTGCATATCTGCCTCGCGTACTGTATAGTCCACATAGGCTTCCGTATCCTGCATTGCGCCTTCGATACCTGTTGCTGCCCCAACAAGTCCTACGGTTGTGGACATTCCCTCTGTCATATTCAGTGCCAACTGACTGTCCGTCACGCCCGGCAGATGCATTACCTGATTCAATGCCTCCGTTGCATTTCCAAAACCACCGATAAATGCATTACGGACTCCCTGATCAAAATTACCTGCAGCTTCTCCGTTATAATCAATTTCGTTTCCGTTGGCGTCTATAAAGGCGAATCCTCCGGTAATGCCGCTTACGCCGCCTTCCCGAGCCAGAGAAGTGTTCGTTGTTTTCATAAGTGCATTTGCCACCGCCCGAAGTGCCACAGGCTTGAATTCCTCCTGCACTTCTGCCGATTCTTCCGCATAATCCTTAAATGCGATAAATGTCCCGTCTGCGTTTTCGCACACCTCAAAACCATCCGCCCGGAGTTCCTCTGCTGTGCGTGTATTCTCCTTCATCGTAATGCCCAGATCCGCATAGACTTCCTCCCATGAGCTATATTCCGTGATGTTCTTTTTCAATCCCATCATCTCGGAGAAACTTTCCAGCACTTCATCAATTGCTTTCTCCGCATTGTAGAACGCCGCCTGAACCTCCGGCGTTTGTTTTGCGAACCACTCCGGCATGGTTTCCGACGCACGGTACTTTGCACCAAAAATATATTCGGACACATCGAAATTCGGGTCCTCCGTATAGGTAAGATTGTTCGTTTTCGCATATTCTTCCATATACCGATTCTTTGTTTCCGCAATAGTCTCTGCTAATTTTTCACTCTTTTTATTTCTCTCATTCGTAATCTCCGCCGCCTTTTTCTGGCTCTTTTCGGCTGTTTCTGCGTCATAAGTGAATGCCTCTCCCCGATCTACCCAATCGATGGAAAACTCTTCCGGGAGCTGTGCCTCTGTAACAACTCCGCTTTCGTCAGATGGACGCATAATCTCTCCCGCAAAGTTAAACCGATAGCCTGCACCTTCTGTCAGTTCATCTGTTTTGAAGAGCTGCATTGGTATCGTATGTACCGTTCCGTCCAGCGTCTTCATATAAGTGATTACATTCTCCGGTGCTGATCCGCCTACAAATGCAGCACATACGGTCCATGCATTGTCTGCTTCCTCATTAAATAAATACCAATAAAATGTCGGAGGATCAAAGGACTGTGACGCTGAATACAGGTATTCTCCATTATAAGGGCTACCTAGACGGTTTGTCTGATAAAAATTCCATGATTCTAACGCCGCAACTGTTTTGGCATAGGTAACATTTGCAGAAACCTGTTCGTTACCGATGATTGCCGTCAGTTCAAATGTCTGTGCCGGAAGAGCATCGTCCGGAAGATTATAGGTAAATGTCACATTTCCAAGACCATTGGTTTTTCCTTTTCCCACCGGTTTCCCGTCCAGCAGTAGCGTGACATCACGGTTTGGTGCTGCACAGACAGTCACTTTATTCCCCGTCAGACTGTTCAAGTCTCCCGCCGCCGGGCGAATCTCATAATCATAGACAGTAAACGAGGTGCTTCCGATTGGTGCCGTCGTCTTTCCCACCGTTGCACCTGCAGAAAGACTGTATGTCCCTGCCTTGCTGCAGGAAAACCCCAAATAGAACACGCCCGTCTGCTTTGTTTTATTTATCGTAACCGTATTGTCAGAAGCCGTATAATCATCTTTTCCCAACTGTTCTGTCTCTGAACAGACATATTTCAGCGTCATATTCTCAGGAAGCAGAATTGATACCGTTCCCTTCTTACCCTCTGCAAAACCATAATAAACTCTTACTGCAAAAGTCTGTCCTCTAATCACATAACTCGTCTCGGAAACAACCGAGCATTTCTCTTTATTTAGGATACCGGACACGTCTGTTTTCAGCAGGGGAACCGTAATTTCCACCGGATTCGTCTCTCCATCGGAAACCTCCGCAGTTACCTTCGCATAATCGATTCCTTCTGTCAGCCCCATACTCTCCAGAACATCCAAGGATGTTACCACCGAGAAGTTATCGTTGGCGTTATATGCGACCACGGTATAAGTTCCCGCCTTCAGTCCGTTTGTCAGATAAAAGCCATCCTTTGCGATTTTGCTCTTGCCGACCAGCTTCCCTGCCTTATCAAACACAAGAATGTGATTGTCTCCGGCGAATTTACCGCTTGCGGTAAGTTCCAGTTTACCCCATGCGGTCAGCGGAAGTTCAAACACTCCTGTTTCGCGGTCTGCGGTTACGCTTCCGCCTGTAAATCCAAGGGCGTCTGCATCTACGGTCAATGTCAGATTTTCTTCGATAACAGTATCCTCCAGCACCACACTTGGATATTGCAGGATATAATCCGTTCCTTCTTTCAGTTCCCGTTCTCCTGCCTTCAGGCTGATTTCCAGATTACGGAAACTATTTACCGCCGCCTCGCCAAAGTCCACCTCCATCACACGATTCATCGGTAATTTGTCTCCGTCTGAAAATGCAATTTCTCCCAAATCCCAGTCTCCGTCAAGCGACGCCCGGATAAAATGCTTGCTGTAATATCCGTCTTTAGAAACTTCCGCCGTCACTTTTGATCCGGCATCTGCTTTTACAGAAAACTGATTATCCGTAAGCGTCACTGTCTTTTCTTGATTATCCTGATACAGTACTATCTTCGCACCGGAAGGAATCGTTCCGGACACGGTAAATGTCTGTTCCGTCCCGTCCAGAGCTACGAAGGTATATCTTTTCTGGGCTCCATCCATGACGTCCTTCTGCGTCTCGTAAAACTGTTTCAGCATGGACGGATTCCCTTCTGAATCCGTCTCATATGCCCGGATTGTCGCTATACCGGCAAAGGGGTCTTCATAATCCACATCTCCGATAGTTACCCTCTCATGACTCGTCATTTCCGAATCATATGGCGTTAGTTTAAAATTCTGATTCGCAAACTCTACAATAATTCCTGTGTAGGTAAAGTCTTCCTCGCCTTCCGCCGGGTCATACTGCTTCGTACAGTCTGCAAAAGCACCGCCGTAAATTTTCGTTACCGTGGCAGGCACGACTACCTTCTGCTCTGCCAGTCCGCAGCATCCCTCGAACGCATGCGGACCAATCGTTTCCACACCCGGCAGAATGGTAAGTGACGCCATATTTGCACATCCGAAAAAGGCACTGTCTCCTATAGTTTTAATATTCGATGGAATCGTCACATTCTGGAAAAAACACCCGTCAAACGCAGAATATCCTAATTCCGTAATGCTATCTACCGACAATGCCTTTTCCAGTTCCGCATCAGAAAGTGCCTGACAATTATCAAACCCTGTCAGAATCGTAAAATTTTCATTTTGCGGCCAGTCGATACTGGTCAAAGATTTACAGAAGGAAAACGCACCCATCCCGATCTCTGAAAGCGTATCCGGCAGGTTCAGCGATGTAATCCCCGTATATTCAAATGCTTGTACTCCGATACTCTCCACACTGCCCAGATTCAGAGACGTCAGATCTTCACAACTCCCAAATGCACCGTTTTCAATGTGCTTCACGCAGTCGGGAATGGTCAGTTCGGTAATTCCCGTGGCCGCAAATGCACTAAGTCCTCCGATGGAAGTTAACCCCGTACAGTTAGAAAAATCCACGGACGTAAGGAACTCATCCTGAAAAAACGCATATGACTCTATCGAAGCCAGTTTCTCCGGGAATGTAACTGACTGAACTGACGTCCCCGCAAACGCCCACTCTCCAATCGTAAGAGACTGCGTACACTTAGAAAAATCTATGTTCGTTAATCCGGGAACATCATGAAAAGCATACCCGCCAATACTGGTAAGGTTCGCCGGAAATATCACAGACGTTAGCGTCTCATTGTGTCCTCCCGAATTTCCAAATGTGCTTACTTCAATTCTTGTAACCGGCTTTCCGTCAATTTCATCTGGAAAAACGATTTTCGATACGGTATCATCACCTCCGGTAATCACAATCTCCTCGCCGTCTATCCGGTAATTCACATTTCCGCCGGTAGCAGCAAAAGTACCTTCTTCTATTGCCTTACCCGCAAGGTCAGTTCCCGCCGCCAGTGCACTTATCGGCAATAGACTAAGCGTCATGCACAAAGCTAAAACCAAAGCCGTAATTCTATACTTTTTCCTCGTAAGCCTTTTTAACCTTTTCACAGTGAGTCCTCTCCTTCCGCTGTCATCGCTTATTCAGCTTTCTGCACCTGCTGTAAACGGTAACTCCTATCACACCGCTACAGGAAATGAACAATACGGCAAACCAAAGGGCAAGATTGCTGTTGTCGCCTGTCTTAGGGCTGGTGACATCTGTATTTCCATCCGGTTTTGTCGGATTGGTCGGTTTTGTTGTTCCCGAAACCGGAATCTCTTTGCCCTTTACAGTATAACCGCATACTTTGCACACTTTGTCGCCGGTGTAGCCTTTTTCCGTTGCAGTTGCATCCTTAGCGTTCTTTGTTTCCATATCGTGAGCTGCTTTGTCTGCGATGCTGCCGCAGGAGCATTCGTGCCAATGGTTGTCTGAGTCTGATTTCCAATCTGCTCCATAGCTGTGCGTGTGAGAAGAATCAAATGGCGTCATGGTCAAATCAGTTTCAAGCCACATGGTTTGCATATTGTCGTCATCACCTATCCGCTTATAATTCACATATTGACCGTTGATTTTCAGCTTGGCATCGGGTGAGAAATTGCCGTAATATGCAGTCACATACACCCCGTAATGATAGGTCTTTCCAGCTTCAAAAGTAGTAATTTTGTTTTTATAAATTCCGCTTCCCCACTCCGGCTCAGTAGAAACCAGACCAGTATCGCTGTCCAGGCTCCACCACTCACACCGAAATGCGTAGTCTTTATTATCGGGTACATTGCCAGTAAATACAGGCTTATCACCATCTTTAAAAGTTATGGTTGCATTATTGATTTCTATAACTTCAATTTCCTTTGGTTCAACCGGCTTGGTCGGTGTAATTGTTGCAATACCAGTAACATACACAGATTGTCCGTCCAGATTCATACTAATATTTTGCTGCTCAACCGTCCAACCATTTACAGTTACTGTCAGTCCCGAATCTGTTGCTGCGAAAGTCCGTCCGTTTTTCGCTTTCAGCAGAATTGAATATCTATAGGATTTCCCTTCCTCAAACGAAGTAAACCTGTCCAAGAAGAGTTCACTAGGATAATAGTGTTCATCCGAGTACCATAAAGCATGCTGCTCGTCTTCCCAACTTTCATAAGCAATCTCATAGTTTGCACCAATATCTTTAGTCACAGCAGTAGCCTTTGGTGTATCTCCCGCATCATAAGAAAGTGTAGCGCCAATCACTTCAACATCTTTTATTACGGTATCGTCTGCCCCGTCGCTTGCTATGACAGGCAGCAAAAATTCCCACGCAGTAAAGGTTTTCCCATTATCAGACACGCTTGTATTTGCCGTTTGTGCGGTATATGTTTTTCCCTCACAAATAAAAGTCACATTATCAGAAAATACATATTCCTCTTTCGCCCTTAACACAATGCTATACCAGTATTCTCCACCGGCAATCGGGTTACGGGGAGTATCTGTGCTTTTAATAACGTCTGTTATCGGGGTACTTTCACCATAAGTGGACTTCTCCCACGCTTCTTCCACGATTTCCACTTTTCCGCTGCAAGCAGAATTGTTGGGATTTACTTCCGCTGTAAACGCAACGGGCTTTGTGGAATCAAGGTTTTTCCAAACATTACCGATGTCAACTGTGGTGATAACCTCATCGGTGCTGGCGGCAGGAAGATCGATTGAGTAAGGACTGTAAATACGCAGTTCCGTACTCATCTCTCTTATTTCAAGATTCGCTTTGAAAGCCACCTTATCAAACTTATGACCGCCTGCGGAAACACTTGTATCTTCGCTGATAAAGTAGCCGCTATTTGTTTTAAGTACAATATTATAGGTATAATGGTGTCCTGCTTCAAACTGTGTAATCTGCTTGTCTGCTGCAAGAGACGCCATTTTACTCGAATCAGAATACCAATACCGTCCTGTACTTGTCCAGACACTGCCTTCTGTTTTTTGTTCTATTTCCATCCAATACTCATAGGCAACAGAACATTCTCCCTCTGTCACCGTCGCTGCTGCCTGCGGTGCATCGCCAGCTTTATAGTCCGGTTTGGTGTAGGTGACACTAATTTTGTCAATGTAGTTGACTCCTGCCGCAAACGCAGTTATCGGCACAATGGTCAGTGCCATGCAGAGTACGAGCAGGATACTCAGCAGCTTCCTGCTGTGTCTTTTTTGATTCTTCATAATGATTCCTCCATTTTCTAAGCCTTGCAAACAGACTCCTGTAATTTTGATCTTCTCAGCAAAGCATTCGCCAGCACTGTCTTATTTTCCAGATATTGTGATATCCGGTCGGCAACAGCAGTAACGGCTCGCTTCACTTGTTTCGCATAAATACCGACTTTATTATGGGAAAAAGAGGGAAAAAAGTATATAAGGGAGCTCCGCCAATCTGTCAACATGGGGTGGCGGAGTTCCGCCATTCTTCAAAATCAAGGCAAAAAGGTGATTTTTATCAAAAAAGGCATAAAAAATCCGCCCTCTGTTTCCAGAAGGCGGCTCGATGAATGCCGACATCAAAAGATCATTTGTTGTAAAGGTTGAGCAATCCCACACGGGATTTTACGCCGGTCTTTTCGTAAATGGCGGAAATATGGCGTTCCAAAGTCCGTCTGGAAACATACAATTTTTCCGCAATCATCTGAATGCTATCCTCCGTATTGACCAGACGGTTAAACACTTCGCTCTCTCTTTCTGTGAACGAAAACACTTCCGAGAATTTCCGCAGCCTTTCTTTCTCATCAACCACATCGGCGGCATTTGTAATGAGCTGCTCCATAAAAGTTTTCTTTTGAAAGGTGTATATGACCGCCACGACGCTGACTGTCACAAACAAAACCAGCACAAGAATAATAACTGCAAGATTACTGTCAGAAGATAAAAGGGTTAAAACAAAGTTAGCGATCACAGCGGCAGCGATATTATTTACCGCCCGTCCCATACCTGCCCAAAGTTCCGGGATTCTCATATGGCGGGATATTTCCATAAAACCGGAAGTAAAGAACACGGCAAAAAATCCCGCTGACAGATAGAATACAATCAGCCCCGCCATAAATGGTCCGGCAAATTTCAGTATAGCGACGCAAATGGTGGACAGCACCATTATGCAGTACATCACTATCCCCATATATTTTCGGTTTTTTATATCAAAGATAAAGCCTGCCGCCAGACCGCTTAAAGCAAGCAGGATTCTCGGCCATTGCCCGATGTCCGTTGCTCCGCCGGCGTGGACAAGCGTTACCGCATTGTCAAGGGTACTGAACATACAAGTCATGCTTCATAGTGTCTGTCACCAATGTGTTCTATCCAATGTCAAAACTCTAAACTATCCGCGTTCAAAAGGAAATATTTCATTCCCATGATGACAAATCCCTCATCATTTCTCCAAGGTCTTTTGCTGCCATTTACAATGACAACCTTCTTAAAAGAGTCCGGGATATTACGCAGAGAATTGAACTCCTGATTCTGCTTTTCTTCTGAAGTCATGTCATAAGCAACCTGGATGTAGTATCTCTGATTGCCTTGGTTAACTACAAAATCAACTTCCAGCTGCTTACGGACACGCTTGCCCTCTTTATCTTTATCAAAGATCTGCACAACACCCACATCAACATTGTAGCCACGAATCAGAAGCTCGTTATAAACGATGTTCTCCATGATGTGAGTAGGTTCCTGCTGTCTGAAATTCAAACGGGCATTTCTCAGGCCTAGATCAGTAAAGTAGTATTTCAGATTTGCACCAATATACTTTCTGCCCTTAATATCGTATCGGTTTGCTTTAGAAATCAAAAACGCATCTGCCAAATAGTCAATATGATTGGAAATCGTTTTATTTGTATAACTCATCTGACGCTCACTGGCAAAGGTATTAGCAATCTTTGAAGGGTTGGTCGGTGCACCAATTGCAGATGCAAGCACATCAACCAGAATGCCAATTTCATCCACATTTTGGATCTTGTTTCTTTCAATTACATCCTTCAGATAAACATTTGCAAAGATGTTTTTCAGGTAATCTGCCTTCTGTCGTTCACTCTGTAAACTTACGACCTGCGGCAATCCTCCATAGATCATGTAGTCATCCCAGGCATCGTCGTAATCACCTTCATAGACAGAATAAAACTCTGCAAAAGAGAGGGGATAGATTCTGATCTCATCACCTCTGCCACGGAACTCAGTCACAATGTCGCTGGACAGAAACTTAGAATTGCTTCCGGTGACATACACATCAATGTTGCTCATGCGTAACAAACTGTTCAGCACTTCCTCAAATCGTGGCATAAACTGTACTTCATCCAGAAGAA
>OBAR01002492.1_pt1 | contig 12679 bp, 30 predicted proteins | sample 1517911 | NCBI WGS metagenome assembly OBAR01 (sample SAMN04571709, study PRJEB22368) | human gut metagenome | biome: human gut; material: stool | host: Homo sapiens | place: Luxembourg | collected 2012-10-26
AAGGATCTGTAAGGCATGCTGATTCCATTCATTGGGTGTTTGCTCCCGATTGTTCGCAACGAGTAGTAAGTTCTTATACTGTTGTTTAGAAAGTGATAGAAAGGAGTACTGCAGGGAAGGACTCCGGATGGAGAGCGATGTGTGCCAACATCGAAGTTCCTTCAAGGAATTGATAAGCATTTTTGACCGAACGAGGATGCGCAACCAGAAGACGAAGAGAAGCCTTCGGCAACTGTTTCTCCGGAATCGTATTCTGAACAATTTTATGCGAATTGACTACATTGAATCACGAGATTTGCAAGTACAGTAGAAGTCTTTCCACTTGTAATCACTGAGAAGCAAGTTCAGTTGGCGATCCGATTTCATGTGCAATGTCACTTGACCGTTTCGAACGTGAACACAAGCATTTGATACAAATGCAAAGTTCTTCGTCGTTATGAAACGGCTATATCCCTTCGATCTACACTAATGAATTCACTCTTTCCAGAACGTCTCCAACTCCTCTTCGATGTTCCTACATCATGAAAGAGAAAACACTCGTACCGACTATGATTGTTGTACAGACGCTCTCGAATCTCCATGTAGTCGTCGTACCAATTGTCCTTGAAGAAATCCAATCCCATTCTCTCTTCCCAAAGGACTCCAGTTTCATTGTAAATAAACTGAACAGGTTCACGCTCCACAACGTCGTATTCATAGTCAAAATCCCAGTTGTCGAAACGGCTCTTGTCCATACTCGGAACAATGTCATGATGGCTGCTTTCCGGATCGGGAATCACAAACGCAGGCTCTGTTCGCTTCTTAAACCTCTGGGTTGTATAGAATACCAAGGAAGGAGACTTCTTTCTATTTCTCAGAATCGTCAAGTTATCCGTACACAAATGTTCCCTCAATAGTGGTCGTCTTGGGTCCATACTGTTCAATCGCCTTATACGTCTTTCTGTCGAGCAACTTGAAGACATACAGTTGGAAGGTGTAAACCCAAGCAATCGACACAACTGTCAACAGAACGACAAAGACAATGTCGGAAGAGTGGACCATAGAATCACAAGGCGAAGTAAGCGACGAGTCATGGGACGTGTGATGATAGAACGCCTAGTGAATTGTTTCTTTTACAAACATTTCAATCACTACGAAGCAGCAGCGTCTGTTTCTCCACTCCATCCTTCGTCAGAATCCGAATGTCCACAGCATCTCCCGTGTCCTTCTCTCTCTCATACTCAACACACACAATCATCCCTTACCTCCGTCGCCGCTGTGAACACTTCCTTTAACAAATTCAACGCCTCCTCCTTCTCCAAATCCACATAAGGAACGGTGCGATTCCGCTTCGCTACACAACTGTCCAGAATCGGAATTATGTGACTCTGCGCAGATCCCTGAACACCGTACTTCAAACACTCGTATGAACCAACCGCATCGTAACTGTACACCACTCCACGTCCTTCTTCATCCAGACAACCCAGAATGTTGAACGCGTAGTAAGGGAAGAAACGACGATTGAACAACGTTGTTCCCAACAAACTCGCCACTCCTGAACTACTCAACTCTTCACGGTGAACATACTTGTATCTACACATTCAATCCCATCACACAATACTACTCTTTGATATCCATTTCCATTATACGACGAACTGTTTCCATGTCAGTCCAACAACCACCCATTCCCAATATACATTTACTCGTCAATTCATGAAGACGACACACATTTCGACTTAAAATCTCATAACCCTGAGTCAAACGAGTATCAGCTCCTATCACTACATAGTCTTTACCTGCAATTGCTACTACCGTTCTATACGATCATTCTCATCTATCACACAAACCCTCCATTCAGTTCGTAGGGATCAAACTCCCTTCCTTTCATTTCATGAATATGACCAACACTCCTATTCATTACATCATCCAAATCATCATTCATACATCTCTCTTTACAAAGAATGACGACGAAGACGACAGGTCGCGGTTATATCACCAATCTGACCACTCATATCATTCTTTACAAGGAAGAGAATGGAAGAGGAGAAATGAATTGGAATGAATGCAAATAGGATTGACAAGACAGTGGAGGGAAGATGATCGAAATGGGAAGGAAGAGTAGGATTTGGATCATTTCATTATGACAGAATGGATAAGCATAGATATGAGATTCCATTTAGGAACAAATCAAGACAACACAATCACATCAGTCTTCTTTCATTCATACTCTACCATCAAACCATTCCATTCACATTCAATTCATTTCTCACTCTATCCACTATCCCGCCAAAACACAGCAATTCCCGTTTCTCCGCTTCATTCATCGAATTGAAAACTCTCATTTCTGTTCGGATACGTCAACAGGAGTGATACAACTAGTGTTGCCTTGTGTTGACAGCAAGAATTGAATCGAAATGGCATGCGATAGTGAACTTGATGAGTACATTCGAAAGGTAGAGGATGGAAGGATGGAGATGGTAATGTACTAGTTGCGTGGATGTGAACTGATATCAGAAAGTGAAGTAGTATCACTGTGTAGTAGAGCGAAGGACTTGTTTCTGAAGGAAGAGAACATTATTGAAGTTCACACTCCTGTGACGGTAGCAATGAAAGGAGTTGTTTGATAGGTAGATTTGTGGAGACATTCACGGTCAGTTCTATGATTTGCGAGAATTGTTTCTGATTGGAGGTGATAGTCCGGATACAAACTATTTGTTTATGGGTGATTATGTTGATCGGGGTTACTACAGTGTTGAGACATTTCTGTTGTTGCTTGCACTGAAGGTGCGTTATCCAGACCGTATAACTCTTCTACGTGGAAACCACGAGAGTCGTCAGATTACCCAAGTGTACAGTTTCTACGACGAGTGTATGCGTAAATTCGGAACAGTGCGTATTTGGAAAGAATGCGTGGAAGTGTTTGACACGATGAGTTTGGCGGCGTTGGTGGATGGTCGTTTCTTCTGTGTTCATGGCGGCATGTCTCCCTCGGTGACGTCTCTGGACAATGTAAGTGTGTGATTGGAATATGAGAGTGAGGTGCGTTCGATCAACCGAGTGCAGGAGATTCCTCTGGAGGGAGGAATGTGCGACTTGTTGTGGTCGGACCCTGAAGAAGACGTGACTGGTTGGCACGTGAGTTCTCGTGGTTGCGGATACATCTTCGGCGGCGATGTGGTGACGAAGGTAGGAGAGAGGAGAGGATATGAGATAGTTCAACAGCGAGAACAATCTGAGTTTGGTGTGTCGGTCGCATCAGATGGTGATGGAGGGATACAAGTGGATGTTCAACAACCAGTTGGTGGATGTGTGGTCTGCGCCGAACTATTGTTATCGGTGTGGAAACTTGGCATCGATCATGGAAGTGGAGGAGTATCTGCAAACAACGTTGAAGGTGTATGACGCGGCACCACATGACGAACGAAAAGAACCTTCCAAGAATCCTCCACCTGACTACTTTTTGTAATGTGCTGCTGCTCATCTGTATTTATCTTCTATTTGTTCATGATCATTCATGATATTATGTTATCAACCAACAAACACCCCCTATGTTACAACATTCTCGCTATCAAATTGTTGATACAACACTCGCGATTCCCACAGTCTCCACCTTCATTGAAGTGTGTTTTCACGTTACGGAAACCACCTGTCGGAGGATTCAACTTGAACGGCCACAGAAACGAATTCACCTCCTTGAAGTGATCTCCAACCACATACAGCTCGTGAATCACGTCCTCAATACAAATCACATTGTACTTCCCCAACACGTCATTCACTACCTCGTTGGAAGACAGAGCTACACGCTGCTTATTCACACGACCATAGCCTCGCTTGTACACCAAGTTCCGAATCGTTGACACTGTCGGATATCCATACGTCACATACGGACCAATCAACTCCAACATTCGCAGTGTTGATGCATTCACACGAAGAAACACACCCGTGTTGATCTACTCCTCACACATCCAACACACTCTCCACCTGAATCAAACGAAACAACTCCAGAATCTTCCGAGGCTTCGGAGGCACTTCATTCACACCACGAATCCGAATCACAAACACCAAACGCTCTCCCTTCTCTGTCAAAAACACACTATCACGTCGCGCTTGCCGTTTCTTACGAATTTCTTCTCGCTCCATCTATACCAATCACATCCAACACAGTATCGATCACTTCCTTGTATTCCTTCGTGTACTGTTCTGCTCGTCGAATGTACTCGTCTCGCACATGTTGCAATTTCTACACACTTCAATTCCTTTCACCTCCACCCACACTCTCACGTTCCAACGCTTTCGTCCTCTCCTGTTCCCGAAGAGCCGTGTCTCGCTTCTCCTTCAAACGGACCGATTCTGGAACTCTGGAACTCATTCGATTCTGTTTTCAAACCGAAATGACCAGTGGTTCTTGATTGGAAAGCATCGCGATCACTGAGGCAATTGAGAAAGCGAATACACATCGAGTATCGATCATGGAAGTGGGATTTGGTGTGTGAGAGAACTAATAGCGATAGGATCCTGTGAGCAGCATTCTTCGTGAGATCGCCCTCCACTGTAAGGAAGGAAAGTGTCTTTCGGAAGTCCTTTCATGGGCGAACGAATTCGATGCGTATGACTGTTTGGATTTGTGAATGGTTAGAAGTGGAGGTGGATTCATTCGCAGTGTTGTGTGGAGATCAATTCGAAACCATCCTGATATCCAAATCTGTCCAATTGAAATGAGAGTAGTGATGAGTGAATGAAGTGATGAACAGTCGTTGGAATCGTTAGATAAAGTGGATACGGAGAAGACTCGTGTATTCTGTTCGTATCGTTCCCATTATGCCGCTTTGGGTCTACATGTTTCGGACGTTTCACATCTTCCAAGTGCTTGTCTGAACCTAATTGAAGTGAATGTGATGTGATTTGTTGATGGGAAGGCGATCGCGTCAGCAGGAAGGTCAGGAATCAGCGTGACCGCTCTCTCCAAGATGTATTCAATGGATCTGAAAACTGTTCATTTCTATGTCGCCTTGGTGGGGAGTGAAGACGTAGATAAAGAAGTGTATTCTGTTGGGTATCGTAGTGAAGGATCGTCAAATCATCGTGAAGTGAGGATGAGGGATTTGAGTAAGGAATAGAAAGGGAGGTGGATTGGGCACAGCAGGTCGCGTGTTGTATTTATCGTGTTATCGTCCTCTGTCTCCCGATTCCTTGGATCCCTTCCAACGCGATTTGTTGGATCGCATGATTCATCACCTCCATGAAACACAAATCACTTCTTGTTCCTTCTCTACTCTCATGGAATCTCTCCAACTTCCCAAGGGTCAGGAAGTGTTGACACTGAGAATACTACAGACCCTTCGTCCTGAATGTGGTTTGTCGTTGACATCAAAAGAAGGCGACTGGGAGGTGCGTTTGGAGCGCATGGAGTTGAAGTGGAAGCGGATTGTGATGTAGATGTGAAACGCCTGAGTCGCTTTCACTGGATCTCTCATCGACTTCTCGCGTGGTGGAGTGTCCGAGTCGTCCGATTTCCCTCTCATCTCTCCTGTTCCACTTGCTTCGGAATTCTCCCGAGGGTTCGTTGTCGTTGTCGTCGCTGGCAGATCGAACGGGATGGTCTCCGAAGCGATTGAGTGTGCGACTGAAGAGTTTGGAGGCACGCAAACTGTTGATTTCGCAACTGCGCAATCGAGGTCGTCAGTTTGTAGCAGAGTATTCACTTCTCCAAGACGTGAAAGAGAATCTGATTGCTTCCAATACAAGTGTTCCAATAACTCCGAACGTGGATTCTTCGTCGAATCAACAGACCAACCCTTCCACTTCAAGCACGAAACGCTTATCGGATGTGACATTGTCACGACGTCGTGTACTGTTGGAAAAGGTGAGAGTGAAGAGATGAGATGAGAGGTAGTTGGAGAAGAAACGAGTGATGCTTCTGAGCGACGTAAGACGAGAAGTGGAGTGGGAGAATGGAGTGGTGACAAACGTAGGGAAGTGGCACACGAGGGAGAGATGGACAAAAAGTCGGTGAACTCGTTGGTGTCCCAGTTGGAGAAAGAGGGTCTGTTGAAGCAGCGTATAATCACAACGACGAATCCAGAGGGAAATAGAAACGAGATGAAGAAGATCGCGATGGTGATGGGAAATGACGTTCCCGATGACGACCCAGAGGTGAGTGTAGATGACTTGTGTGAAGTAGATTCCAAAGCAAGTGAGTCGGTTCTTCGAGTTAAAGGAAGAGAAGAAGGAGGCGATAAAGAGGAAGTTGGTGGAAATGGTTCTGAACGAGTGTGACGGTCCGTTGACTCCGAAGGTGGTTCGTTTGTTTGGAGTGTTTGAGTGTTGTGTTGGAATGGGTCGGGATACATTGGATTTGAATTGGCTGTTGAGCGAGTTGAGTGAAACAGTGTTGCAAGCATTGTATGGGAAGGCAGATTGGCGATCGAGTCTCCACAGCGATTTGAATGATTTGACTGTAGGAGAGAGAATGGAGATGAAGGATAGGAATTGAATTGTCTGAAGACGATTGGAGAGGATTTGTGGATGATTCCAAGTGAGTTGGAGATTCAGGACTGTGACGAGAATGAATACAAGTAGGCGAATGGAGTTGATTGGAATCAGATTGGATCTTCACGAGGCGGGGAGTGTGGAATCGTATTTGAGAGCCCTGCTCGGTTCATTCTACAACCATCAATTGACGTAGGAGAAGGAAGAGGGAATGAGAGGAAGGAAGGGAGAAGGTGCGAGTCTGGTGATCGTAACAAGTCCATCGATTCAGCCGTTACTTCATTCACTGTTTGAAGATCGATCAGGTAGGTAATGGGATGATCCATGATGGGAAGCGAGTGTTCGGACAGCTCGATTGGATGCAGTGCATTCCGTCCTTTCCTTTCTGTGGTTGAACATGTAGAGTGTGAGTGGATTCTGTAATCGTCTTCGCCAATGGAATCGACGTGTGGAGAAGCTGAAGGAGGAAACAGACGGGAATGGGACGTGTGACATTGGTCGATTGCTTGGTTCGCACTGTTCGCTTCGTCGCAAGAGAACAGAGAAGGAATCGCCGGCGAAACGACCTCGAAGTGAACCAACACGACGAAGCGCGAAGATCCCTTCGGCTTGGGAACAGACGAATGTGGAGGAGGTGGAGGATGGTCCGTCGTTGGAGGTGGAAGACCAGTTGACAGAGTGGGCTTTGAGGAGAAGTGTGAGATAGACTGTTGGGGAAGAGCGAGGTGGTGTCTCTGTTCATGAAGGCAACGGTATTATTTGTGGGTGTGTGTGGAACGTATGACGTGTAGTTGTTGAGTTTGCGACATGGCGAGGTTCCCGACACACTTCGTATCCCCGAGTTCCACTATCGTTTGTATTGTAGTACCGTAGGAGAGAGAGATGGATGGAATGCAGAACAATCTGAACTACCGCATTCTGACCCAGATCATGAATTCAACTCAGCCGAGCGAATGGAAACGACTGTCGGTGGAGGTAGTCCGAGGACTCTTCCAACGCGTGTTTCCCCATCACTTGCTCTCTTCCTTCGTGTTTCAGCGAATGAAGGGTCATTCCTTCGGTGGTTGAAGAAGAAGTGGTTGAGTCGTAGAAGTGATTCAGGACACGTTGTATTTTTGTTTGTATCCTCCACTTCGCTTTTCGTGTGAAGAATCGGTTGATTCCTTCCCTGTGAATTCCCAACAGCAAGCATGGAACGACGCATTGAAGGGAGAGACGAGTCCGCTTCGTGTGGCGTTCGTCCTCCAAACACTGCTGTGTCTGTTGCGACTGTACAACAACAAGAGTGGGAATGTGGGGTCGATCGCAGTGTTGCGTTCGATTCTGGACGTGAGAATGAGGAGTTGGGATGTTGAATAGTGTGCCTCTGCAGACGAAATGAAGTTGGCGTTCTTCTACGTGTGGATGAACTATCCGCTTGTGGGAAGTGGAGGGAAGACAATGAGCACGTACTATCTGAGTGATGTGAGTGCGTGAGAGGGATGTAATGGAAAGCCTCCCGATTACACAGTGTATCGTTGGCTGAACACGTCGAGTGTGAGTGAGTTGAAGGATGTTTCTAGTGCGGAGAAGATGACAGCGAAAGTGGGAGTGAGGAGAGAGTGTGATTCAGGGGTTGCGACGTTACTCGTATCGGAAGGAGATTCTGAGCGAGACCTATCTCCACTTGTTATCACACGCGTCAGAATCAAATGAGTCATCGGAGTCGACACGTTGTGGATTGAACAGTGTGTTGACAATTGCAACTCGAATGGCATTGGGAGAGAGACGGTTTGTGATCGATTACGAGAGTGAGCCGTATCAGAAGGAAGTAGGGATGATGGATGTGTGAGAAGAAGACCAATCAATGGGACGTGTTGATAGAAGCGAGTGGTGACGAATCAGAATGGGTGACGGTGAAGGAAACGAAACAGGACATTACCTCTCGTTCAGTGGATGAGACGATGATGGAGAACATCGAAGGAGCGGTGCGAATGGAAGGTAGGAATGGAGTGGGTGTGTAATGAAAGCACGATCGTACCGTTGGCTGCGTTCGTTGTACCATCCCGAGGAAGTGTTGAAGCGTTGTTTGTATCAACTGATGAAGACGGATCAGATCTTTCTGTTGATGAGGTACGTTGTGTGTTGGATTGAGAATCAGTCCGTCGGAGTGTTTTTTCGTCCATCGTGTGAGTGTGAGTGCTTGGTCAAATGAAATCAATGGTGTGATTGTGAGACCATCGGTGACGGTGAGTTATGGGGAAATGGAAGGAGGTGTGGAGGCACGGAAGGATGTGAAGGAGAACATTCTACGACGACTGAGCTACAGTGTGGTGAGTAATCCGGGAATAACAATTGTGAGTGAAGGGGATGGGTGATAGATAGGATCGATTGACGACGATGGTGAATGGGATGTTTGCAATGGAGACAATGAAACTGTGTGAGGAGTTGATGAAGGAAGGATTGATGGAGTGTTGGCGAGTGAAGAAGTTGCATTCGTTTGAGGAGGAAGAGAGCATGGAGAAGGTGGAAGGAGAGGTATATGTGTTGGAGGAGGACATGGAATACTCCTTCTACCCATCGGGAGATTCCCTGTTTTCACTATCGGAGTTGTTTTCGTATGTTTGTTGGTTGAGTGTGATTTGGATCTTCTTTATGAAACTTTGCCAAATGATCACCCACTCTCTTTCCATTCCATTTCCATCCAATTGAATGCTTTCTGTGTTTCATCGGTTAACAACCGATTGCTTCGATTCCACAATTCCTCCCGAATTCCTCCATCTTGATTCGTCATATCTCGACACAGACGAAGAGTCATGACAGAAGAGTATGACACAAATGCGTTTATGGTTTTTGTGGTTGCGATTTTGAGTATGTACGTACTGTTCGCATCCATCTTTCTGATCAAACGGATTCGACGTGTGATTAAGAAGGAGCCGATTGTGGGAGAATGTTGTGCATGAAATGAGGGATAGAAGAAAGAGAAGAAGAGACAATTGGTGGAAGTGGAGGAGGAAGTGGTGGAGAATCCTCTGACGACTGCGTTTTGGATCAATGTGGTGTTGGTTGCGATATCGCTGGTGGTGATCATCCGCTTGACACTTCTGACGTCGTCGGAAGAGCCAGAAGTGTTTGATCCTTATGCGACTCTTGGTATTTCGGTGGGTGCGAGTGACCGTGCCATCAAGTCGGCATATCGACGTATGGCGAAGATGTAAGTGTGTTGCATAGTTAGCATGGTAGTTACCATCCCGATAAGCCAACGGGAAGCGTTGAAAAGTTCCGCGATATTGAGAAGGCGTATCGTATCTTGACAGACGAGATAGCGAAATCGAACTACGAGCGTTACGGCAATCCTGATGGTCCGAGTGCGGTGAAGGTGGGTGAGAGGGAGTGTGTTGAGCGTAGGTTGGAATCGCGTTGCCGGAATGGATGTCGGAGAAGAGTGGAAGTCGTCTGGTGGTGATTGGGTATTTATTGCTGATGGTTGTTGGGATTCCTCTGTTGGTGTATTGTCTGTGGGAGTGAGGGGAGAGATTGAGGAGTAGGAAGTCGCGGAGTTCAAAGCAGGAGAAGCCGAAGATCAAGCAGGAGACGATCGGTGCGTATTACCACGCGATGAACGAGAGCACGCCACTCCAGTAGTGTTGATGGTTGGTGAGGACGATAGGAACGTTCCCGAGATCTTTTCGATGGCGGAGGAGTTGTTGGAGGTGATGCGTCCGAAGGCGTACGACGACCTGTTGCTGAACTACCTGAACGTGATGTGTCCGAAGAACAACTTCGCGTCGTCGAAGATGCGTCGTCCTCGCGTAGTGGAGTGAGGAGGAGTGAAGGGTAGGTTCCGTTGGAGAAGGCGAAGGAGGACGCGAAGATTGCGGCATGGTTGAAGACGAACATTCTGGTGCACGCGTATCTGAACAATTTGGAAGTGGCTCCGCCACACAAGGAGGACCAGCTGGTGATTCTGTCGAAGGCTCCCGAGCTGTTGCGCGAGATGATGGGTCTGGCGATGGTTCCTCGCATTCGAGGGAAGCTTCCGAGTCTGACGCTGGTGACGACGGTGATTCACTTCCAGCAGTGCATGTATCAGGGACTGTGGGTGGAGGATTCTCCTCTGAAGCAGCTTCCGTACTTTGAAGATCGCGTAGGGGAAGAAGAGGATGTTGAAAGATAGGAGGCGAACTCGAACAAGTATCGGAATCGCGCGGCGGAGCTGAAGGAGTTTATGTTGAAGGATCCGTCGAAGTGGAAGGGTCTCCAGCATCTGTTGAAGGAGCAGGTGGAGGAGGTGAAAGAGGCAGTTCATCATCTGCCTCAGTTGGAAGTGGGAGTGTGTGTTGGGAGAGTGTGTGAGTGGTAGGCGCACATGGAAGTGGAGGAGGAAGAAGACATCTTTGTGGGTGACCGTGTGACATGTGTGCTGAAGGTGGTTCACAAGAACTGGCTTCCAGAGGGAATGACGGTGGAAGAGGCGTTGAATGGTAAGGAGGAGAGTGAAGAAGAGAGTGAAGAAGAGAAGCAAGCGATGAGTATGGAGGAATTGAATGGAATGCACGAGAGCATGGTTCCTTCGGAGCGCGAGATTGTGTTGTCGAAGCAGTAGGGAAAGGATGGAAATGGGATGTAGCTATCCGTTCCGTATTCACGAGCACTGGGTGATCGTGTTGTCGGATCGCGAGGATAAGAACGCGTTGGACGCGGTGGTGTTGACTCCTCATGAGATGGTGGAGGAATTGCGTGCATTCCCAATGATTCCCGACAAGGAGGGTATGATGACGTTCCACCTGCATTTCCTGTGTCCGGCGTATGTGGGTCTGGACTTCACAGTTCCGGTGAGCATGCGAGTGCGACCGGAGAGCGAGAAGCCGAAGGTGGAGATCAACAAGAAGGATTTGGAGCTGGACAAGGAGAAGGGTTTGATGGATGTATGGAGTGAGATGGAATTAATAGGCAGATGTTGAATGTGGAGGAGGAGGATGGATGGGAGAGTAGTGATGAGGAGAGTGAAGAGGAGAATGAAGAGGAAGTGGAGGAAGAAGCGAAGCCGCTGACGAAGAAGGAACGTCAACGATTGTACCATCAGAAAGTGAGTGAGTGTGGTGAAAATGAATGGTAGAAGGTTCAAGAAGCTCGGAAAGCGAAGGAAGTAGAGATGAAGAGTGAATAGGGTTTGGTTGTTTGTGACAAAGAGAAGGAGATTATTGCTGTTTCATGTAGTACTTTCCGAAGAGCTTGTTAAGCTGTTCCAAGAAGACGAAGGTGAGAATGGTGTGAGGTCCGAGACGGAAGAAGTAAGGCGTGAATCCCTTCCAGAGAGCAAAGAATCCCTCCTGACTGACGAGCTTCTTGACGCAATCCATGCAGCCACTGTATTCGCCACCCCTACACATAAGAGAGGAGAATCACACTCACTTCATCATCTGGAGACGAGTCTTGATGATATCGACGGGCAGAGAGACGATGGTGCAGAAGAGACCGGAAGTGAGGGAAGAGGCGATGTGGAGACCCAGACCGTCCTTCTTGAAGAGATGCCACCGATCCTTGTAGAGTTCCTTGGCTTGCGAGTAACCTCCGAGCTGAGCGGCGTTGAGGACCATGGCACGAATGACCGTAGCGGTGGTTCCCTTCCACAGCGTCTTGACTCCCTCCTCCTTGCAGATGCGGTAGATAGCCTGAATACAGTTGGTGTATCCACGACGCTGTTCGGGAGGAAGACGGTTATCGGCAGAAGTACGGATCAGCGTAATCTCAGCAGGGTTTCCAACGACAGCTCCACAGGCTCCTCCGACCATTCCACAAAGCATCTTCTCCACGAAGTTGATCTTGCCGTCGTTCTTCTCCTTCACGTAGTTCAGACAGCTCGTGTACACTCCCATACGCGTGGTGGTGTAGGTGATTTGACGGAGGACAGCGGCAGTGTAACTACACTCACAACACCCACCCAAATCCACCCTCTGTACAGCTTGAAGAATCCCTCATTCTTGGTGATCTTCTTGATGGCATCCCAGCTGCTCGTGTACAGCTTCTTCTCTGTTCCCTCTCCGCTACACAATGAAATGGATTCGACACATTATACCTCAGCTGCATACGCGTCTTGACAAGATCCAGCGGCTGGACGCAGGTAGTAGCGAGAATTCCAGCACAACCTCCCAGAACGTAGTTGGACTGTGGATAAAGGGTGTGACGGAGTACGTACCCACTTGGGGAAAGTCTTGGTGTCGACCATGGT
>OBAR01002495.1_pt1 | contig 12672 bp, 9 predicted proteins | sample 1517911 | NCBI WGS metagenome assembly OBAR01 (sample SAMN04571709, study PRJEB22368) | human gut metagenome | biome: human gut; material: stool | host: Homo sapiens | place: Luxembourg | collected 2012-10-26
AAGCTGGAGCGGCAAAATTTCCTCCTGTTTTGTCAGCGCTGGATCTTCAATGTGCTTGAGCAGCAGCTCAACGGCTTTTTGACCTTTCAGCGAAATCTGCTGGCGGACAGTCGTAAGTCCCGGCGTCAGATATTGTGAAACTTCCAGATCATCAAAGCCAATCACGGAGTAGTCCTCCGGCACGCGCAGCCCCTCCTCATAAAGCCCACGGATGGCACCGATTGCCAGAATATCAGCCGCGCAGACGATTGCCGTCGTTGGGAGCTTTTTGGAAACGAGTTCTTTTGCAAGGGAGATACCGCTGCGGTAATCGATTTGACCTTCAAAAATGTTTTGTTCCTGATACGGAACGCCATATTCCTCTAATGCCTGCTGGAATCCGAGCAGGCGTTTTTTCATAACGCCGTTTTCCTTGATCTGGCCGCAGAAGAACGCAATTTCCCGATGCCCGCGTGACAGGACGTATTTTGCGGCAAGATAGCTGCCGTAAGCATCATCGATTCGGATGGAGTGATAATAGTGGTCGCCGCAGTAGCTGTCGATCAGGACAATCGGAATCTGCGTTTTTTTCATCTGCTGGTAAAACTCGTCCGGATACATACCGATTACAATGATTCCATCCAGATTGCGCTTCTTGGCCAGCGTCAGATAGCTTTCATTTGCATCCGTTGCAGAAATCAGAATATGATAGCCGCTCAGACGTGCGTAATATTCAATGCTGCCGAGGATCTCACTGTAAAAACTGTTCTGGAACATCAGACGCTCGCCGGGCTCCGTCTGTGGAACAACGACGCCAATGAGTTTGGAATCTCGCATCGTCAGGCCGCGTGCATTCAGATCAGGTACATAATCCAGTTTTTTGATTGCTTCCATGACACGGGCTTTTGTTTCTTCAGAAATCGAACGTTTCCCATTCAAGATATACGATACTGTAGCCGATGAAACGCCAGCCTCCTGTGCTACATCCTTGAGCGTCGCGCGTGCCATATCTTCACCTCAGTTCAGTTAACCGCTTAAATCATTTTTCTATTCAAACTATAGCGAATCTTGTCACGTCTGTCAATACCATTTTTGATTTTCTCTAAATTCTCCTTGACAAGACCATGAATTTTGTTATATTTAACAGGAAGGCATATTTAAGCGATTAACCAATTTTGAACTGAGGGATGCGTATGGAACGTTATTTACCAACCGGAAACGAAATGATTTCGCTGCCAAAGCTGAATGAGCAGACTGCGGCAATCGAGGATTTGACTTTTCTCTCCATGCAGCAGCGCGGCATGATCGAGCTCTGTGGAACGGAAAATGTGCCGCTGATGCAGCCGTTTATCCAGATCGATCAGGAAGAACTGGCGCTTACAGGTCTGCAATGGTCGCGGGAACACTTCTGGATTCCGTCCGGTCATAAGGAAACCGAACAGGCCACGGTCAAATTCACCGTATTGACGCCGGTTGGAGAGCGCGGGTTTGCGATGCGCTTGTCTGTCACAGCGCGAACAGATTGCCGCTTAAAACTTGGTGCGCGCGGTCTATGGAGTAAAAGTGTTCATTGCGTCAACGAGGATAAAGAACTGACCGGTCAGGCGTACATTTATGAGAGCGCGTGGAACAGCAGCTTTATCATGGATTACCGCGTCGGTTTCCCGGCATTTGCGCTTGCGCCTATGTCGGACCATGCAGGCAAAAGTGAATGGGCGCAGACAGAGGATGGCATTTCCTATCAGATTTCCTGTGCGCTTGACGCCAAAGCCGGGCAGGAAGAAGCGTTTACGATTTTCTGGGGTCTTGGCTTTGAAGAAGTCGCCGCTGCGACCAGCGCGAAAGAGCAGCTTCGCCGTGGGTGGGATTGGTTGTATCGGAAAACAGCAGACTGGCTGGACAAGCGCACCGTGCAGCTTCCGACACCGGAGCTGACGGAGGTTTACAACGTCAATCAGTTCTTCTGCCTGTTTTATGCGACCGGCCGGACATTCGATACCGAGGAACTGGTCTGCGCGACAAGCCGATCCACACGCTACTATGTCAGCGCCGCTTATTGGGATAGAGATTCACTTCTGTGGGCGTTCCCAACGATCCTGCGTGCGGACGCTGCGCTTGCAAAAGAAGTGCTGACCTATGTTTTCACCCGCCAGCGGCAGAACATCGGCGTGCATTCCCGTTTTATCGACGGAACCATGCTGGAACCAGGGTTTGAGCTAGATGAGCTGGTCGCGCCGGTTCTGGCGCTCCAGGCGTACCTTTCCAAAACGCGCGATGAAGCATTTTTGCAGGAACGCTTTGTACAGGATGGTCTTTCGCTGATTTTGGCGCGCCTACGGGAAGCGCGTCACCCGGATACTGCGCTTTATGAAACGTTCTTGCAGCCAACGGATGATGAGATCGTGCATCCGTACCTGACGTATGACAACGTGCTTGTCTGGCGTGCGTTGCAGTTGCTGGCAGACTGGCGGCACAGCGCGGATCGCTGCTTGCGGAAGCAGACGCTGTGCGCGCGGCGATTTTCACGCATTGCGTCAAAAAGGATACAGACGGACAGCCGTATTTTGCATGGTCGGTCGATCTGGCCGGGCATCACGATGTCTATGATGAGCCGCCCGGAAGTTTGCAGCTCTTGCCGTATTACGGCTTCTGCGAAAGGACGGATGTGATCTGGCAAAATACTGTTCGCATGATCCGCTCGGCAGATTATAAATTCAGCTTTGCCGGGAAGCCCATTGCAGAGATCGGCTGCCCGCACGCGCCCTGGCCTTGGGTATTGAGCTTGTGCAACAGCCTTCTTTGTGGTCATGCGGAGCAGGCGCTGCGCGAACTGACAATCATGCCGATGGACAACGGAATCGCCTGTGAGAGCGTTGACGCGGACACCGGCGAGTGTACGACCGGCAGCGCATTTGCCACCTGCGCAGGCTTCCTGTGTCATGCGCTGCTGACGGCTTGTAAGGAGGGGTCATCATGCGGAACGATCTGAAACTGCTGCCATGGGAGATTTGCTCTGAGGCAGATGGCTGGAATGACGAGTTTTTAGAGAGCGTCTTTTTTCTTGGAAACGGGCGTATGGGTGTTCGAGGGTATTTGCCTTTTGAACCGGATTCGCGTCCGACGCAGCAGGGACTGTTTCTTGCGGGAATTTTCGGGGAAATCAAGGATGGGATTACGGACTTTGTGAATCTTCCGTCCCCAATCTGCGAAACACTTCTTTTGAATGGTGTACCTGCCGTGCTTGCTTCCCCCATCCATCGGACGCTTGATTTGAAATCAGCCAGCTTCCATGCAGATTTTACACTGGCAGCCGGAGATACGCGCGCGGACGTGCGATACACACGCTTTTTCCCGAAAGAACTGCCTGCGCTTTTGATGCAGCGGTTTGAAATTCATGTTCAAAGTGATGTGGAGCTTGAACTGCGCAGCGGCATCAATCTTTCAAGCTGCAACAGCCCGATCCCGGATGACCAAGTAAAGGAAAATACGGAGCTGGTGCAGCTCGCCCCACTGCAATTTGTGACGGATGATGGCAGTCTTTTTTCCTGTACATTTGAAACTGTCGGAACAGGCTTACGCATTGAGCAGGAAGTCCAATTCCATGCACCGGAATTTACGCAGGGGATCATGCAGAACAGCGGTGCAGAAGTCACCTGTCCGCTGGCCGCTCATGCAGCTGCCGGACAGACGCTGGTGCTTGAGAAGCTGGTCTGCATCCGTACAAGCCGTGACACGGATGAACGCATTGCGGCTGCTCCGGGTGATTGGAGTTTCCACGCGCTTTGGGGCGCGCATACTGCCGCGTGGTCGCATACATGGCAGAATTGCGACAGAACGCTTCCCGATGAAGAACTGCAAACCGGTCTGCGCTATTCGATGTTTCAGCTTATGGCAAGCTGCGCCGCACATGATCCGACCGTTTCCATCGGCGCAAGAGGTTTGACCCATGCACGGTATAAGGGCTGTTACTTCTGGGATACAGACCTGTTTATGCTCCCGTTCTTCCTGAAGAATGATAAAACAGCCGCAAAAAATCTGTGCCTGTATCGCGCAAATGCGTTGGACGCGGCCAGAGATCATGCAAAAAAGATGAACGCTGCCGGAGCGCGGTATCCTTGGATGGCGGCGCTCGATGGCAGCGAACAGTGCGAAACATGGGACATTGGGTGCAGCGAGGTTCATATCACGGCGGACGTAGCCTATGCTTTGGGCGAATACTGCCGTGAAACCGGGGATGTAGAATTTTATCTGCATAAGGCCGCACCCGTATTCATTGAAACCGCCCGCTTCTGGGCCAGCCGATACACATGGAACCGTGCGCACACACAGGCGGATCTGATGTTCTGCAAGGGACCTGATGAATACTGCGGTATCACGCGCAACAACCTTTTCACAAACGTCATGGTGCAGCATAATCTGGAGCTTGCCATAGATGCGGCGAAGGCGCTTCAAGGCAAGTCCGCGTATCAGAATCTCGGCATGTCGGAAGAAGAAACTGCATCGTGGCAGGCGCTTCATGATGCAATTCCTTGGCCGCACGACCCAGACAGCGGGCATCTTGCGCAGGACGAGACGTTCCATCTGCTGGAACCGGTGGATATTGCAGCACTAAAGCCAGATCTTGGCGCAAGCTATCATCATGTTTGCTTCGACCGCTTACAGCGATATAAAGTTGTGAAGCAGGCCGACGTGCTGCTTCTCATGACACGCCTGCCAGAGCTTTTCACAAAGGAAGAAAAAATGCAGGCATGGAATGATTTTGAACCGCTCTGTCTGCACGACTCTACGCTGAGTTTTGCCAGTCATGCACTCTTTGCGCTGCAAAACGGGCTGCGCGAAAAAGGAATCGAGTATCTGCGCAAGGCGCTGCTGCTCGATCTGCGCGACCTGATGAATAACACCGGCAAAGAGGGATTGCATCTGGCCGGTATGGGCGAGAGCTGGCAGGCAGCATGTCTCTTGTGATTTCTTCCTGTTCTTTGTTTACAGCGGCGCAGAATCTGCGCCGCTGTAATATATTCAGAACAGGCCTTCTTTTTTCAGCGCCAACTACATAAGCACGCATAGAAAACGCCTTTAGAAGCGTTCAACCTTAATTCGTCGCAAAAAGTGTGACTATCAGTCTAAATTTCGTTGTATTTTTTGTGGTTCTATGCTATACTATCCTTGAATTATAAGGATGGAGGTGCATATATGTACCGAATTGCAATAGAAAAGCTATTAAAATGGAAGCAAAGCAAACGCCGGAAACCTTTGATTATTGAAGGCGCTCGGCAGGTCGGTAAGACTTGGCTGATGAAGGAGTTTGGCAGACAGGCGTATGCAGATACCGTATATATCAATTTTGACTCCAATTCCAGAATGGCCGAGCTGTTTGCTTCTGATCTGGATACGGATCGTTTAATTATGGGCTTGGAGCTGTATGTAGGCCATAAAATTGACCCCAACAATTCTCTGTTGGTTTTTGATGAAGTGCAGGAAGTTCCACGAGCCTTGGCATCTCTCAAATATTTCTATGAAAATGCGCCGCAGTATCACATTGTATGCGCCGGTTCTTTGCTCGGTATTGCGTTGCATCAAGGCACGTCTTTTCCTGTTGGTAAGGTAGATTTCCTAAAATTATATCCCCTTTCTTTCAAAGAGTTTCTAATGGCAACCGGCAAAGAGCAATTTGCCGCGCTTCTGGATAGCCAAGACTTCCAAATGATCACGAGCTTCAAGCAAACATATATTGATGCTTTGAAGCACTATTATTTTGTCGGCGGAATGCCTGAAGCGGTACAAAGCTTTGCCGAAAACAAAGACTTTAATGAAGTTCGTGATATTCAGAAGCGGATCCTTGCAGCCTATGAACAGGATTTCTCTAAGCACGCTCCCAATGAAATCGTTCCAAGACTGCGTATGTTATGGAATAGTATCCCCTCTCAGTTGGCAAAAGAAAACAAAAAGTTTATATACGTTCTCGTGCGTGAAGGCGCGCGCACAAAAGACTACGAAACCGCCATTCTATGGCTCAGTGACTGTGGCCTTGTTCATAAGGTAAGCCGTGTCAATACAGTGGGCATCCCCCTGCGGGCTTATGAGGATTTGAAAGCATTTAAGCTATTTGTGGTGGACGTCGGGCTTCTGGGCTGCATGGCTGGACTTCGCCAGCGTACTTTACTTGACGGCAATGACCTTTTTGTTGAGTTTAAAGGCGCCCTTACGGATCAGTATGTTTGTCAGCAGCTGAAAACGATCGAAGATTTGGATGTATATTACTACACCAATGACAGAGGCTCCTGCGAGATTGACTTTGTCGTTGATACGGGCGAGCGAATTGTACCTGTTGAAGTAAAGGCAGAAGTAAATCTCAGAGCAAAAAGTCTGAAAACATATCACGAAAAATTTGCACCTGAAGTTTCTGTCCGCACCTCTATGGCAGACTACAAAAAAGAAGAATGGCTTGTGAATCTGCCGCTTTATGCGATAGATCAGATAATAAAACTCTAAATTCATGCGAGTATAACAAATATGTATCTTCGCCTAGCAGTCCCATTCGCTTATTCTGTAGGTGGAAGCATCACATCGTAGTCCGTCAACGCCTCTTTCCGAACGTCTTCTTCGTCCTGAAAAACGCCCATTCCGACGAGCTGCCGCATGAGGGCGTGTATTGCTTCTGTGCGAATCACCCGTTTCTTCTCTGCATAGTAGAATTTCGGGATTTCAAAATAGCTCCGGATTCCGTTCAAAGAACGGGGTGGAATTCTTTCCGTATATGTCCGTGACAAAGGCATTGATTGAAATGATGGAGGAGATGCCCTTTGAGGACATCAAGGTCAAAGAGCTGTGCGACCGGGCGATGATCCGGAAGTCTACCTTTTATAAGTATTTCGCCGATAAATACGAGCTGCTGGCATTCATTGCAAAAGAGGCCATCAATGACTACAACGAACGCATCCGGCGGGACAGCCCTACGGATGACCCGGTGGCTTTCTACAATAAGATGCTGGATTATGTATTTGAATTTGCAAAAGCGAACCAGAAGCTGATCCGCTCCGCGATTCGGTCGGACAGCCTTGTACTGCTGCTCAACATCATGTCCCAGCAGGTGATGCCGGACATCTGCCAGAAGCTCAAGCAGGTTCAGGCCCGCGGCCACCGTATGCCAGCTTCCCCGGAGGTCATGGCGACATTCTTTGCGGGCGGTATTTCCGAAAGTCTGCGCAGCTGGTTCACAAGCGGCAAAAAGTGCTCCGCAGGAGGACATCAAAAAACAGCTCATCGACATCATGCGAACTGTGCATCAGGTGGAAAACATACGGGAACAAAAAGAATGATACAGAACCTATCAGGGCTGACACGAAATCCGAACAGCATACAGTATGAGCGCTCCCCCGCAGCTTCGGCTGCGGGGGTTTTATCTCCTCGCCAAAAGCTCACCCCCCGAAAAAATCAGCGCGTATTTTGTCAATTTTTGTAGACAAACCGGTGGCGCTATACTATAATGGTCAGGCTTGATATCCGGTTGACTTTCACCTCTGGGGGTTACGCTGATGAATGCGAGGGCTTGGAGCTGGAGGATGCTGACGCTTTTGCCTCTGGTTCTTTTTTTGCTGCTGATTTTATGGATTTTTGTGTTCCCGGCGAAGCGCGCCGCTGCCTCTGCAACGGATGCGGAGGTCGCATCCGGCGTGCAATGGCTTCAGGAGCAGGAGGCACACAGCCCCGACGACGTGGAAGCGGAGCTCAAGGCCATCCGTCAGGCGGAGCTGGATGCGATGCGGGACGAATGGCGCGCAAAGCTCTACAGCGGAGAAATTTCCGTCTGGTCGCTGTTTGAGGATTACGCCATGCTCGGCGACTCCAGAACGTCAGGCTTCACCTATTATGGCTATCTGGCCCCTGAGCGCGTGTTCGCCGACTCCGGCGCGACCATCAAAAAGGTCATTGACCACCTGGAGGAGCTTGTCGCGCTGAATCCGTCGATCATTTTCCTGACCTATGGCATCAATGACGTCGGCATCGGGTACTGGCCAACGCCGGAGGATTATGTAAACGAAATCAACAACACACTTGCCCTGCTCAAGGAGCACCTTCCGAACGCCACGGTCTATGTCTGCTCCATCATCCCCGCCCTTGAACCCGCGTTCAAGCGCGGCCCCGCATGGCGGGAGATCCCGGACTACAACGACGCCGTGCGCGCCTTTTGCGAGGAAAATGGCACGCCGTACGTGGATATTACGCAGCTCTGCGAAGAACACACGGATCTTTATCAGGACGACGGCGTGCACCTGCTGGGCGGCTTTTACCCGCTTTGGGGTACTGAACTGATTGCTGAGGTATATGATGATGTCTTTGCCCTTGAATCAAACGAATCCGCAGCTGAATGACCTGCTCCTGCGCGGCGGAAGCAGCCTTTCGCCGGAGCTGAAGGAGCAGGCGATTGACGATATTCTGGCCGAATTCGGCTCTGCACCCAAAAAAAAAGCGGCCAAGCAGGCCGTTCCGGCGCAGAAGCAGCCCGCTTCCCCTGCCCCATCCGCCCCGCTTGTGATCGATGGGGTCGACTTTTCAGAGTTTTTGGACAACGCTCCGGCCAGCCGCAAAACCGCCGCTGCCCCCATTCCCGACCCGCAGCCCATCCGCGAGCCGGTGAAAACGCCGGAAGCCAACAAGCCCCCCGCGCCGGAAAAGTCCGCTGTCACAGAAGACGTGCCTGCTCCGGACACTGCTGCTGCGCAGCCTGCGGCCCGCCGCGTGGGAATCGTGAGCATCCTCCTGCGCATTTTCGCCTTTGCCGCCGCTCTGGCGACCGCGGGCTTTCTCTACACGCAGACGATGCAGAACCGGCAGAGCAGCGCGTCCTTTGACGCTGTCAGCAGTGCCGTTCTGCAATCGATCGATCTGACGGATATGCAGGAGGCGGACGCGCAGATGGTGCGGCGGCTCTATGGCTTTGCACCGTCTGAAATGGACGGCTGCCTGCTCTATTATCCGGCCACAAATATGGGGGCACGGGAGCTGCTGCTCGTCAAGCTCTCCGATCTCTCGCAGCAGACGTCCGTTTCTGACGCCATTCAGGCCCGCAGGCAGACGCAGATGAAGAGCTTCGAGGGCTATGGCGTTGAACAGTATGATCTGCTCTCCAACTCCGTTGTGGAGATACAGGGCAATTATATCCTGTTCGTTGTGCATGAGAACGCAGCCGCTGCCGCGCAGGCGTTTCTGAAAGCGCTTTAAGGAGGAACCGTCGTGAATCTGAGCACGCTCTTTTTTGTCTTCGCGTTTCTCCCGGTCAGCCTGATCCTGTACCTGGTCTGCCCACGTGTCTGCAAGAACGCACTTCTTGTTCTGATCAGCTTCGTTTTTTATGCATGGGGTTCTCCGGTCTATCTGCTGCTTCTGCTGCTGGTAACGGTTTTCAACTATTGCGTCGGCCTGGACATTGGCAATCGTGCGGAATCGGGGCAGCGCGGCACAAAATTCCTTCTTGTGATCGGCGTGCTGTTCAATCTGCTGCTTCTCGGCTTTTACAAATACGCCGCATTTGCCATCGAAACGCTCAACGCCATTTTGCCGTTCACGCTGAACGCGCCGTCTGCGGCGCTTCCGCTCGGCATTTCCTTCTTCACCTTCCAGAACCTGTCGTATCTTTCGGACGTTTACCACCGTCGCGCGCCCGCGCAGAAAAATCCGCTGGATTTCTGCCTTTATGTCAGCTTTTTCCCGAAAATGATCTCCGGCCCGATCGTCGAGTACGCACAGTTCGAGCCGCAGCTGAAATCGCATCCGGTGACGCTGTACAAGGTTTCCGAAGCTGTCCCGATGCTCGTTCTTGGCCTTGCGAAAAAGGTGCTGCTGGCCGATAATCTCGGTGCTGCGTTCCAGAGTATTTCTGCACTCTCATCCGGTTCGCTTTCCGGCGGGTCGGCGTGGCTCGGCGCGATCTGCTATTCGCTTCAGCTCTACTTCGACTTCAGCGGCTATTCCGACATGGCCATCGGCATGGCGAAGCTGTTCGGCTTCGACTTTGACGCCAACTTCGACCATCCCTACCTCTCTGCTTCCCTGACGGAGTTCTGGCGCAGATGGCACATTTCCCTTGGCCGCTGGTTCCGTGACTATGTGTATATCCCGCTTGGCGGCAGCCGTGTAAGCACGCCAAAGTGCATCCGCAACCTGCTGATCGTCTGGATCCTGACCGGCCTATGGCACGGCGCGTCGTGGACATTCGTGGCATGGGGCCTGTATCACGGGATTTTGCTGCTGCTGGAAAAGTATCCGCTCAAAGGCATCCTTGCAAAGACGCCCTCCCCGATTCGCCATATTCTGACGCTGCTGGCCGTCATCGTCGGCTGGGTGCTGTTCTTCTCTCCTGATTTTTCCTCGGCGATTTTCTATCTTGGGCGGATGTTCGGTGCCGGGAGCCGCGCGTTTTGGGATTCCACCGCAAAATACTATTTTGCAGCAAACTGGAAGCTTCTTGTACTCGGCATTCTTGGCTGCGGCCCATGGATTCGGACGCTTTACCGGCATCTCGTGTTCTCGCGGCGCAGTCCTGGCCTTGTGCTTTCTGCGCTGCTTCTGATCGGCATTTTCCTGCTTTGCGTCCCGTATATGACGAACGCCACCTATCAATCCTTCCTCTATGCTCAGTTCTAAGCGAGGTGATCCCATGAATCCGCAAAAAAAGCGCAGGCAGGACTCTGAAAAGCAGCAGCTGATCCTTCAGCGCAACAGCCAGCTGCATGGAGTCCTTCTGGCCGCGCTGCTTGCCGTGGTTCTGCTTGTGTTCGGCCTTGTCAATCTGCTTCACACGAAGCGCGATTTCTCGGAAAATGAGAACCGAAAGCTTCAAGCCTATCCAGCGCTGACGGCGGCTTCAGTTCTGGACGGAAGCTTTATGTCGAAGCTGCAGTCTGCCTTTGCAGATCAGTTCTTTGCGCGCGACCACTGGATTTCCGCCAAGCTGCGGATCGACCAGCTGCTTGGGCAGAAGGAGTCCAACGGCGTTTACCTTTGTCAGGACAATTATCTGATTGAGATCCCGGAGGCCCCCGATCCGGCTGTGCTTGACCGGACGCTGACCGCGATGAAGGCGTTCGCCGCGAAGCACGATGATCTTCGCATGACGGCGATGATCGTCCCAAACGCCTCCCTCGTTATGCGCGATTATCTTCCTGCAAACGCGCCTGCGCACAATCAGCAGGAGGATCTGTTCACCGTCAATCAAGCGCTTTCGCCCTGTATGCAGTATGCAGATGTGACGCTGGCTTTGAAAGCCCACGTCAGGGACGGCGTTTTTTACCGCACTGACCACCATTGGACAAGCCTCGGCGCATACTGCGCCTTTGACGCCTCGGCGGAGCTGCTTGGGATCGAGACGCCGATCACGAACTATCGCGTCCATGTCCTGACCAACTCCTTTGAGGGCACGCTTGCCTCTAAGAGCGGCAAGCACACCGCCGAGGATACGATCACGGCCTATGAGCCGCTCGGCACCGATGTGAGCTACTATGTGCTCTACGACAGCACGCAGGAAAAGGCCGGCTCTGTCTTTGTCGATTCTGCGCTGGATACGAAGGATAAATACACCGTCTTTTTCGGCGGCAACCATCCGCTTGTCACCATCAAAACGACCGCAAATAATGGGAAAATCCTGCTGATTTTCAAGGATTCCTATGCGAACAGCTTCGTACCGTTCCTCATCCCCTACTATCAGCAGATCGTCATGATCGATCCGCGCTATTACTACGACGATGTAGAGCAGCTTATGACGCAGCGCGGCGTGACCGATGTTCTTTTCCTCTACAATCTCAGTACCTTCTCCGCCGATACCGCGCTTGCGGATACGCTTGGCGCGGCAAGCTGAAAAGGACGGCTATTGGAACGAAAAGCAGGCATGACCGAAATCATGCCTGCTCCGGGTTCCTTCCTCATGTCTTATCAGAGCTGCAGCGAGTTGAGCACGCTGCAGCCCTGATTTGTATTTGAATTGCCTCCGTATATTATTCGCGCTCCATGGCGCAGAAGCCGCCGCAACCGAGGGTGAGCGTTTCGCCGGTATATTCGGCGATGCCGCCGCCGAGTAGGATCGTGCCGCTGTGCGGAAGCGTCCACGGGTTTTCCGAGCGGTTGCAGCAGACTGCCACGTTTTTGCCCTCATACTGCCGCAGCAGCATCAGACGTCCGCCGCCCGCTTCCAATACCAGAACCGTGCCGCGCCGCAGGGCGGGCGAAGCTTTTTTGACGCGCGCCAGTGAGCGGTAAAACGAGATTAAATTGCCGTCTTCCCTGCCCCACGGATAATACGCGCGGTTGAACGGGTCGCGGTAGCCGGTCATGCCCGCCTCGTCGCCGTAATAAATACACGGCATACCGGGGAGCATAAACTGTAAAAATGCCGCCATTTTGAGACGTTTTTTCCCCTCTGCAAGCTGCTCCGCCGTAAAGTGCCGCCGGGCCAGCTCTGTCCGGTCGCCGTCACGCGGATCGAGAATCGCGTTGATGGCGCGCGGGGTGTCGTGCGTGGACAGAATATTCATCACAGCCTGCAGCACATCGGGCGGGTAATTCTCCGCAATCGTGCGAATAGACGCGCCAAGTCCTGTCCCGTCATCCTCCCCGCGCACATAGCGCAGGATCTCCTTCTGCCACGGGTAGTTCATGACGGAATCGAGCTGCCGGTCGGTAAAATACCGCCGCCGCTGG
>OBAR01002496.1_pt1 | contig 12670 bp, 10 predicted proteins | sample 1517911 | NCBI WGS metagenome assembly OBAR01 (sample SAMN04571709, study PRJEB22368) | human gut metagenome | biome: human gut; material: stool | host: Homo sapiens | place: Luxembourg | collected 2012-10-26
TATAAAACAGAAAGGACTTCAGAACTTGAACAAGGAAAAGGAGATCGAAACCGTTACCCTCATGGTGCGCCGGTATTGTTGGGGCGTGCATGGGACAAGGGGTGAGGCGCTTGGCCGATACTCCCTACCGCAGTTCTTTTTCCTGCGGAGCCACTCAGGCCTCCCGGGTATGACAAACATAACAATGTCAGGTGTGCCGTGCTCTTGGACTCCGGCGTGTTTTCCCGGTCTTGCAGTTAGCGACCGTTCCTTGTTGATGACCGCGGAGGCACATGGCCATCCCACACAATTGATTCTATGACGGAGCTCTATCACTTCACGCTTTCGCATTACGGCCTTCCTGCTCTCTGTCCTACGCTTAAACGTCATTGTTGGCCTTTGACGCTCCAAGGACTCGATACTGGTGGCTTGCCAAGCCTTACCAGGCCGGATTCCCACTGGCTATATGCTTGCCACCGAACCGGCGCACACCCCCGTTTCTTTCATTATATCAGAATATCAGAAACGGGGGTGATTTTGTAGTTTTTTGACAGCCTTCCTTGAGTCTTACTTTGCAAGTACAACGGAAATTTCCAAAAAGAAATGAGGTGACGCTTGTATGCGTCACCTCATAACGATTGATTTGGTTGATTTTTAGAGGGTTAGGTTTATCCAAATTAGTATAACACTTTTATTTTCTGTATTTTGAGGGAGTAAATCCATAATACCTTTTGAATATTTCAATCAATCTACTGGGGTTGGAGTATCCAACAATTCTTGAAATTTCCGCAATGGTGAGGTCGGTCTGAATAAGCATATGCTCGGCTACAGAGATCCTTTTCCTCTGAATGTATTCAGTAATGGACATATTATAAACTGACTTAAATAGCTTTTTCATTTTGCTTTCACTCATACATGCAATGGTGGAAAGCGTCTGCAACGTAATATTAAAACTGTAATGTTCGTCCATGTAATGCGTTAGTTCATCTAATGCCTGCAAATCTGTTTTGTTAATGGGCTGGCCATTCTCTTCATTTAGTCTGTTTTCTTTCAAATATGAAGAAAGATAAGAGATGATTTCATATATTTTTGCTTCTACTGTAATTCTGGACGCTTTCATGGAAAGCAGATACTCATATAGGCTTTGCATAGCATGATTAACATTTGGTAAATAGAATTTCCCTTTTTCTTTGAAAAAATCAGAAAAGTTCACTTCAAGATCACCGGAAATTTCCTGGAGATACTGATCAATAAATTCCTGGTCAACCTGCACGGTAATACATCTTAATGGAATCTGAGGATGATAAATAGCTTTATACTTTTCAGATGGTTCATAGCAGCGCAATGTATTCGGAGAAATATTTTGATACGGATAGAATTCATCTCCTGCGCCACTAATATAGAGAGCAAGTACATAACCAGACCCAATATGTTCTCCGACCATAGTTTCCTGGTTAAATCTTATATCTGTCGCTGTAATGATGAAATCGTGGTGAACCTCACTCGTCCATTGAAATCCGGTTCCATATTTTGGGTTGATCTTATAATATGTTCCGTACTCTATTGGATTCTTTATCGATTCAACAAAGAAATCATCTCGTTTAACTTCTATCATTGGCTCCTCCCAAAGATACCTCGTTTAGATTTATTAATACCTTGTTTAGACTTTATATCTGTTTTGCCCTTTACAGTTAGCTACAACTAATTATAATGAAAGAGCTGATGTATGTCAAACCGTTTTTAAGCAAAAAGAGGTGTATATTTGAAGTCAATGCGCAGTTTATATAAAAAACTATTTCATTATGTCCCAGATAAAAGAATTTGGGCATATTTCTCCATGGCACTATCTGCCGCTGCCGTCTGCTCATATATGGGAGCATATTGGTTTCTGTGGCAGTCCATTGTGTCTATTCTGGTTATTCCCGTATATGAGAAGGCTATGTATGACGCAATTATTGTAGTCATACTTATGATTTTACGAGGCATTCTCAACATTGCATCGGCAACGTGTTCCCACTACTTAGGCTTCCGGCTTGAAACAAACTTAAGGAAAAATGGGCTTCATAAATTATTGGATGCCTCTTCTTCCTTTTTTGACCATAACAGCTCTGGAGAGATTCGAAAAATTATTGATGATAACGCAGCAGAAACACACAAAACAGTGGCCCATTTGATTCCGGACAACGTCACTGCTGTTATGACGCCGGTGTTAATGTTTGTGCTGATGTTTGCAATAGACTATCGTCTTGGTATTCTCCTGATCCTTACAACTGTGATTGGTGTTCTTCAGTATCGTAAAATGTCCGGTGGTACTGAATTTCTGTCTGGCTATTCAGCGGCGCTTCAAAAAATGAGTGCGGCAACAGTAGAATATGTCAGAGGAATGCAGATCATAAAAATCTTCGGTGTAACTGTACAGTATTACAAAACTCTGATTAACTCGATCAAAGAGTACAAACAGTACGTCTATCAGTATAGCCTCAGCTGTAAGAATCCCTACGTCGGATTCCAGGTTCTGTTCAACGTGTTTTATGCTTTTGCTGTACCAGCCGCAGTTGTATTCATCAGCTATGGAGAACCTGCTATGCTAATCCTGGCAAAGATTGTTTTCTTTGCTGTGTTCTCCGGAGCTGTATTTACTTCTTTCACATCGATCATGTTTACGGGGCAGGATAACTTTGGCGCACAAAATACGCTGAATCAGCTTGATGAGCTGACTACTTCTATGGATCAGGCAAAGCTTCCACATGGAAACGAAGAGACCTTCCAAGATTTCAATATTGAATTTCGTCATGTTGACTTTAAGTATGATGACAACTTCGTGCTGAAGGATTTCAGCCTGACACTTCATCAGAATAAAACTTATGCGCTCATCGGGTCTTCCGGAGGAGGAAAATCTACCATTGCAAAGCTGATTTCAGGGTTTTATCCTGTCGATGGCGGCGAAATTCTGATTGGTGGAAAGAACATTCAGAGTTATTCTGAAAAAGCTCTCATTCAGAACATCGCATTTGTTTTCCAGCGCAGTCAATTACTAAAGACCTCAATTTACGAAAATGTCCGAATCGGAAATCCTCAGGCAACACGGCAGCAGATTATGGATGCACTTGACGCAGCGAACTGCACATCCATCCTTGACAAATTCCCCCAGCGGGAGATGACCGTCATAGGGGCAAAGGGCGTATACCTTTCCGGTGGTGAGGTGCAAAGGATCGCCATTGCAAGGGCTATTCTAAAGAATGCGAATATCGTCATTATGGATGAGGCTTCTGCAGCTGCAGATCCGGAAAATGAATACGAGTTGCAGCAGGCTTTCCAAAAACTGATGAGGGGCAAAACAGTTATCATGATTGCACACAGGCTGTCCTCTATTCAGAATGTAGACCAGATCCTGTTTGTCCAGAATGGAAAAGTTGTGGAACAGGGAACCCACAATGAACTGATGGCCTGCAATGGACGTTATAAGGATTTTCAGGATGTATACTGCAAGGCAAATCAGTGGAGGTTGGCATGATGAAGACATATCTAAAAAGAGCCTTCCAGCTGAGCGATTCGGGTGTGAAGGGCCTTGCAAAATCAATCTGGTCATTCTTTCTCTATTATGTTTCTTTTGTACCGCCGATGATCTGTGTTTTTCTGTTTGCAGACAGGCTGTTGAATGGAAATACCGGGAAACCGGTGGTATATCTCCTGTTTATGCTGGCAGCGACCCTGGTGATGTACTTAGTTATTAACTATAACTATAAAACGACCTATGATGAAACCTACCAGGAATCTGCAAATTTAAGAATTGATCTGGCGGAACAGCTTTCCAAACTGCCCCTATCCTATTTTTCAAAGCACAATTTGTCTGACCTTGCTCAAACAATCATGGCAGATGTGGCTTCGATTGAGCATGCTTTTGCGAACGCAGTGGCTAATTCCATAGGGTTTGCAATTTACTTTTTGGTTATCAGCGTAGCCCTTCTGATCATGAATTGGAAATTAGGTCTCTGTGTATTGCTTCCCATTCTTACTTCTGCTTCGGTCCTTTTCCTGACAAAGAAACTGCAGGTCAGAGATGTAAATAAACATTATGATAAGTTGAGAGATATTTCCGAAAGCTTTCAGAATGCAATCGAACTGAATCAGGAAATTAAAAGCTATGGGTTGAAAGAAAAAGTAGAAGCTCAAATGGACCAGCAGTTGGATGAGTCAGAAAATCTTCAATGGAAAGCTCAGATCACCCAGACGATTCCTGTTACAATCGGCCAGACTTTATCTATTCTTCCTATTGGAATCACGGCGACTGTTGGCCTTTCAATGCTCGCCTCCGGTCAGGTAAGTATCCTGATTCTTCTGGGCTATATTATTATGGCGGCGAAACTCAGCGGGGCCATGGGTGGTGTTTTGCTCTATCTGACGGAAATCTTTTATTTGGACGCAAGAATTGCCCGGATTGGTGAAATCAAGAATCATGAACTTCAGGGCGGAGAAAAGGCAGTCCTTTCAGATTTCAATGTAGAAATAAAGGATGTTTGTTTTTCCTACCAGAAAGACACCCAGGTGATTCGCCATGCATCCTTTACGGCGGAGCAAGGACAGGTAACCGCATTGGTCGGTCCCAGCGGCTGCGGAAAAACAACAATGCTTAAGCTCATCAGCAGACTATATGATGCAGATTCCGGTACCGTTCAGATCGGAGGAACCGACATACGAGAAATTCACACTGATAGCTTGTTCAAGTATGTTTCCATTGTTTTTCAGGAAGTCATTCTATTTAATACTTCTATTATGGAAAATATTCGCCTTGGGCGGCTGGATGCTTCTGACGAAGAAGTAATACGAGCTGCAAAACTGGCTGGTTGCAATGAGTTTGTCAGCCGTCTGCCAGACACCTACCAGACAATAATCGGGGAAAATGGAGCCAAACTCTCCGGCGGAGAGCGTCAGCGGCTGTCCATTGCCAGAGCAATCCTGAAGGATGCTCCAATTATCATTCTGGATGAGATTGCTGCATCGTTAGATGTGGAAACAGAAGTCCAGATACAGACTGGATTAAATCATTTGATTCAAGGCAAGACCGTGATTGTTATTTCACACAGACTGAAGTCTATTGAAAATGCAGATAAGATCGTCGTTATGAAAGCAGGTACGGTAGAAGCCTGTGGAAAACATGCTCATCTGCTGAAACAGTCGCCCACATATAGAAAGATGATTGAAAAGTCCAATCTGGCAGAGAAATTTAACTACTAAGCAGGTTACCCTTCAGATGCAGACCGCACTGAAGGGTAACATAAAGGCATTTGGTTAACTATGTCTAACTGATTTCTGATGTGAGGAGGTGCATTATTTGAAGAAATATATTGGAAAAAGGATCATTAGCTTCCTCATTGTGCTGGTAGGCGTCAGCATTCTAAGTTTTTTGTTGATTGCTTGGTCCGGAAAAGATCCTGCAGAAATTATTGCACACCGAGGCGTATCCAATCCTACGCCGGAACAGATTGAGATGATTCGGGTGGAAATGGGATTGGATCAACCTCTCCCTGTGCGATATATTCAGTGGCTTTCCGGAATGTTTACAGGAGAACTCGGGACTTCTTTGACCACTCATCAACCGATTGTAAAGGATCTGCACAAGTATCTGGCTACGACCACATCTCTTGTAGGGATGGCCATTCTATGGATTATCGTGCTCACCGTTCCGATTAGTTTGCTCTGTGCCAGAAAGCGGAACCGCCTTTTCGATCAGGTTACCAGAGGCATTACTATCTGCGGTATTTGTGTGCCAACTTTCTGGCTGGGATTCCTTCTTCTACTGTTCTTTGCGATTCATCTGAAATGGTTCAGTGTCTTACCAAGTCCAGGTTGGAGGGGCTTTTTACTACCTTCATTTGCCCTGGCGGTTCCCAGTTCGTGTTCACTCATCCGAATTATGCGTTCCTCTCTTCTGGCTGAATTATCTTCTGATTATGTTCGGTTTGCAAAAGCCCGTGGACTATCTGCCAACAGAATTCTGGTATGCCACATTCTGCGAAATGCCTTACCGCCTGTTGTTACAATTTTCTTTCAGCAATTCGGCTTTCTAATTGCCGGAGGGGCGGTAATCGAAAGTGTTTTTTCAATCAAGGGAATCGGAACTTATCTGGTGGACAGTGTGATTGCAGCAGATACGATTGCAGTTTCTACCTGTATAGTCGTCATTGCAGCAATTTTTGTCGTCGCAAATTTCATGGCAGACATAATCAACCGTCTGCTTTGTCCATGGATGGTGAGGGAAGAAAATGATACATAAGCTACTCAAAAGGCCGCAGGCAATCATCGGTCTGTGCCTGATTGCTATTGTGATTGTAATTGCGATTGCAGCACCTGCTTTTTCGCCTCACGACCCTGAATTGGTGAATTTATCGCAAAAGTATGCTCAGCCTGACGCAGAATACCCTCTTGGAACAGATCAATTGGGCAGGTGTACCTTATCAAGGCTGCTGTATGGAGCCAGATATTCCATCGGAATCAGTTTACCTGTGCTGCTGATTTTGTCTGTGATTGGTCTGATTGTCGGTACTTTTAGCGCCTGTGCTGGAGAAAAAGCAGACCATTTCATTACTATACTCTGTGATGTGTTTATTGCTTTTCCTTCTCTTATCATTGCTATTGCTGTCATAGGCGTTCTGGGGAACGGACTCCAAAACATTGCCGTTTCTGTTGTGATAGCGACCTGGGCTTGGTTTGTTCGTATTGTCAGATCTTATTCCGTTCAAGAAATGGGTAAAGATTATATCCTGGCAGCCCGGATTTCTGGGTGCAATACAGGAAAGCTGGTCTTCAGGCATCTGATTCCTAACATTCTGCCACAGTTTCTTGTGTATGTTTCCACTGGTGTCGCTTCTTCCATCATTATGGTTTCCAGCTTTGCTTTCCTCGGACTTGGCCTTCCCTCCGGCACACCGGAATGGGGTGCCATGTTAAATGATGCCAGGACAGCGCTTTACTCTCATCCGGAATTGCTAATCTATCCAGGCTTGTGCATCTTCGTAACGGCAGCAGGCTTCAATTTATTTGGAGAAGCACTCCGTGATATTCTAACGCCGGAGGAGGACAGCCTATGATGCCATCACTTATGATTGATCATTTAAGCATTAATCTTCGGTCAGGCACGGATAACTTGGTTTCTGAAATATCCTTTGCAATCAAAGAAGGAGAGTCTTTGATCTTGTTAGGCCAGTCAGGCAGCGGCAAAACAATGACCTGTAGTGCGGTGCTAAACTTATTGGACCCTAAAAAATTTAAGGTGTCGGGTTCCATTTTCTTCGGCGAGACTGATCTTTTGAATTCGTCAGAAAAGCAGAGACGAGGAATATACGGAAACCAGATTGTCTATATCCCGCAAAATCCAATGACTGCATTGGACCCTTCTATGCGTATTGGCAGACAGATGGATGAAACGCTACGGCTTCATTCCGACAAATCCCGCCAGCAGCGTTACAACTATATTCTGCGGCTTCTGCATGATGTAGGCTTAGATGATCCTGACAGGGTATACAGAGCATACCCCCATATGCTTTCCGGAGGAATGCTTCAGCGTGTCATTATCGCAATGGCTATGATGCTTGATGCAAAATTCGTGCTTGCCGATGAGCCGACAACTGCTTTGGATGTGATTCACAGAAATGGAATCATAGATTTATTTTCGCAGATGAAAGCAAATGGAGTTGGGATTTTTATGGTAACTCATGATTTCGCAACAGCTCTTCAATTAGGTGGAAACGTGTTGGTGATGAAAGAAGGAAAAATTATAGAATCCGGTGAAGTTCAGTCTGTCTTCGATCATACCACAGAACCTTATACAAGGTCGCTGATTGAAGCTTACTCCCTTTCCTGTGCTTTCACGAAAGGGGCGGAATCATGATTAAAGTCAACAACCTATCAAAAGAATTTCACGAACAAGGCACAAGCAACGAGCTTCTGGCCGTTGATCATGTAGATTTTACTATTCAGAATGGTTCATTTTGCGCTTTGGTAGGAGAAAGCGGATCTGGTAAAAGCACTTTGGCTCAGCTCATGTGCGGTCTTCTGGTTCCATCTTCTGGAGAGGTACTGTTTGAAGGAAAAAACATTTCCCTCTGCCGGGGCAAGCAAAAGCAGGTACTGCGATCTAAAATACAGCTGATTCTTCAGGATGGCAAGGGAGCAATGGACCCTCGCTTTACGGTATATCAAATCATTGCAGAGCCAATTCGCAATTTCAGAAAACTCAGCAAAAAGGAAGAAGAATGGGAAATCAATGATCTTCTTACCATGATGGAGCTTCCCGAAGAGATCAAGCTGCGAAAAGCTCATGAGCTATCCGGTGGACAACAAAAACGTGTATGTATTGCAAGAGCGTTAGCGGCTCAACCGGATGTGTTGATTTTTGATGAAGCAGTCAGTGGGCTGGATGTCCTGGTTCGTAAACATATTCTTGATTTGCTGAAGCGACTCCATCAGGAGCGAAAAATGACTTGCTTTTTCATTACCCATGACCTGGACGTTGCGCTATATCTTGCAGACCGTGTGATGGTGATGCGCTGCGGTAAGATTATCGAAGACCGTACATTTCACGGTTCGACAGACTGCTTTACACATCCGTATACCAAGCTTCTGCTGCATTCTATTGCTCCATATTTGGGTTAAACCATTCAATAAATACGTATACCCTGCTGAAAAGCATGATATAAAAATAAATAAAGGAGATTTTGTACATGAAACTGAAAAAACTTTTAGCTTTCGGACTCGCACTTGTGATGTGCCTTGCTATGGCTGCTTGCGGCACGAACCCTGGCGAGAAAACCGATGCAGAGCCGGTCTCAATCACTGTCACCGAGAATTGGGACTTTTCTGTAGGCTTCTATCCTGTCATCACGCCTATGGTATCCAGCACTTATGGTGCCGGATTCTGGAGTCGTAATTTTTACAACACTCTGGTAAGCTACGATGATAACGGGAAGATCCAGGGCGAGTTGGCTGAAACCTGGGAAATCAGTGATGACGGCAAGACTTACACCTTCCATCTGCGTGATGGTGTCAAATTTTCTGACGGTACTCCTCTGACTTCCGAGGCAGTAAAGATGACCCTTGAAGCAGTAGTAACCCATCTGGGTCCCCAGAATGGTGCCTTCGGTAAGCTCACTACTTTGTTTGACAAGCTGGAAACCCCGGATGAAAAAACCTTTGTAATGACTTTGAAGACCCCTTATTACGCTGCTCTTGACAATCTGACCATGGCGCTGCCTCTTGGTATTGTGAATCCCGCAGCCTTTGAAGGCGGCGTAGAAAAGGCTTACGAGAATTGCGTGAGTGCAACTATGGGTACTGGTCCCTATATGTTTGACCGGGTCGAGGGAGATACCTATACCTTTATCTGCAATCCCTACTACTGGGGCGAAGCTCCTGAAGTGAACGAGTTCAAAGTCAAAGTGATTCCTGATAATGCTGCAAAAATTCTTGCTCTGCGCAACGGCGAAATCGATGCAATTCTCGGCTCCAGCAGACTTAGCGCAGAAGGCTACACGGAAATTTCCCAGGATGCCGCTTTCGGTCATGCCATGGATGACAGCACCAACCAAACTCGTTATCTGGGTATGAACCTGAATAAGGCTCCCTTTAATGATCCTCTTGTAAGGGAAGCAGTATCCTACGCTGTTAATCAGCAGGAGTTGGAAACCTCTGTTTTCGATGGTCTGGAGACTGCTGCCGAAACCCTCTTTACGAATGAAAAGCCCAACTGCGGTGTGGAGGTTAAGACCTATCCTACCGACATGGAAAAGGCAAAGCAGCTCATGAAGGAAGCCGGCTATGAGGATACCAATGATGACGGTATCCTGGAGAAGGACGGAACTTCTCTCGCCATTCATTTCAACTATTCTCAGAGCCTTGCAAGTGTTGACAATGCAGTTCTTTCTATTGCAGCTTCTCTTAAAGAACTTGGCTTCGATGTTACTATTGATGCAGTAGACATGAACACCTGGTATGGAGCCTTGATGGCTGGCGAATATGATCTGACCTTCTACAATACTGCTGGCGGTTCCTTTGACCCTGCAACAGATATGAGCAATATGGCTCCTGGCGCTATGGGTGATCCGATCCTCTGCCAGTTCTCTGCTTTCTTTGAGAATCCTGAAATTTTCGCAGAATTGGACTCCACTTCTGATTCTCAGCGTGTGCAGGAAATCTATGGAATGATTCTGAATGGTATTGCAGATCAGAATCTTCTGGTGCCTGTAACCGGCACTCACGATCTGGCTCTGTGGAATACTGATAAGATAACTGGCTATGACTTCTACACAGATGCCAGCTACGTAGACATTGCATCTGTTCATGTGAAATAATGTCCAGCAGTGTGGCTGAGGCGGTTACAAAAGAAAGACTTCATTCTTCAGGAGAAGACTATCTAAAAGCCATATGGTAGATCACATTAGAAGATTGGGCGTTTTCCCAGCTAACTACGCATTAGATTTAGGCGAATTTATTGACAGCAACGGTAATTCGTATATAGACATTGTAGAGTTAAATCCCATATCATGTTCTATGTGCTATGTAAATAATAGCATCTATGCTGATGTGGTTCCTGAGATTGGCGAATGTCAGCGCCAACTAATGATGGGTGCTGAGTTTTGCTACGATGCCATCGCAAATCCAAAGAATTACGATATGCTGAGAATATCCAATAAGAGTTATACTTATACTTCGGATAACCAATACGCTCTTTTATAGTTTGCATATCATAGAGGGTTTTAGAGCAATTCTGGAAGTGACGCTTGTTTCTTTCTCTGTGTTAAATCTCCGATAGAGTGAGTCCTTCTGGGAGGTCCATCATGAACCTCCCCTGGGTTCAGCAAATGGGCGCAGTCCTCCCTTGGCGGAGGACTGCGCTTTTTTACGGCCTTACTGCATGGAATACAGGTTGGATGTGCTGCTCCCATTGTCACGGTAGCGTGGGATCTTTTGCAGGTATCCATGCTGCTCCAGATCCGTCAATGCCCGTTTGACCGTGGAGCGAGATAAGCGCATATCGGACGCAATCGTCTTGATTCCTGGCCAGCATTTTCCCTCGCTGTCTGCACGGTCACGCAGATACATATAAACTGCCCTCGCTCTGGAGGGCAGTTCGGTGTCGGCGTAAATTGTTCCAAAGTAACTCATAGATCCTCCTCACCGTAAGTTTTCATCTGCTTGCCGCCCCTGCGCCGAGGCTTATCTACAGCAGGCTCATGGGCAATGCCGCCGCGTCCGGAAACGGCATAGGCTCCACGCATATCCGCATTCTCCGCCTTGCTTGATTGCGGAAGATTTCGCTCCAGATCCTCACGGTTTGCATAGCCGTTCCGCGTGAATGTGCCGTTTTCGCCGGTACGCAGGGCTTTGCCGATTTTGCCAAAGTCCAGCATCTCGAACACATCGTCGGATAGACCGTCCAGTTCCTCCATGAAGCCGTTTTCCGCATAGAAGCGGCCCAGTTCTGCGTCACTGGTCGCGCCGACCACATGGCAGCAATCTGCCCCCGCGCTGACCGCCAGAGTTCTCAGGTCCTGCATGGTAAGAATACTGCCGTTGGATTCTACCTTTCTCTGAATTTCCAGACGGAGCAGGCCGTCAAACGCTTCCTGCTCCGTTTCATCCAGCACAGCCAGCCGACCGGCGAGATCGTTTAGCTCATTGAGGCTGGCGTCCAGTTCCATCAGGTGAGGGGCGAGATACTCGAAGCCATAGTAATCGTCAATTTCCAGATACAGCTCCTCGTTCTCCTGAAGCCGCACCTTATCCATTGAATCGTGCAATTCCCACGGGGAGGCGGGAAGTTCCAGCCTTGCGTGAGCCTCACTGTTGGGTAAGTCCAGCTTTGCCAGATAGATGCCAAATATCTTTTTACCCAAGGGTCATTCCTCCCATCTCCGGCTGTTGTTCATAGCAGGCGGGGTCCGCGCCGGGGACACCCCAGCCGAACATGGAGCCCGTTTTCATAGCTTTTTCCTGCGCGGGGGTAACGCCAAGCCGCTCGTTGTTATAGTCCGCTATCTCACGGTTATGCGCTGGATCGTTCGTGTTCCAATCACTGGGGTAGTAGCCGCTTTCACCGCGCTTGATGCAGATGAGCTCACCGGTGCTGGGGAGCACTGAGAAGCACAGCTCCGGCAGCCCCTCCGCCAGCTTGGGGGAGAAAAGCTCCTGCTCCGTCTGGATGTTCCACTCGTCAGAGTTCCAAAGATGGACATACAATTCACCGCCGTCATCCACGGAAATCTCCCGCTGCTCAAAGCCCTCGCCCCAGCCGTCCGAAGCCTGTCCGGTGAGATATTCCTTTAAGGTTTCCAGCTCTGTGTCTAATAATTCTCCGGCGACGCGGCATTCCGCCACGCCCCCGAGCTGTCGGTCACGCACCTCCACGGCGAAGACGGCAGAGTGGACCTTGCGATTGACACTGTCGGCCTCATCATACCAATGCATGAGACCGCGCTCGGTTTCCTCCGGCATCCGGTTTTTCACCAGTGCCGCCATGATCTGATCCTGATAGCCGCGCAGCTCACGGCCCTCCAGCAATGTGCTGCTGTCATCGAGATCGCCGTACTCGTTCCGCTCATAGAGATCGGCGGTCAGGGGCATATACAGCTTGAGGGTGGTCAGCTTGGGCGGCAGCACGGTGAAGCTGTCCTCGCCGGGGGCGAGCGGCAGTGTG
>OBAR01002520.1_pt1 | contig 12589 bp, 8 predicted proteins | sample 1517911 | NCBI WGS metagenome assembly OBAR01 (sample SAMN04571709, study PRJEB22368) | human gut metagenome | biome: human gut; material: stool | host: Homo sapiens | place: Luxembourg | collected 2012-10-26
CGAGCGCGAGAATGGCTTCTTTTGCATTTTGGCAGGTCGTGCATTCCACCCCGTTGCGCCCGAGCATGTCTTCCGTTATTTTCAGAAGGATGCTGTCATCATCCACTACCAGTACATGTTTGGGAAGTATCGTCGCAGATTGTACCGGAAGCTCCTCTGTTTCCGGTTCTTCTGTCGTTTCCGAAAGGGGAAACGACAGGCGGAATGTTGTACCTTTACCTGGGCGGCTCTCTACTTCAATGCTTCCGTCCAGTACCTTTACAAGAGCTTTCGTAATAAAAAGCCCAAGACCGAAACCTTCCGAGTTTATCTCCTGCGCCGCACGCTCGAACGGACGGAAGACACGTTCCAATGTCTCCTCGTCCATACCGATACCGGTATCACCAACCTCCACATATAATCTTCCCGCCATATACTCGGTATGGAAACGGATCGTACCCGACAGGGTGAACTTGATGGCGTTTGTCAGCAGATTGTCCAATATTTGTTCCAGTTTGTCTGCGTCTCCTCTCACTGTAATATCGCCGACATTCTTATGCCGGTGCTCGAACAGCAAAGCCCGACCACCCGCTTTGCGGGCATATTCCTTCGATATGTTATCAAGCAAGTTGTTTAGACGGAAAGGAACCTCGTTACGGGTATCCTTGGTCTCATTGATCTTATAAACATCCATCAGGTTGTTCACCAGATTCAGTATATGGCGGCAGGAATGGCGGATGTTCTCCAGATAGCCTTCCCGTTTTTTCTTTTCACGGGTTTCCGAGGCCAGTTCCACGCAGTTGTTGATATTACCCAATGGTCCTCGTATATCGTGCGAGATGGTCAGGATGATCTGTTTACGCATACCGAGCAGTTCCTCGTTCTCACAGTTTATCCTTTGGAGCTGTGCCCGCCCTTCCCTTTCTTTCCTGATGTCATGCCGTATGATCAGGAAAGAGATGAATAGCAAGGAGGAAGCAGAGACGATTACCAAGACAAACAGTTTGAAAGAAAAATCTCCGGCTTCCGTGATTTTTTCCTCACGACTGATGAACGCCGCCTGCGCTTGCCCGTCAAGATGGGTGATGAGTATTTGCAACTTCCGGTTCAAGGCCTTATTCTGTATGCGCAGACTGTCGGTATACATGTCTATCCGACGTTCACGTTCCTCTTGCATGGCGATCAGCTTCTCATTCAAATCTTGCAGTCCTTTCGATGGCTCGAAGACCTGTACGCTCCTTTTCCCTCCGAACCAACCGGCAATCCCTTTTTTCTTTTGAGTGACTGTCCGGGTACGAACCGCTTCCCTGATAACAATAGGCAGACGATTTGCGAGCAGGCTGTCCGCTTCCCCCTGTCTGGTAATGGTCTCCATAATGCGGAGCAGATGTATCTCCTTAGCTTCCAATAAATGACATAGGGAGTCTATCTGCTTTGGCAGGACGAACGTGCCACAACTCACTTTCAATATTTGTAACAAGCTGTCCGTTTGCAAGCGTTTTCTGCGATACTCACGAAAATCGGTATCCTCCCAGACAATGACGGACTCTCCATAGGTAGCAAGCTCCGTGATATAGCGATGCGCCGTACTGATGTCATGGCGTATCCTGCGTATCTCCGATGTTTCCGTTTTTATCTCACGCATGCGGCTCCGTTCGTATAACAAGATGGAAACCATGCCGCAAACAGCCATGATCAATATCATATACCCTAAAAGAACCTTATGCTGCAATGAAGCTTTTCTTGCTACCATAAATATTTTCATTTTACGTAAACACTCATTTTAAACCACCAAGGATTTGTAACGGATTCGTCAAGCCGGTGTAATAGTTGTCTATAATTCATTTATAAAATATAGAAGAAGCCCCTGTCTTCTCCGATAACCGGCTTCAGACAAGGGCTTCCATATTGGGATGAATCAATAACGATTTACTTTATGAGATTGGTCTTATTCCGGTTTTATCAGTTGGTTCCACCCGTATGCTGGCGGTTCCAAGTCCGGGTAATGACAGACACCGTTTCAATGTTGATTATAATTAAATAGACAACTCTCATAACGGATAGAATCGAATATATTCCATATCAGGCAAGAGGGAAACCGATCCTTTCCAATTGTGCTTTTCGCTCGTCTGACATGTTTCCCTTGCGGTAATCCCGTCTTTGAATGGTACACCAGCGTCCCAATGCTCCTTCACGGCATCCCGGCCATCGTCCTTGTCGATTATGAAACAAGCACAATTGTTCGAAGTTACCTTGCCAGACCTGTTCCGCCGACCAAACAAATCCTATTTTATCCAACAGAATCCGGCGATCATAGGATAATTTCCCCAATTTGCGCATTTTTCGCTGTGTATGACACCATCCGCCCAAGTTCCCTTCCGTCGATTTAGGAAAACGGTGAAATTTTCCGGCAAAAGACTTCAGTTCTTCGTAGTTCTTCATCCATTCCCCTTGGAGGTCCTGATTCCAGACAAAACCGATCTCATCCAAAGCCCGGATACGCTCTTTGCTCAAACGCCCGTTCTTCCGCCTTTCCCGCTGGGTATAACACCAGGTCGCAAGCGGGCCGTCTTCACGTTTAGGCCAGCGTCCGCAGGCATCAAAGAAGACTTTCAGCGCCCGGTATTCTCTCATCCATTTGGAGTCGAGCTGATTCCATTCAAAGCCGATCGCATCAAGCCGGTCACACCGTTCCTTTGCAAGACGGCCTCGTTTGTAGGCAATGCGCTGCGTGTTGCACCAAAGGCCCAATTTTCCTTCCGTCACCGAAGGCCAGTCGTTCTCTTCCCGGTGGAACTCGACCAGCCGCTCGTACATAATCTGCCACGGCTCCAGCTCGGCCAGGATCTCTTCGATGCGGAGTCGGATATCCGACAAGTAGCCGGTGGCGAGGAACGAGGTTGTTCCTTCAAATCCGTGGGGCGACGGAAGATAAGAGAACCGTTCCAAGTGGCGGGCCATCACGCCGTAGACCGATTTGCCCGACAGGTTATTCACGAAATCCAAGACAACCGGCTGTTTCCCGCTTCCGGCATCCAGGCATCGCCCCAGCTGTTGCAGGGTGACAATGTAAGATTCGGTACGCCGCAGGAACAAGACGGCATCCACTCCCTCGACATGCAATCCCTCGATCAGCATATTGACAGAAAAGAGTACGTGCAACCTGTCCGACTCTTCCCGGAAAGCGGCCAACAGCCGCCGGTTCTCCTGCTCGCTTTGCGCATGATGGATTTCAAATGGCGTAATCGATCGGCCTGCCTGCGTGAGCCAGTCACACACTTCCGGCACCATCTGTCTGAGATCGGCCAGGTCACGACAGAAGACCAGCAGCTTGCGTACGCTTTCAGGCAGGAACTTCCGGATCACCGACGGCGCGCCCAAAGCACCTTTGAAATCGACCCGTGCCAGGTCCAGTTTCTTTTGGATGCGCTCTCTCCGGCGGGCTGAACAACCGCTTCGATCCAAATTTCTTTGGATCCGGTCCAATTCATTATCCAATCCGAAGGCACTTTGCACCAGCTTCGGAACCGGCAGAATATGGTAATACCACGCCTGCGGCAAGGTGAGTTCATAAAAGAGGTTCCCTTCAAAATAGAGATCGACCGTATCAACCATCCCTTCCGGTCGGACAGGGGTGGCTGATGTACCCAGCACACGGGCTGACGGGTTGGAATCTATCACCTGTCGCAAGGCACCGCCCCAGATCTCCGCTCCGAAATGGTGGAACTCGTCGATCAGGATATGACCGGTTTTTAACAATTCACAAGATCCCCGGTGATAAATCAGTGACTGGAAGGTCTGATAGCGGATATCGGAAGATTGAAATCCTACGGTCTTTCGGATCTCGTCCAGAATTGTCACATTCGGAGCAAACACCAGGATTTTCTCCGCCGCATGATCTGCAATATAACGGGCTAGCAGATACGACTTTCCCGTCCCGGTTGCCTGTACTACGGCTCCGATGCGATGTCGTTCAAAGCCTTTACGGATCGCTCGGTAGGCTGCTTCATTGTGTGGGTAAAGCTCGATATGTTTTCTGCCGGAAAGGCTTCGTATGTAGCTCTCATCCGAAACAGCCAGTCCGTGCAGTTCAAAGGCAAGCGCTTCCGGCAGGAATCCACCATGCGCCACAATACGGAAATAAGGATTGCCTCGCCCTCGGCTTAGAGAGGAAAGCTCGGCATAATAGCGTTCGGCATCCGTTCGGCTCAGTGGCAGCTCATTCCAAACTTCTTTGACGATAGCGTGCACCATCCCCGGTTTAAATCCGAGCCACAGGATCCCGTCAGATTCCATGACTTCGTAATGGAGACGGCGATAGTAAGTCGCTAATGGGAGAGACATGATGTCTTTATCTGTTGGTTGTTTTTAGAGGAAAATGCTCCGGGAGTTTCATTTAATCTTCGCATTAATGCCGGACAACCTGCCGTATCCGTATTTAACCTTTTCTGTAAATTCACCGGCCATTTTTGAGGACAATCCGGTAAGAGCCGTGTAACCCTCTTATTCCATCAACAACATATCAGTTGCTTTTTCACTTGGCGCATAACAGGTGTGTGCAAAATTTGCAAGGTTTTCTCCGGAGTACTTCCGTTTCGGATGGCTTTCTCCAATGGTTTGATTTTTAAACATTTTTCATGTGACTGTTGCACTGTCATTGAAGAATGTTGAAGTTTATGCTTCAAGACGGTGGCTACAAGCTTTTGCTCGAGCCACTGCTTTACAACATATTATGTACCAATCAACCGTTTGTTCCTCCGTCATGCTGACGGTTATAAGTAGATGCTACCACCGTAACAGTTCCGTAATGTGTACCACTGACGGTCTTGCCCATTGCACTGGCAGATACTCCCTGTTTGCTCTGCGTACCACTGACTGTCAATGCCGTTCCTACCGGCAGGGTTACGTTCAACGGATAATTGCCTTCTACAGTAGATACCGTTGCTCCGAACGCTTGTGCCAGCTTTTCAACCAGCAAAGCTGTCAACACGCTGGTTCCCTTCGTTGTGATTTCAGCTCCGGTTTTATAGGTGTAACCTACACTGCCCACCTGCATATCTTTGGCACCGTACAGGTTATTCCATTCATTTTGCTCAAATGAAACAGCTTCACTTCCGTCAGATACTGAGAATGAAACACCGAGGAACAAACCATAGGCTGTAAATTCGTCGGCATCTATTACCACCTTGTTTCCTTCTATACGGCTGGCTACGGTTACCCATTGACCATTCTTATATTGTTTGGCCTCCACATTTTGAGCCACCTCTTCATCTACATTAAAGCCAAGTTCAACAGGCTTGCTCAATGCTACTTCGGTTTTGTTGCACGACAGGCTGGCGCCCACTAACAAAACAGACTCTCCGGCACGTGTTCCAACTTTTGTCCGGGCATTCTCAATGTTTCCGTCATAAATGGGAGAAATTATCACTTTAACCTCTTCTCCCTCTCCGGTCTCAATCGCACCGGCTGGTATGTTGGTCTCCACATTTACCTCTGCCAAATCATTGCCTTTCAATGTTTCGGTTTCTACATTGGCTGTGCTTTCTTCAGTAGAAGAAACGGTCACTTCCACTTTTTGATCTGTGGCGAGACTGGCGTTCCAAACCAGATTCTGGCTCTTGCCGGAATCTGTTACCGTGATTTCACCCTCTTTTTTCAGTTTGCCCGTGGCTTCCGCCTTGATAGCATAAGTTCCGGCCTTCACATCATCAAAAAGGTACACGCCGCTTTCATTGCTTGAAGCAGTTACAGACCCTAATGTTACTGTAGCTCCTGACAAAGGTTCACCACTTAGATCCGTAATTACACCGGTCAATGTGTTCGCAGCTACCGCTACCTGAGGTGGGGTTACATTGTCATAATCCGGATCATCGTCACTACAGCCGGCCATGCCCATAGCTAGGCTGGCAACGAAGAGCATAAAAGCTCTTTTTTTTACAAATTCAAACATAACAAAATTAATTTAAAAACATTAATTATAAATTGATTATTGATCGTTTTCAAAGCAAATTGATACAGAAGCATACGCCTCCGGAGAAATATTTTCCATTTTGCAAAGATGACTGAATCAGCAAATGTTTCCACAACTTCCAGTCAAACCCCACATTCACATCATTACCGGTGTATTCTGCGATAAAGCGAAGGCTGCGTTGAAACAAAGGCTGATAAGTCAAGCCACCCACTACACCATCGAAAGAGGAGTTCCTTTCACGTTGCCAATCGCGATAGGATACATGTAGCCCGACACGGTGTCCTCCCCAATCAAAATGCTTTGATACGGACACATAGTAATTGGCAAAGAAACTATTCCCGATAGATTTCGGCTTCCCTGTTTCCAGATCTACCGGTGGCTCTGTTATTTTTCTCATTGAGAACAAGTCATTCATACCGACAGCCACACTCGGCCACCATTTGCCTTTTTTCTCACGGATGGGCTGTATCTTCAAAGAGAAATACCTGTCCTTGCGATTAAGACCGGGATTGTCAATATCCTCTATACCGTTTTTAATCTTCGTACTCCTCAACAACGTACATGTATAGCCAAGCTCCACCCAACGGAAAGGAGTAATACTCAAGTAATAGCTCATCGTATGATATTTGTCGCCATCATAGGTCAAAACGTCAGGAGTAAACTCCCTGTTCAGAAAATGGGCACCAATACGCGCTTCACCTTCTTTCCGCATATCAGCCGAAGGGACATGTATCAAACCGCTCATTCCTGTATATTGCTGGGCTGAAACAGAAGAAGCCCAAATGAGTATATACACCCATAGGAGCATCCGACACCAATGATTCGAGCGCAATCCTTTACTTCTCATTTTTACCCCCTTCCTTTGCTGCAAAATCAGGAGTCATACGATTAGCACCCCAATTCAAACGTTCCCTGTCAAACCATCCTTCGCGTTCGTTCTCTTCTGGATCGGTAGTATACATCTTGGATGCGTAAGCATCACCTTCATGATTATAGGCAAAGCGGAAATTGGATGCGGGCCGGAAGCGTACTTTCCGACTGCTCCTCTTATAAGGAGGTATCATCATCACTATCTTAAATCCGAAATTTTCTTTACCCTTGTCACTATATTGAGCATACAACCCTACAGTACAATGCTTGAAATGACGCATCACTTCCCCAAATGCGCCATAATCTTCGTATAAGAACCGTCCTCCACGAGCCCTGAATTCCGTATTTACCTTTTCCAAATAAACACGCGCTCCTGCCAAACCACTCACACGTTCCATACGGCTGCATTCCCAGTCCACAGCCATAGAACAAAAGCCGGTCCATCCGAGTTGGGCATCGAATGCCAACCAACGGTTCACAGGATACATCCATTTCACATCAAGACCATAACGTTCCATACCGAACAGGCCTCCGCTTATCTTCAGGAAATGCTTCTGCTTCCAGTCAAATTCCTTACTGAGTACGGCCATATTCAAGCGAACCTTTTTATAACGATCGCCATAGTCATTATAAACAGGAACTATAGCCTGTCCTGTCAGTTGCCATTGGTTTCCCATATACCATTTTATTCCCGGGGTCAGGTTCACCAACGCCTCATACACCTTGTTGTGAAAAAGATCGCGGTAATGTAATTCAGCCCCCATGAATATATCCACACGTGTGTACCGTGCGGACTGAGCCTTTCCCACTAAAGTGACCATCACCATCAGACACAGGGGTAATATCCATCGGTACCTGTACTTATTTATCCAGTATCTCATATACCGAATGTTTGCTTACAAATTCCGGCACCATCTCCTTCATGCGTCTTACGATCTGCATGTCGTCTTCTGCTACGCTGGCACGCACCAAGGCATCCACTTGCCGGCATGCGTCGGTATAGTCATATTCACGGACCCGGGCGATCTGAATCTTCGGATGGATGGTCGGCTGGGTATTCTCGTTCTCGTTCAGCACTTCCTCGTACAATTTTTCCCCGTCACGCAATCCCGTAAACTTGATCTCTACATCCTTCGCCCCGCTAAGTTGAATCATACGTTTGGCAAGGTCCACAATTTTCACCGCTTTGCCCATGTCGAATACAAAGATTTCACCTCCATGTCCCATCGTTCCGGCTTCCACACCAACTTGCAAGCCTCGGGTATCAGCATGAAGAAACGTATAATATCAGGGTGTGTTACGGTTACAGGTCCTCCACGCTTGATCTGTTCTTTAAACAATGGTATGACAGAGCCATTGCTTCCCAACACATTCCCGAAACGTGTAGTGACAAATTGTGTTATGCCTTCCACCTTTCCATCCTTGATAGCTTTATCCAAACTCTGTACATAAATCTCACAGATACGTTTAGAACATCCCATTACGTTGGTTGGATTCACAGCCTTGTCGGTAGAAACCATGACAAATTTCTTTGTCTTGTATTTTACCGCCAAATCAGCAATGATGCGAGTGCCATCCACATTGTTCCGGATACTCTCTCCCGGATTATTTTCCATCATAGGCACATGCTTGTATGCTGCCGCATGGAATACATAGTCCGGACGATACATTTCGAAAATTTCCTCCATACGCACTTTCATACATATATCACTCACTATCGTTTCCGCCTCAATGTCTGCAAACTGCCTGGCCATCATCAGACGGATGTCATGCAATGGGGTTTCTGCCTGGTCTATCAAAATAAGTTTTTGCGGATGAAACTGGGCGATCTGTCTGACAATTTCACTACCTATACTTCCTGCCGCTCCCGTTATCAGTATCTTTTTGCCGGTAAGCAACTTTCCGATTGCATTCAGATCAATATCTATTGGGGCACGTGGCAGCAGGTCTTCTATATCCACTTCTTTCAATTGTGTATGGTCTATATCACTCTTGCCATCCCATTCCTGAAGTGTTGGTATCATACAGATTTTTATACCCTCTTTTAACAAACTTTCGACCATGGATGGATTATTCCTTATCGACTCGTTTTTTAAGGGAGATACCAGCAAAGTATGAGCCTTACGTTTTTTCATTTCTTCCACCAGATGCTCATTGTTGGGATAAACACGTACCCCCATCAGGTAACGTCCCTGAATATCGGATACTTCAGATACAAAACCCACCAAAGTATATTTTGAGACATCCTGGTTTCTGATACTTTTCGCCAGCCCTATACCTCCGGCTTTTACCCCATATATAAAAACCGGTTTCGCATATTCCTGATGAAAAAAAAAGTCGTATAAATATTTCACGGTAACCCTGATTCCACACATAAGTATAGTGGCAAGTATGGCAGCAAGTCCAATGTCCTTCATGCGTATTGCCATAATCCAACTGTCGGAATACAAGCCATATTTCAATCCCATGATTAACACCAAACCGATCAACATGGAGAGTCCTACACGTTGCAAATCGATAAACGATGAATATCGGATAATACCGGAATAGGTATGAAATATTCTAAAGCCTACGATGTAACATAACAGATAAAGACTGAAAGCTGTAATCAATGGCCTTATATTCTGAAGAGTGTAAAGCATTCCATTATTCAGAGCATACACCAGTATATCCGAACCTAGTATTATCAAGCAGTCCAAGATTAACAAGCACCAATAAGGAAGTGCCCCCTTGGAAAAATACCAATTTGAAATTTTTGAAATCATATATAAGCTAAATTACCATTATGTTCACTTCTCTATACATGCCTTTATCGTATCAACGATATAAGCCACATCCCCATCCGCCACACATGGACCACTTGGTAGGCAAAGCCCCTGTTTGAACAGCGATTCACTCACACCGTTCACGTAACGAGGATTGTTCTTGTAGAGCGGTTGCAAATGCATCGGCTTCCACAGCGGGCGTGACTCGATACCGGCAGCATCCAAGGCCATGCGCATACCTTCCACGTTTCGATTGGGCTCGGAGTCGGTATGTTGGGAAGAAGCTGTGTGGGTCACTCCGGCGGCACCGCCTACAGCCCCTTGGATTGCCGTTTCGTAAGCATGCTCTTCACCTTTCACATGTACATCAGGATCAAGCAGGATCGTGCTCAGCCAATAGTTACTGTCGAAATGGGAAGAGGGATTCTCGTGCAATACGATTCCATCCACTCCGGCAAGCAGTTCCTTATAAAGCTGGCAGATATGCCGATGGTGGGCAATATGTTCATTGAGTACCGTCATTTGCCCACGTCCGATACCGGCGCAGATGTTCGACATTCGATAATTGTAACCGATCTTCTCATGCTGATAATAAGGGTAAGACTCTCGCGCTTGGGTAGCATAGAACATGATCTTCTTTTTCGCCTCCTCGTTCGGGCAAATCAATGCCCCGCCGCCGGAAGTGGTAATCATCTTGTTCCCGTTAAAAGAGAGTACACCATACCGTCCAAACGTTCCGCAAACCTGTCCGTCGTACCGGCTGCCCAGCCCTTCGGCGGCATCTTCGATAACCGGAATAGCATACTTATCAGCAATAGCCATGATTTCCTCAATCTTTGCAGGCATCCCGTACAAATAAACAAGGACGATTGCCTTCGGCTTCTTGCCCGTCTTGGCAATCCTGTCTTTTATGGCCTCTTCCAGTAACTCCGGGTCCATATTCCAAGTATCTGCCTCTGAATCCACAAACACCGGAGTAGCTCCTAGATAAGTCACCGGATGCGAAGAGGCACAAAAGGTAAAACTTTGTACAATCACTTCGTCTCCCGAACTGACACCGCAGGCTAACAAGGCCAAATGCACGGCAGCCGTACCGGCGGAAAGAGCAACAACTCTTTTGTTCAACGGAGTATGGGAATTCTGTCGTTGCGTATTATTAACAAATACTTCTAGATCCTCCTCAAATCCGTTGACATTGGGGCCAAGAGGCACAACCCAGTTGCAATCGAAAGCCTCCTGGATATACTTCTGTTCCATGCCTGTCTCACTCATGTGAGCCAAACACAAGTAAATACGTTTGTTCATTATTATGATATATTTTAAGAATCTTATTGTGATTAAAGCCCTTCGACTTTTTCGGGAAAGTTTTAAGTATGATTAAAGCTTTTAGCAAATGACAGCAACGAAAGCATCCGTCATTATCAGAAATGGAAGTTTTTGTTGTTTTTTGAGAGAGCGGTTAAAGTGCAAGCACAGACAACAGCTCATTTAAAGCAGCTATTTTAATATTGGGCAGAAACTCTTCCGGACAGGAAAAGTCTTGTCGGTGAATATTCCTGCCATCATCCAGTAGACAGAATGTTTCCCACCCTAATCTTTTCGGGGTGATAAAATCTTTCCGAAGATTATCCCCTACATAGGCCAACTGTGCTACCTTCGGATAACGCTCCATAAAATAGCGGAAATTGGCTTCCGAAGGCTTTCCCGAACCAAACTCTTCGGAGATGATTATATCTTCCGCTGCAAAGAAACGTTCAAGCCCCAAAGCTTTAATCTTGTGTCGTTGCTGCACGCTTCTGCCGTCCGTAATCAGTCCCAAAACATATCCCTCTGCGTTGAGCTGGCAAAGCATCATCTCTACCTCTTCAGAGAGATGAATATTCGGAATATGATTACGATAGATAGAAAGATAATCAGTAATAGGGACTTCTAAGCCTAAAGACTCATTGAGAGCCGTGAACGCATTTCCTTCTTGACGATAGGCTTCCAGCATCACGTTGTATGCCTTTTCTTCTGACACAGAGTCTACCCCTCGTCCTCTTGCAATGTTCGTTGCATAAATGGCTATCTCATGGTATGCTGATTTCAGATAATCCATTTCTTTAAAGAGTGTGTCATCCAGATCGAAACAGATTACTTCATACATAAACGGCATCATCAAAGCGCAACATCAGCATTCCGTCTTTCCAGCAGTCAGAATAGGCAACCTCTTCATTCTGGAAATACTCACGAATCAAAAGTTCGGGGAAATTGCCGCCGGACATATAGGTCAACGTATAGCCACCTCCAAAACGGGGGTTAATTTCAATTCCCACTATATCTTTTGTCTCGGGATGGAAAAACAACTGCACACAGATACAGCCTACACAACCTTTTATATATTCCAACTTGTCTTTCAAAAAAGAAAGGATTTCGTTCTTGGCGGTACGCCCCTTGTTTATTTCTCCGGCACGGATTTCGATACGTTCCCGAGGAACGATACACTTCACCCGGTTATCCCTGCCGAAATACATATCCACCGTATATTCCTGATATATGTTCTTGTCAATGTATTCCATGAAGAGCAGCTTCGGATCTTTCAATATTTCTTCGGTCAGTTCTTCCTTACACTTGATATAGTGCAGGTTCGTACTTAACGAGCCATCGTATGGCTTGGCAAACAAAGGAAATATGGGATGATGTTTGTCCACAGCTTGTGGCACTCGCACACCATGTGTTTCAAAGAAAGAGCCCGTATTTCGCTTGTCACGACACATCACGACAAAAGACCTGTCACTCACTATTACATGAATTCCTTTCTTTGCAAACTCGTTTTTCAAGTCGGCAAGCAGCAAAAGTTCTGTATCGATAGTCGCAATAACCATGCCGACACCATTCTCTTTACAGATTTTCAGAAGCCACTCCGGATAACTGATATCAGTCACTCTTGGCACTTGGAAACAGCCATCGCTCACATATCCTGCGGGTGCCATTCTCGGATTCATATCGGTTGTAAATACTTTCC
>OBAR01002526.1_pt1 | contig 12567 bp, 10 predicted proteins | sample 1517911 | NCBI WGS metagenome assembly OBAR01 (sample SAMN04571709, study PRJEB22368) | human gut metagenome | biome: human gut; material: stool | host: Homo sapiens | place: Luxembourg | collected 2012-10-26
GTAAGTATCACCATCCTGAAGAGGAATTTCATCCGCACCGGTCACTGCTGCTTCCCCATTCACGGAAATACACCACCAGTACTGGTTATCGAGATCTTCCTTCATACCATCAAAACCAGTAACATAAATGCCATAATCCGACTCCTGATATTCACAGCCTTCAAAGGTTCTTAAGAATTCTCCAAGAAATTCCGCATCTGACTTACAATCCGTAGTCTGATCATAGCCATCTCTCTCTGATACAATCTGTACCTTGAAATTCTTCATTCCGGCTGTGGTACTTTTCTGATTCAGTACAACGGCAACAATCGCAGCCACTGCCACTACCGCTACAAATACTGAGATCAGAGTAATCTTTTTCTTCTTACTCATTTTCGTTCTCCTTCGATCGATTCATTCGTCTACCGGATTCTCATTCTATCAGTAACGCAAAAGATTATCAAGTATTTTCCAATGATCAGCCGAATATTTACAGCATCTCCGTAAGCTTCTCTTTGCCGACATAGCCAATCGAGGTTCCGGATACCTGTCCATTCTTAAATACCAGTACGGTAGGCACACTCATCACGCGGTACTGCTGTGCAAGCTCCATTTCCTCATCCACATTTACCCTGCAGATCTTAGCCTTTCCCTCATATTCCTTCGCAATCTCATCAATTACAGGTGAAAGCATCTTACATGGACCGCACCATTCTGCATAAAAATCTACTAAAACAGGAATTTCGGACTGTAATACTTCCTTCTCAAAATTCTCTGCTGTCAAATGAATCTCTGTCATAGTCTCAAACTCCTTTCTTCTTAAGTTTTTCCGTTACACCATTATTTATACACATTTTTCCTGTATTGTCCATAGGAATAAACTCAATGAGAAAATTCCTTAATTAACCTACAGCATCACAAAAAAGAGTATGGAAAATCCGGCAAAAAGAAAGCAAAGTCCTTTTAATCCCTTCTGCAAAAGCAATTGCTCCTGTGCAAAATGTCCCTCCGGCTCTTCATCCAGAAAGCAGCACAGCACAAGCACCTTACAGACCGTCAGCATCATATAATACCGGAAATCCATGGAACAGCCATACGGCAGTTTCCAATAGGAGATTGCTGCATATCCACCAAATAAAAGTCCCCAGATCAGAGGTCGTTTCTCTCCCGGAATGGACTTCCATCTGCAGATTTTATAAATCCCGATTCCTGCAACACAGAGTGTCAGTAATGTACTGAATAAAAGCAGCACCGTCGGAATGAAGACCGGCATGTCATAAGTAAACTCTCCAAAAAGCTCCGATTTCAAAAGATAGACCGGAAAATTATAGTCCTGAAACGGATTCGCATAAGGCGTTCTTAACCAGTTCCTGATATCCAGGCTCAAAAAGCGTGCCACATAAGAGCGGTCTCCACGATAAAGAATCTCTCCCATAGAAGGAACATATCCCAACGGCTGCCCGAACAGGACAAAGTTCCGTACCGAATACCACAGTCCAAGCGGCAGCGCAAATACTGCAAATACTGCCATTTTCGGAATAAACCGGCTGCTTTTACGATTCTTCCAGAAAATATATGCTGTATAAAATGCCGGAAATGCCAGAGAAATCTTCGTCATCATGCCACACCCGTAAAGAACGGCAAGCAAAATGGTATGTTTCCAGTCCGGCTGCTTTTCCCATTCCACTGTTCCAAGAATCACCGCTGTCATAAAGAAAAAGGTCAGGGCATCCTCTCCCAGTCTTCCACCTGTCAGCCAGAAAACCGGTGTAAAGCTAAGAACCGCCATTCCATATCCTCTTGCCCTGACCGAACAGAATTCCCGAAGCAGTCGTTCCGATAAATAAAGGGAAAAACAGGATGCAATGCAGGATACCACTTTTCCGGCATTCACAAGAAAGGCTGCGTCCTCTATCCCGGTCAGGCCACGCATCACCGCTGCTGCCAGTGCACTTAACAGATAATAAAACGGCTGTTGGTAAAACTGCAGCTCATAGGAATCCGGAAGCTTTCCCCATTCTATGAGACGAAGCAGATAAGCGGCTTTTCCTTTCGCATTTACAGATAACTCCCAGATATCATGCCCCCGCATGGTCACCGGGGTCACCACCGCATACCAGATTCTTAAAATGCAGCCGCAGACAAACAATAACCTTACCACATTTTCAGGAGTGAAACACCTCTTTACATCAAAACGATACTCTCTCATGCTCCTCCTCCCATAATCACAAACTGCCAGGTCTCAAACCATTGAAGATACGAGGTAATATGACCTACCTTAACTGTCATGCCGGAAATTACCGGAAAGAACATCAGAAACAGGAAAAATGCTGCCTCAAGAAAAACAGAAATCGCCTGCCGCTTCTTTTTTCCTATAAGCCATAAGGTATATCCCAGCATTCCACATAAGAAGATACTGCTTGCATAGTATTGATAAATGAATACCGTTCTTTGTATAAAAAACCATGGAGCCAGCATCATCAGATAAGAGAAGCACAGAATTCCTGCCAGCCTATCTCTCTTCCGGACTACTCTGCAGATCAGATAAAAAAATGCTGCAATTCCGGCCCACCAGATCAAAGGATTCCCAAAGGTTGCAATAAGGCTTACCTTATCCTCTCCGATAAAATCCCCTGCGTCCATCAGCGGAACCAGATCCAGAGGCCAGGTATACCACGGACTTTCGTAAGGATGCTCAAACACAATCTCACTATGAAAATTCAGCATATACAGGGAAGCATTCCACATAACCTCCCACAGATTCCTTGCACCTTCCGCTTTCATCTGCGGTATAAAGGAAAGCAGATATACCCCCAATGGCAAAAGGCTGTAGATTCCCAGTCCTTCGATACATAAAGTAACGACATACCGGACCGGCTTCCTGTTTTTCTTCTGTTTCCGAAACCAAGTTCCGATAAAGAACAGAAAACATACTGCCATGGCCAGCATTGCATAAAACCCTGTCCATTTCGTGGATACTCCCATTCCAACAACAAGACCATCCAGTATCATCCAGGCCACCAGCTTCATCGATGGAGCTTTTCTACCCTCTGCCAATTCCCGGTCTGCCAGCTTTAATCCATAAATCAGAAGGGTAATCATCAGCAAAATAAAGAATGCTGCCAGGCTGTCCAGTGTGGCAATTCTTGATAATGTAAAATGCATAAAGTCCATAGACAGCAATACTGTTCCGATCAAGGCAACCGTTCCATTCGTAGTGACAAGATACAGAAACCAGAAAAAGAGCGGAACAAGCAATACACCTGCCAAAGCACTGACAAACCTCCAGCCAAACGGTGTTACTCCAAACAACCCTTCCCCAATGGCGATCAGTAGCTTTCCCATGGGTGGATGCGTGATCTCATACATCTGCATTCCCTGTAAAAATTCGTAGGCACTTCCTGCATAGTACACCTCATCAAACATCGTGGTATCATAATAGGTCATTTCCTCCGGAAACAGTTCCTGCTCATCAAAAAGCTCCGGATAATCCTCGGCGTTTACCGGAAGCAGATGTTCCCTATCCTCACCTGTAATGACCATCTCCAGATAACTGGCACTTACATTCCGCGACACCAGACCCAGATAACGCAGCTTATGATGAATCTCCAATGTATTCCAACAATAATTGGATTCCATCGTTACTTCCTCTTCCAACGGAACCCACTGTTTCTGCTCTGTATCATAATAGGAAACCGCAACCAGCCGGTCCACCATATGCCCCAGATAAATCTGAACGCTTCCTACATCCTTCTCTTCTCCGAGATCAAGTACAATCTCATCCCTGATTCCGTCTGTAGAAAGCTCCAAAGAGGTCTGCGGAGTCTCCCGGCTTCCCAGACGATAAAAGATCAGAATACCATAAACAAATGTCAAAACCACTAAACACAGGATCTGCTTCCTGGTAACCGGCTCTTTCACAGAATCCGCCTGAAAGATCTCCTCCCGGATGGATACCTTTCCTTCTTCTTCCCATAAAAGACGATTGCGGAATCTCTCTCTCAACAGAAAGAGCAGCCATACAACCGCTATCACCAGAAGCGTGAGAGAACAAGTAAGAAAACCTGTTTCCCACTCCTTTTCCTGTAAATCTCCCGTTACACAGGTAAGTACTCCCGGCATGGAACAGCCAAACATTACTACTGCCAGTACAACCTTCTTCTTATGGAATTGATCCTGCCCCTTATATGCCATCAGCGACATATAATATATGCCGCTGATGCTAAGAAATATCATCTCTGAAATAATGATAAGACTAATCATAGTAATTACTTTGTTCCCTCTTCATAACCACCGAAAATACTGTCCAGATAACGGAATCCATAATATCCATTTGAATCCTTAAGCTGACTGTAATCGGTTCCTGCAGGAATTACCACCACATAACGCTTCCCCTGATAACGGTAATGGATTTCATAATTTACATTCGAATTGGCTGCAAGCTGTTTCAACATATCCTGTGTAAAGCAGGTGAAATAATCCGTCTTAATGACTGCGGTAGGTGTGCCGGCAGCTTCTCCGTTTACCTCATCTGTCTTTGCAGAAGCCTGAATTGCCTGTTCCGTCATCTTCGCAATCTCTTTCGCAAAGTCTTCCGTCTTCTGCTCTGCTTCCTTCTGTACCTTTACTGCTGCCTCTTCCCGTGCCTTTTCGATTGCCTCCTGTCGTGCCCTCTCCCGTGCTGCTTCCGCTTCCGGATCTACCGTCGGCACAACCTTCACGCTCACATCACTTGACTGTGGATCATCCGGTACTTCAGTCTGGATTTCGGTTTCGGTTATTCTTTCATAGCGTTTATAATAAGGAGTATCATTTTCATCATAATATTCATCAATAAACTTATCGTCCACTGAATAAAACGATATTGAGATATCTCTTATCCATTTACCTTTCGTCTCTGTTTTTATCACTGTCTTCACCGTTTTCGCCAGCACCTCTCCGATTCCTGTCGCTTCCCCTATATACAGAAATCCGGCAAGTGCCACCGGTGCCGCATAAAATAACACCTTCTTTACTTTCATATTCCGCTCTCCTTTTCACAATTTAACAGCTATTCACAACGATACAAAACAAATAGCATTCCAATGAGTTATATGATACTTATTGTATCATTTTTATCCTATTACCTCAACTGTCCAAAGGTGCCAGATACCGTAGATTGATTCCAATAGAAAATGAGTACCACTACAGAATTCCTCCATAGTGATACTCATCTATACCCAACCTGTTTATTAACTTAAGAGTTAAATATTCAGCAGCTCACTGTAAACCTTCAGTGCTCCGTCGGTATCATGTGCAAGCACTCTCTTTGCGAGCACCTTACCCAGCTGCACACCTTCCTGATCGAAGCTGTTAATATTCCATACAAAGCCCTGGAACATTACCTTGTTCTCGAAGTGTGCAAGCAGCGCACCTAAAGCAGCCGGTGTCAATTCCTCACCGATAATAATGCTGGACGGACGGCCGCCTTCGAAATTCTTGTTGCGGTTCTCATCTTCCTTACCACATGCAAATGCAACGATCTGGGCTGCTACGTTTGCACAGAGCTTCTGCTGGCTGGTGCTGTCCTGAATAACAACATCCGTGCCAATCTGGCTGTTCTTAAATCCGATGAACTGTAACGGTACAATATCAGTTCCCTGATGTAATAACTGATAGAAAGAATGCTGTCCATTGGTTCCCGGTTCACCAAAGATGATCGGTCCTGTTACATAGTTGATCGGCTCGCCGAAACGGTTTACGGACTTGCCGTTGGATTCCATATCAAGCTGCTGTAAATGAGCAGGGAAACGGCTGAGTGCCTGGGAATAGGGAAGAACTGCGGTTGCAGGATATCCCAGTACGTTACGCTCATAAACACCGATTAATGCATCGAGCATTTCCGGATTCTTCATAAGCTCCCTGTTTGCAGAAAGCTGATCCACTTCTGCTGCACCATCCAAGAACTGTGCAAATACTTCCGGTCCAAATGCCAGAGACAGAACTGCGCCGCCTACTGCGGAGGAAGAGGAATAACGGCCTCCGATGTAATCATCCATGAAGAAGGCTGCCAGATAATCTGCGCTCTTTGCAAGAGGAGAGGTTTCACTTGTAACTGCGATCATGTGTCTGGAAGCATCTAATCCGGCCTTTGCAAGAGCATCCTTAACAAAGGATTCGTTTGTTAAGGTCTCTAAGGTTGTACCGGACTTGGAAACCAGTACGAACAGGGAATGTGCAACATCAATCGAATTTAATACGGCTGCCGCATCATCCGGATCCACATTACTGATGAACTTTGCTTCCATCTTGAAGGTATTGTTCTTCTTAGCCCAGTTCTCCAATGCAAGATACATCGCACGGGGACCTAAGTCGCTTCCGCCGATACCGATCTGTACAACTGTGGTGAACTTCTCGCCTGCTGCGTTGGTGATCTCTCCGGCATGTACCTTATTTGCAAATTCTGCGATTCTCTTCTGCTGTGTCACATAGAATTCACGCTTATCCACACCATCAGCCTCTACCTTATTTCCCAGCTGTCCACGGGTAAGCTGATGCAGAACCAGACGCTTCTCGCCCGTGTTAATTACCGCACCATTGTAAAGGGATTCAAATTTCTCTACAAGCTGTGCTTCTTCCGCAAGCTTTGCAAGTACTTCAAGTACCTGATTGTCCACTGCCTTTGCAGCGTAATTATAAGTAAGACCTTCTACCATCGGGATGCTGTAATTCTTTACACGGTCTGCACCGTTTTCACCAGACATCACTTCTACCAGATTGACACGATCTGTCTTCTCAAGTTCCTGATAAGAAGCAAGGGTGTCCAGATTTTTCCAGTTAAGCATAACTGATTCCTCCTTGTGTGCTTTTTATAGTTATGTTCTTATAAATCCGCATAAATTATACTATCATCTGACCGGAATTTCAATAAAGTTCTCAATTCGAATGCTATTACGGCCAAAAACATACGATTCAATGATTCATTATGGGTCAGTATATGATCCGGTCACGTCCCTTTTCTTTTCCGATGTACAGACGCTCATCTGCTATATTAATATTTTCATCCAGTCTAAGCTTCGTATTATATTCAACAAGTCCGAACGTCATTGTCACTTTAAGCTGCAGACCTTCGTAATTGATTACAGTATCACGGACAACACGTTGTAAATGATCCAATAACACCATTGCTTCATCTCCGTTCACACCCTCAAACACAAAGATGAATTCCTCTCCGCCCCATCTTGCCACTACACCGTGGCCTTCCATTTCCTTTTTAAAGACAGCTGCCAATGTCCTTAATACCTCATCACCACACTCATGTCCATAGGTGTCATTGACCTTCTTAAAGAAATCGATGTCGCCAATCGCAATTGACAGAAAAATATCCGGCGATGCAACCTTTTTCTCCATATACTGCATCAGAAAAAGCCTGTTCCATAGCTTTGTTAACATATCCGTGTTAGCAGCCCTCTGAAGCTCTTTATTATACTTCATCAGCTTTCTTTCAATTATCTGCGAATCCCTGGCAAGCATCATTCCATTTAAATAGAGCATGAAAAATACAGCAACCGTTGTAAATACCTGTAAAAAAATATCATAAAAAATCTGCAGCTGTATGGTCGCAGCATACATCCGGCAATAAAAATACAAAGCAAGCCTTATCACACACAAAAACAGCACTACTGCACATTGATTCCATCTATTCCTACACGTAAAAATCAGATCCATCAAAACAAGTGCAAACAGAAAATGCTGTATGCCGATGTTCCAGCCGATCAGACCCACATTAAAACAAACAGCCGCAACTGTAACCACATTGTACCATATAAGTGCTATTCTTGTATGATTGCGATAGGTCATTCCTATCAGATATCCATATATTAACACAAATAACAGATTCCCGACCATCCATAAGACACGATGCCCCATAACCAGCATAACGGATATCACCGCCAGATATATCATCATAACAATGGCGCTGATGCGCAAAGCAATGGGACCATCTGCTTTTTCATTTGGATTATCCACATCCATGAACAATATGTTTTTCAGCTTACCCATTTTATAACTCCCTTATCCCATACTTTTTATGCTTCCATCAGATAGGAAAAGATAAGAAATGCCGTCTTTAATGCATTGTGCCTGATCTTCTCATCTTCAATGCAGAAAATATCATCCTCTATAATCTGAACCCCCATCTTTTCCAATGTAATATGATCCACCTGGACGATTCGCTTATTCTCTGCACTTAAATACCGTTCCCGCACATTCTCATCCACTGTTCCGTTATTTGCAACCACCAGATCGATCTTACGGGAACCCAGATACTCATTCAATATCTCCACATGCCGGCTGACGGTCTGGATATCCGTCTCACCGGGCTGTGTTACCAGATTGGATATGTATAAAAGCGGAGCCTTCGTTTCCTCCAGAGCGCTCCTCACTTCAGGAGCAAGCAGATGCGGAACAATACTGGTATACAGGCTTCCCGCACTGAAAATAATCAGATCTGCCTCTTCGATCTTCTCCCGGATTTCCTGTTCAATTTTAATATCATGATCATAACTCAGACGGCTGATGTTCCTTATATTCCTACTGACAGCCTCTTCTCCAAAATATTCTCTTTCCGTGCTTTCACCAACCAGATCGATCTTTTCACCCGTCAGCGGAAGCACTGTCCCTTTAATATCCAGAAGCTTGCACATATATTTGGTTGCTTCCGTCAGATTTCCCTTCAGATCAATCAGGGCTGCAAGCACGATGTTTCTCACAGGATGATTATTCAGGGATCCCTTTTCAAAGCGGTAGCTTAAAAGATCAATAAAATCTTCATCCACGTTAGCCATGGAAAGCAATACCTTTCCGACATCCCCTACTGCCGGTATATTCAGCTCTTCCTTCAGCTTCCCCGTGCTGCTTCCATTATCACTGACAGCAATTACCGTTGTCACATCGATCGGAAAAAGCTTTAGTCCGGACAAAATACAGGATAACCCTGTACCTCCTCCGAAAATAACAACCTTTTTCATAGCAGCTTTATTTCCCCTTTCCGGTTATTTTTGTATATTAATATCATAGCAAATTTCTCTTTAATTTTCAATTATACTGCACTCAATCCATACAATCCCATACAATCCGGCAGCTTATGAACAGGCAGGTCTGAACTGTTCCCAATGATAATGCTGAACTGCCACGGCAATAAGTAGTTGATTGGTACTTATGTACTATTTTTTGAGGTTTTTAATGAATTAATTGTCTATTTCACCAACTATTATTTTTTCCCGGATGACGATATACTATGGGTGTCAGAAGAAGCGGTAAGTTACAGGATCCGCCTGCAGCTTTAAACCGTTTTACGAATGAGGTTCTGAATAGTTACAATAATAAAGAAGGTGACAAGAAGGAGACATTTTACAATGAAAAAGCAGAAAACAGATAAAGGCTTCAGCTTAGTCGAACTCATCATTGTTATTGCAATCATGGCCGTACTGGTTGTCGTATGTGCCCCCATGTATATCAAATATATCCACAAGGCAGGCGTTGCCAGAGACTGGGCCAATCTGAAGCTATATTATGATGAGATCCAGGCTGATTATGTATCTACCGGAGAATATAATCCAAAGGTAAAGGCTCTTTCTGCAGAAACCTCTGGAGAAACAGGTTATATTGGACTAAAGCAGATCGATTCTCTAAACGGCGATACTATAAAAATGAAGGCTGGTATCTTCGTCGTCAAAAAAACGAAATCCGGTTATCATATTTACTATCAATGCAACAAATGTAGTGATCCACATCATAGTGCTACCTGTGATCTGGTCTTAGGAACCTAATCCGGACATCATTTCACAGAAATACTGATCTTAATGCCATTAGTCCATCCCCTGTCTCTTCATCCGGACAGAGGATGGACAAATTTTTTCTACAAATTATTTTCTCAAATATTCACCAAATCTTAACAGAAATTTTAAATCATTGATTGTATAATACAGCTATAGCTGTTGATTCAGAACGTCATGATCACATGACTCTGGATAATTGCCAGATAACAGACAAAGGAGTAACCAATATCTTGAAACCGATCAGAATAACCCAATTTGTTTTTCTCCTTACCGGCATCCTGATGATCGTCTACGGTGCATTCCGTGGCGAAGCTGCCGTTGTTCTCGGTAAGGCAATAAAATTATGTCTGGAGTGTGTGGGAATTGGATAAGAAAACAAACATGATATCAAAAAGATTAGAACACCTGAGAGGATGGATACAGGCTGCTGCCACGCTGCTTACCAACATCCATCTTCCCAATTTTTTCAAGGGAAAAATCTATCAGGGCAATGCGAAAACCGTATGTGTTCCTGGACTAAACTGCTACTCCTGTCCTGCTGCCACAGGTGCCTGCCCAATTGGCGCGTTTCAGGCGGTAGTCGGATCATCCCGGTTTAAATTTTCCTACTATATAACCGGATTTTTTATATTATTCGGGGTAATCCTCGGACGATTCATATGTGGCTTTCTGTGCCCGTTCGGATGGTTTCAGGATCTGCTCCATAAGATTCCCTGCAAAAAATTTTCTACCGGAAAGCTTAAGCCGTTGAGATATCTGAAATATATCATCCTTCTCGTCTTCGTCATTCTGCTTCCCATGCTTGTAACGAATTCGGTTGGAATGGGCGATCCGTTTTTCTGCAAATATCTATGTCCGCAGGGAGTTTTGGAGGGCGCCATCCCTCTTTCCCTGAGCAATGCTTCAATCCGCATGGCATTAGGTAAACTGTTTACCTACAAAAGCCTTATTCTGATTGCTGTTGTGGTTTTAAGCATCCTGTTTTACAGACCCTTTTGCAAGTGGATCTGTCCGCTTGGAGCCATCTATTCCTTATTTAATAAAGTATCCTTCCTCCGCATTAAGGTGGAGAACGATCGTTGTGTCGGATGTATGCAGTGCACGAAGGCATGCAAAATGGACGTTAACGTCCTCGAAACACCTGACCACCCGGAATGCATACGATGTGGCGCCTGCATGAAAGCATGTCCGCACAATGCCATCCACTATCAGTTCATGGGAAAGGATCACCCGGCCGAATAACAGATCAGAACATGGACTGGTCATGCTGTAAAATGATCAGTCTGAATAATTACAAAATCATCTCACTCCCCGGCATTTTTTAAATGCTTATCCGCATTTCTGCAGATTTTTCCGAATATCCTGATACACATATCCCTTTCTTCTTCCGTCACCAAGTAAAAACAAGAACTTCTTTCCAGATCGTATGATATCTGAAAAGAAGTTTTTCACTACATAATTAATATTTTATGATGCTAAACAAACTGTTCAATAAACTCAGTTTTACTGCATGGCTTTCCAAAAAAATAACCCTGCAGATAATCAGCCTTCAGCCTCTTCATAGCCAGCTGCCATTCTCCTCTTTCTATGCCCTCTATACAGATTTTGATCCCTATACAGTGTACCATTTCAATGATTTTCTCAAACAGCTCATAATCTCTCTTATTACTCATTGCTTTTGATGTAAAATCCTTGTCCATTTTAACACAGCCAGGATTCATATCCCTGATGCAATGCAGATTGGAATAACCTGTTCCGAAATCATCAATCACAAACGGAATCCCGTTCTCCTCAAGCTTTTCACGGAATTCGCAAAAAGCAGGCGTCATATCCATAAACCCGCTTTCGGTCATTTCCACGCAGATGCATTCCGGCTTCAATTCATTCTCCTGTATTGCAGAAATAATCTTATCCGCAATCTTTCCCTGCAGAATCTGGACATAGGAAATGTTTATGTTCATCTTAAAGCCCGGAATATATTGCTGCATCTTACGGCACATTTTCGCTGCTTCACTCAGAATATATCTTCCTGCAGGAATAATTAATGAAGTCTCCTCCAGCAGAGGAATAAACTCAAACGGGGAAATCCTTTCCACCTCTCCTTCGGAGATCATGGAAAAGCGCATCAGTGCCTCTGCTCCTATTATACGCCTTGATGCACAATCCACAATCGGCTGATAATATACCTCAAAGCCTTCAAATTCATTTGCGATTGCATTACGCAGAGCAGCGACGATTTTTTCTTTCTGCAGAAAAGACTCATAATCCTCCTGATTGAAAAAATAAAAGCCCTTCTTTCCTCTGGTCTTTGCCTGCTTCAGGGAAAACTCAAATTTCTTACGGCACTCCTCATAGCCCTCCGAAATAGTCTCTGCATCAATAACTCCGACAGAAACGGTAAATACCGTTTCATATTTTTCCGCAACAATAAAATCCTCTATTCTATCGCAGATCCTTTTCCTTAACTGTACGGCATCCTCTTTCGTATGACTTTCCAGATCCGCTATCACATAGTGATCCGCTACCAGATGATACAGCCTCTGGCCTCCGGAAAGACATTCTGTCATGCAGTCTGCTACACTTTTTAGGATATAATCTCCATAAAGAGAGCCCGATGCTCCGTTAATCGCCCCGAAATTATCAATTCCTATATGCATAAGAAAGCCATGTGTAATCGGTTTTGCCTGCGAGTGGAGATAAGAACAGAATTCTAATCCTCCCAAAAGTCCACTGACATTATCTGCTCTTTGCGGCTTTCCGGTTTCATTCA
>OBAR01002531.1_pt1 | contig 12549 bp, 11 predicted proteins | sample 1517911 | NCBI WGS metagenome assembly OBAR01 (sample SAMN04571709, study PRJEB22368) | human gut metagenome | biome: human gut; material: stool | host: Homo sapiens | place: Luxembourg | collected 2012-10-26
CGCGCCCACATGGCCGCCGCCGCAGACCACAAGCTGCGGGGCTGCGCCAAAGCGCTCCACAAAGATGCGCTGTCCGGCTGATTTCAGAATTCCACTGGAGGTCACAGCGGCCAAGGCAGGCAGATGTTTTCCCCAGAACGCAGGCAGTTTCTCCGGCCAGACCGGTGCTGTGTTCCGCAGCAGGACACGCTCCCCCTGAGCCGGGCCTTCCAGCACCGTGGCCAGCAGAAAATCCCCCTCCCGGTCATGGAGTGCATTGAAAAAAGAACGGTTTCCCATCCAATTCTCCTTTATTTGTTATTGTTCTACCACCGCTGCGGCATCATAGGCAGCGGGGTCGATGCGGCTCTGCCACAGCGTCCAGTCCTCGGGCGGCATCCGCCACGCAAGGCCGCACCCGGCAGAGAGCTCCCGGGGCAGCGGAATGAGCCGCCCGGGGATGTGTTCCGCTTCGCAGTGTTTTTCCCATGCCATCGCTTCCACTGTGGTGCGGAAGGATAACACGATATAGGGTCTCTTTGCACGCATCGTTTATTCCTCCGTCAGGCTGCGCACCGCACAGGCAGCGGCAAGCGCCTCCTCCCGGGTGTTGGTGTGGGAGAAGCTGAACCGCACCACGCCCTGCTCCACGGTGCCCAGCGCCCTGTGCATCAGCGGAGCGCAGTGCGCACCGGCCCGCACACAGATGCCGTACTCCTCCCAGAGCACATCCGCCACCCGGGCGGAATCCTCGCCCGCCAGGTTCAGTGAGACAATGGGCGCACGCGGCGCAGTGAAGTCACCATAAAGCCGCACACCGGGAATTTCCCGGACAGTTTCATAAAACAGGCGTGCAAGCGCATTTTCTTTTGTTTCCAACGCTTCCACGCCCTGCGTCAGGAGCCAGCGCACCCCGGCCCCCAGCCCGGCGATCCCCGGCACATTCAGCGTCCCGGCTTCCAGAGCAGTGGGCATTTCGGTAGGGTGGCGTTCATCAAAGCTGTGGACTCCGCTGCCGCCCACCACAAGGGGGGCAACCTGCAGCCCGGGCCGGACATACAGCCCGCCGGTGCCCTGCGGGCCCAGCAGCGCCTTGTGCCCGGTAAAGCAAAGCATATCGATCCCCAGTGCCTGCACATCCACCGGCATGGCACCCGCTGTCTGGGCGGCATCCACGAGAAACAGCAGGCCGTGCTTTTTTGCAAAAGCGGATACGAACGCCAGGTCCGTGCGGTTTCCGGTGACATTGGAGGCACCGGTCACAACAACGCCCCTGGTGTTGGGGCGGAGCAGCTGCTCAAACTGCGCATAATGGAGCACACCGTTTGCGTCCACATCCACAAAACTCACCTCAACTCCCTGCCTTTGGAGGCGGTAGAGGGGCCGCAGGACGGAATTGTGCTCACAGACCGTGGTGATGACATGATCCCCCGGGCCAAAGAGCCCGTTGATGGCCGTGTTCAGCGCCTGGGTCGCATTGGATGCAAAGGCGATGCAGGCCGGGCCTTCGGCGTGGAAGAGCTGGGCCAGCGCTTCCCGGGTCTCGTAGACGATGCGGGAGGCGTGCAGGGTGGGCGCATGGGCTCCACGACCCGGGTTGCCCGCTGTCTGCAAAGCATCCAGCATCGCCTGCCCCACCTCCGGGGGCTTGCACAAGGTGGTTGCGGCGTTATCAAGGTAGATCACGGCTTGACCACGTTCCCGGCGTTCAGCATCTTTTCGGCGATGACATACATATTGGTCACGCCGCCCACGGCCAGCTTCTCCGTCATGCCGTAGAAGTTCAGGCAGGTGCCGCAGGTCAGGATCTCCACACCCTCAGCCTCCAGTGCCTTCAGGTCTTCCAGCATGGGCGAACCCTCACAGGTCAGGGATGCGCCGCCGTTATAGAAGAGGATCGTCTTGGGCAGCTTGTCCTGCTGGGTCAGGGAGAACACGAAAGCCTTGAGCAGGGTCTTGCCCAGCTCCTCGGCCCCCTCCCCCATCTTGTCGGACGCGATGACCACCACTGTATCGGTGCGGGCATCCGGGATGCAGGTTTCCGCTTCTGCCTGCTGTTTCACCTTGCCCGGCACAGCGGTTTCCGCAGCAGGCGTGTCCTTGATGGTAAAGCGAACACGGTATTCCTGCTCGGCCAGTTTTTCGGAGCTGGACAGATAGCCCTTCTGCTGGGCCATCTTGGTCAGGTTCTGGACAGCGATCTCATTGTCCACCAGCACTTCCACCTCGCCGGGGCCGTGCAGCTCTGCAATGGCCTTTTTGGCCTTGACCACGGGCAGCGGACAGGCATCTCCACGGGCATCGATCTTGATCATCGGTTGTTCCTCCCTCATTCGTATGTTACTGTGATCTCCGGTGTCTGCTTTTCCCCAATGGTGCCCACGACCTTTGCGGGCAGACCCGCCGCCTGCAGCTCTGCTTCCAGGGCAGCGGCATCCTGCGGGGCCACGGCAAACAGCAGGCCGCCGGAGGTCTGGGGATCAAACAGGATCTCTTCCATCGGGAAGGGCACCTTCTCAAACCGGACAAAGGGCCCGGTGTGGTTGCGGTTGCGCTGACCGGCGGCGGTGTACAGGCAGGCATCTGCGGCCTCCCAAGCACCGGGCAGCACCGGCACCGCATGGGCATCGATGACGCAGGAGAGTTTCTCCCCCATCATCTCGTGCAGATGGCCCAGGAAGCTGAACCCGGTCACATCCGTGGCGGCGTGCACCTCGTACCTGCGTGCGATCTCTGCCGCCGTTTTGTTCAGGGAACGGACGGCGGCTTCCATCTGCTCCGGAGCGGCTTCGCCCACCCGGTTGGCGGTGCAGATCAGCCCCACGCCAAGCGCCTTGGTCAGAAGAAGTTTGTCGCCCGGGCGGCCGGTATCGTTGGCCGTCAGGTGGTGCGGGTCTACCAGACCGGTCACCGACAGGCCGTACTTCACGCCGGTATCGGCAATGGAGTGTCCACCCGCCAGCGTACCCCCGGCTTCGGCCACCTTTTCGGCACCGCCGCGCAGGATCTCCCCCAGCACGTTCAGATCCATGCTCTCGGGGAAGCAGACGAGATTCAGTGCCGTTTTGACCTCACCGCCCATGGCGTAGACATCGCTCAGGGCATTGGCCGCGGCGATCTGCCCGAAGGTATAGGGGTCATCGACCATCGGCGGGAAGAAATCCACCGTCTGCACCAGGGCAATGTCCTCGGTGATGCGGTAGACGGCAGCATCGTCCCGGCTGTCGTAACCAACCAGAAGGTCGGGGTCTTTTTCGCCCCGGGGCAGCTTTTCCAGAATGCGGCTCAGTACCCCGGCACCCAGCTTGGCGGTGCATCCGCCGCCGGTGCAGAAGACAATGGGGCCTTGTTCTGCCATTTCATGCACGCTCCCTTTCATCAAAATAAGTCAACACGCCCTGCACTTCATATTTTTCGCGCAGGAGCGCGAGGGTCTGTTCTCCGGCAGCAATGCGGGCAGGGGCATCCGCCTGATTGAGCACCACAGAAAAACGGCGGTCCCCTACCAGTTTTCGTCCCCCCTGCTCACTGGCCAGCAGCCTTGCCAGCAGCTCCGGGGTCAGAAGCGTTTCGGGGGCAGCGCCCAGCAGGGCGCAGGCCTGCTCCAGCCGGAAGCAGACCTCCCGCAGAGGTCTGCCCAGCGCAGACAATCCTGCCACGGCCAGCACGATATCGCTTTCCGGCAGCAGCACCGGTTCATGGGCCGCCGGAACTTTGCAGGGCATCCGTTTTGCACCGTCCGCTTCCAGAAGAACCATATCCGCCTGTGCCATCCAGCAGGTCAGCTGCTCCGGCGGCAGGGCGGTCAGCTTGCCCTGCTCTGCCGGGACACCGGCCACGGCATATTGCTCTGCCGCCCAGAGGGACGCAAGAGCGGCTTCATCTGCGGCATAATTCTCCCCGGGCTGCCGGATGTGGGTGGTGGTGCTCACCAACACCCGCCAGCCTTTGGCGGCACAATGCCGTGCAAAGGCATAGAGCAGGGTGGTTTTTCCGCCGCCGCCCACCAGCGAGACCACATGGCCCTTTTCAGCCAGAAACGGAAATTGTGTTTCCGAAAGCATCAGCGGTTTTCTTCCACCGCCATGGCAACCTGCTCCGGGGTGATGGGCAGCTCATAGAAGCGGGTGCCGATGGCATTGTAGATGGCATCCGCGATGGCTGGCAGCGGGGTGTTGATGACCACCTCACCGATGGATTTTGCACCAAACGGACCGTTGGGCTCGTAGCTGCTCTCAAACTCCACCCGGATGTGGCCGATGTCCACACGGGCGGGGATCTTATACTGCATAAAGGAGTTCTCCATCGGCCAACCCTTGGCATCGTAGGTGATGTTCTCGGTCAGGGCCATGCCGATGCCCTGCAGGATGCCGCCCTCAGCCTGCACACGGGTCAGGTTGGGGTTGATGGGGGTGCCGCAGTCCACGCAGGCGGCATAATCCACCACCTTGACTTCACCGGTCTCCTTGTCCAGCTCAATTTCAGCTGCACCGACCATGTAGGGCGGGGGCGAAAGGGGCGAGGTGTGGGTCTCGGTGATCTCCAGCGGCACCATGTGGCCGAACTGGGAGGCGAAGGCCACCTCAGAGAGAGAGACCCTCTTCTCCGGGTCTGCGTTCAGGGAGACGAACTTGCCGTCAAAATCCACGGCATCTTCGGTCGTCTGGAGCAGCTCCGCGCCCAGCTTGCAGATCTGGCCGCGCAGCCGGAGGGCGCACTTCTCCACTGCCTTGCCGGTGACATAGGTGGTAGAGGAAGCGTAGGAGCCGGAGTCATAGGGCGAAGTATCGGTATCCGCGCCAAAGACGGTGATATTGTCCAGGTCACAGTCCAGCACCTCGGCGGCGATCTGAGCCAGCGTGGTGTCACAGCCGGTACCCATATCGGCCGCGCCGATGATGAGGGAGTAGAATCCGTCATCGTTTACCTTGAGGGTGGCACTGCCCACGTCCATGCCGGAAATGCCGGAGCCCTGCATGGCCATGCCCATACCCACGGCGCGCACCTTGCCATTGCCAAGGTCGCGCACAGGGTACTTGTTGTCCCAGTCGATCATCTCGTGGACTTTTTTCAGGCAGCGATCCAGCGCGCAGCTGGTGTTCACAGCGCCGTAATAGGCGGGCATCACATCGCCCTCTTTGACGATGTTCATTTCACGGATCTTGAAGGGGTCCATGTGGAGCCTGGCAGCCAGCTCGTTGACGGCAGATTCCACCGCAAACAGGCCCTGGGTCGCACCATAGCCGCGGTACGCACCGGCAGACATGTGGTTGGTGTAGACTACGTCGCTGACAAAACGGAAGGCTTCGGCCTTGCCGTACAGCGGGATGGACTTGTGCCCGGAAAGGCCCACCGTTGTGGGGCCGTGCTCACCATAAGCACCGGTGTTGGACAGGGTGTAGAGGTCGATGCCCTTCACGATGCCGTCCTTGGTGGCACCCAGACGGACGTGCATCTCCATCTCGTGGCGGGGCGAAGATGCGGTCTGGCTCTCTTCGCGGGTGAAGATCAGCTTGCAGGGCTTCTTGGTCTTCCAGGTAACAAAGGCCGGATAGATGGCCGAGACCGCCGTCTGCTTGGCACCAAAGCCGCCGCCGATGCGGGGCTTGATGACGCGGATCATGGATTTGGGGATGTGCAGGGCGTTTGCCACATTACGGCGGGTATGGAACACGATCTGGGTCGAGCTGAGGATGTTCAGCCGCCCGTACAGGTCCATCCAGCAGCAGGTGCGGAAGGTCTCCATCATGGCCTGCTGGCAGGCCTTGGTGTGGTAGACGCGGTCGATGACAACATCGCACTTTGCCAGCACGGCATCGATGTCGCCGTCGCCGCACGCATCGTGGGCACAGAGGTTGCGCTTGTTGTCGGCACCCACGGGACTCAGGCTCTCCCAGTTGTCCTCCGGGTGGACAAGGATGGGGTTGTCCTTCGCAGTGTGGAAATCCAGCACCGGCTCCAGCACCTGATACTCCACCTTGATGAGCTTCATGGCCTTTTCGACACATTTCTCATCCTTGCCCACCACAATGGCCACAACGTCCCCCACAAAGCGGACGTGGCGGTCAATGACCAGGCGGTCGTAGGGGCTGGCTTCGGGGTAAGTCTGGCCGGCCTGCGTGTAGCGGCGGGCGTTCTGATCCACATCCTCCCAGGTGAAGATGGCCTCGATGCCGGGCACCTTTTTGGCCACGGACGTGTCGATGCGCTCCACCATGGCGTTGGCATGGGGCGAACGGTACAGCTTGACGATCAGGCAGTCTGCCGGGGCCAGATCATCCATGTAAACGGGCTTGCCGGTCACAAGCTGCATGGCATCCTTTTTGCGGAATGCTTTGTTGACGTTTTTCATTCGGCACCCTCCTGTTTTGCTTTTTTCCAGGCGAGGAAATTCTGGATGCCCCGCAGCTGGCCCTCGTAGCCGGAGCAGCGGCAGAGGTTGCCCGCGAGATATTCCTTGATCTCCTCCTCAGTGGGGTATTCCTTTTCCCGGAAGAGGGCGAGGGCGTTCATAATAAAGCCTGGGTTGCAGAAGCCGCACTGCTCCGCACCCTGATCGGCGATAAAAGCACCGAACTCAGCAGCCTCCTCCTGCAGGCCCTCCAGCGTGGTCACCCTGTGGCCGTCGGCACGGGCTGCCAGCACAGAGCAGGACAGCACCGGCACATCGTCCAGAAAGACGGTGCACAGGCCGCAGTTGGAGGTCTCGCAGCCGCGCTTGACACTGTAACAGCCGTGTGCGCGGACAAAATCGATGAGCAGGGTGTCCGGTGCGGCCTCTGCCGTGATCTTGGTTCCGTTCAGAATAATATTCACCTGCATCTTGTCTCACCTGTTCCCTTCCAATTTCAGCACAGCGCGCTTGACCAGCACCCCGGCCAGATGATTGCGGTATTCCGCACTGCCGCGCATGTTGCTCTCCGTCCGGATGTTTGCCCGTACTTCAGCGGCAAAGCGGGCAGCGGTCAACTCCGGCGTTTCGGCGGCATTGGGCTGCAGGGTATACAGCACTGCCTTGCCGGGCCGGGCACCAATGGCAAGCCGGAAGCCCCCGGCCGTTTTCGCGGCGGCACAGGTCAGCACCGGAAAATCCGTCTGGCTGTTGCGCACCGACTGATAGCAGAACGCTGCCTGCTCTTTCGGCACGATGACCCGTACCAGGATATCCCTGTCGTACGGGCGCTGAGCATACTCCGAAAGCGGTACGATGCCGCCCTTGTAGAGCTCCACCGAAGCGTTCAGGGCCAGGAACATGGTCAGAACATCGGAAAAGCCAAAACGGCTGTAAATGCTGCCGCCCACGGTGGCAAGGTTGCGCAGCTGCACGCCCACAATGTGGCGCACAGATTCCCGCACAGCGCCCTCCGTGTAGGCATTGAGCCCCTCGTGGAGCTCGATCTGCCGCAGGGGCACCATGGCCCCGATGGAAAAGCCCTCGGCCGTTTCCTCAATTTTGTCCAGCCCAAGGCCCGACAGGTCGATGGCGGTGCCGACATTGATATTCTCCATCTTGAGCCAGATCATGCCGCCGATGACCCGATTGTTTCGCTTCTGGTTGAGCTGCCAGGCTTCCTCGAGGCTTTCGGCCCGTTTGTATTCCCGGATCGTCATCATACGCAGTACCTCTCTTTTTTCGATTGCTACTTTTATTTTATCACAAAATCCCTTATAATGCCACTGGAAAGACTGCCGCAGATCCGGCAGGTTCAGGAGGAAAGATTTTATGGCAGAGTTGTGCAGAAAAAACGCCCTCCCTTCGGTGGGATGCGTCATCATGGCATCGGGGCTGGCCCGGCGGTTCGGCTCCAACAAGCTGCTGGCCGATTTCGGGGGCCGCCCCCTGCTCTTCCGGGCGCTGGAGGTCACCGCCACCCCTGCCCTTGCCGCCCGGGTGGTCGTGACCCGCTCTGCCAAGGTAAAGGCCCTGTGTGATGCACAGGCCGTTCCCTGCCTGCTCCACAGCCTGCCGGGCCGGAACGACACTGTTCGGCTGGGGCTGGAGGCGCTGCTGGAGCAATGCCCCAATCTTGCAGGCTGCATCTTCCTGCCCGGAGATCAGCCCCTGCTGCAGCGGGAGACGCTGGAAGCCCTGATCACTGCTTTTGCCCAGACACAAAAAGAAACAGAGCGGGCGATCTTCCGGCTGGGAGCCCGGGCCGCAGATGGCCCGGACACTGTTGTCGGAAGTCCCGTTCTGTTTGGATGCGGATATTTTCCCGCTCTGCGCACCCTGCCCGAGGGCAAGGGCGGCAGTGTTGTGCTCAAGGCTCACCCTGAGCAGGTACAGATCGTTTACGCCCAGCGGCGGGAAGAACTGCTGGATGCAGATACGCCGGAAGTTCTGGAGGAGCTCTCCGCCATTGCAGCGCAATGGTGCGTCACCTGACAGGAGAGGCAAGGGCACTTCTTGGCTCCCCTGTCAGGGGAGCTGTCACCGAAGGTGACTGAGAGGTTTATACGGCCTTATCGTCCTTGGGCAGCAGCACGTTCAGCACAATGGCCACAAAGGCTGCGGGCACGATGCCGCTCTCGCCGCAGATCAGCTGGAAGAACTGGGGGGTGTGTGCCAGGATGCTGGCATTGGCACCCATGCCGTAGCCCACGCCCAGTGCAACGGAAACGATGGTCAGGGTGCGCGGGGTCATCTTTTCCTTGGTAATGAGCTGGATGCCGGACACCACGATGGAAGAGAACATCATCACGGCAGCACCGCCCAGAACGGCCTGCGGCATGATGGAGACCAGTGCGCCCAGCTTGGGGATCAGGCCGCAGAGGATCAGGAAGATGGCACCGGTAGCCAGTGCACCGCGGTTGACGACCTTGGTCATGGAGACCAGACCCACGTTCTGGCTGAAGGAGGTGTTGGGCAGAACGCCGAAGCAGGCGGCAAAGGAAGAGCCCAGGCCATCGCAGATGACACCGCCGGACAGCTCCTTATCGGTGGCCTCACGGCTCATGCCGCCCTCCATCACGCCGGAGATATCGCCCACGGTCTCCACAGCGGTGACGATGAACATGATCAGCACAGGCAGGATGGCGCGCATATCAAAAATGATCTTGACGGGAACCAGCTTGGGGATGGCAAACCAGTCGGCCTGTGCCACCTTGCTCCAGTTCAGCACCCATGCCTTGGTGAACTCCACACCCTCGGCAGTGACACCGGTGGTGGGCAGGACAAAGCCCATGATAAAGGCTGCCAGATAGCCCGCCACAATGCCGATGAGGATGGAGGAGGAGCTCAGAAAGCCCGTGGTCCAATGCTTGAAGAACAGGATCACCACCAGCACGAACACGGCCAGCAGCAGGTTTTCCGCGGAACCGAAGTCCTTGGCTGCGTTGCCGCCGCCGAAGGAGTTGACACCCACGGAGATCAGGGATAGACCGATGGACAGCACCACCGTGCCGGTGACCACCGAGGGGAAGAACTTGCGCAGGGGCTTGAGGAAGAAGCCCAGCACAGTCTCAAACAGGCCGCCCAGGATGGAAGCGCCCATGATGGCACCGTAGGCCAGCACGCCGCCGCCCATGGAAGCAGCCACACTGTTGAACACGCCCAGGAAGCCGGAGCTGGTTCCCATGATGATGGGGACCTGGCCGCCCACAGGGCCGATGGAGAACAGCTGCACCAGCGTGACCACACCGGCCACGAACATGGCGTTCTGCAGCAGGCTGACCTGCAGGTCAGCAAACTCACCGCCTGCAATGCCGCAGGCACTGGTGATGATAAGAAGCGGGGTCAGGTTGCCCACGAACATGGCAAATACATGCTGCAGGCCCAGCGGGATGGCCTGGCGAAGGGGCATCTTGGCATCAAACTGGTATGCACCCTTCTCCAACTCGATATTTTTGATCATAACTTCTCCTTTATCCAAAAGGCTTTTTTACACGACAAAAATTATTATAGCAGAGCCTTTCTCAAATTGGGAGAGGTCCGGGAGGTTTTTTGTTCATTTTTAGTTCATAAGTCATACTTTAACCTTAAATTGTTCTTCTGTGAAGCACAAAATCAGATAGATCAGCCCCCTGCTCCCGGCACCAGAAGCCTTTGAGGCGCGTCGATGGCAGTAATTCCCTCTGCAAGGTCGTTGGCAGCAAGCATCTGGGCCGGGGAGACATGGAATCGTCTGGCGATGGCAAACAGCTCCTCCCCCGCCTGTGCATAATAGATGCGCAGGCTGATCTCCGGGTCTGCCGGGGTCAGCGGCTCCCCCAGCGCGATGGAGCCCACACAGGTGTTTCCGCTCCGCTGTAGGATGGCCCCTTCTGCCTTGACGGAAAGGGTGACCTCCAGTGTGCCGTTTGCGCAGACACAGCGCAGATCCTCGGCACGGAGCCAGCACTCCGGGATCAGCTCCGCGTCCGAGGGCAGCTCCCGCTCCAGCGGCAGGGCAAGCTCCAACACCTTTTCGTAGCTTTCCAGCTCCGAAAGGCTGTTCTCCCCAAAGGAAGTCACAGTCACCCGGCTGGTCAGATCCCAGTTATTTTCCCTGTATGCCAGCAGGGCCGGGCCAAAGGAGGCAAAGCAGGCCAGAATTTTAGCTCCAGCGTCCGGCAGAGGGCCGGAGCCGGTCAGGGTCACGGTCTTATCCAGGGTGCAGGCCAGCGATTCCGTCTGTACCGTCTGCGGGGTCTGTTCTGTCTCGAATTTCGTGGAGAAGGCATCCGCCACGCACTGCAGCTGGTAGGGCCTCCATGCCCGCAGGCGCAGCATCAGGTTGGCAGTCAGGCGGCTGGGTTCCTCCCCTTCTCCCTCCGTGAGCGTAAAGCCCACCGGCTCGGCCACGCAGAGGCAGCGGCAGTCCTCGCTCAGGCCGTCCACATCCAGCACCTGATTGAAGTTCAGGTTCACGCTCTGGCCTTGCAGTGCCGGATCGCCCTCGGCACGCCAGGCACAGGAAACGACCAGCACGCCCTTGGCAACGGCTTTCCCGTTCAGGAGCTTGAGGTCTTCGACAGAGGCATTGCCGCTGAGATCCAAAACGGCGGCGGGCGGCGTGGGAAAGCGGATCTCGCCCTCGACCGTGACCAGCTTTTCCAGCACAGCGGCACGCCGCACCCCGGAAAGGGTGACCAGTTTCTGCTCCACCCCGCCATCCGACAGAGCCGTGATGACATCCGTTTTGACCTGCGTATGCACCGATACCACCAGCCCATACGCCCCCCGCACCTCGATGCGGCGCGGGTTGACGGTGCGGCAGTTCAGATATTCGGTCTGGCCCTCCACCTGCACGGCCCATGCCGTGAAGACGAACTCCGGCAGATCCAGCAGCTTGGTAAAAGGGAGCTTCTGCTCGGTCTGGCACAAGCCCGCTCCATCTTCCCCCTGATAATAGACCACACAGCGCAGATAGCCCTCCAATTGCAGCTTGCCGGGCTGCAGCCGCTTTTGCAGCACCACCGGCCTGACAAAGCACTTGACCAGCTTGAACACCGGGGGCAGATAATCAGAGATCAGGATCTCTGTTTCCAGCGGCAGCTCTGCCTTAAGGGTACAGTTTGTCCCCGCCGCCGGCAGGGCATCCCGAAAGATCTTCAACTCCATGGTACGCGCTCCTTTCCTGTCCGCTCTTGGTGTCATTTTATTCCGAGAACAGGTGGGATAGAACGGAGCGATTTTCCGGGGATGCAAAAAGCCGCCGCGCAGCGTTTCCACTGCGCGGCGGCCTTATCACAATCAGGGTTCGGGGAAAATCAGGTGCTTATTCAGCAGCCTTGGCAGCCTCGATCTGCTTGATCAGCTCGGGAACGACCTTGAACAGATCGCCCACGATGCCGTAGTCAGCAACACCGAAGATGGGTGCGCTCTCGTTCTTGTTGACGGCGATGATGCACTCGGAATCCTGCATACCAGCGGTGTGCTGGATGGCACCGGAAATGCCCAGAGCAACATAGATCTTGGGGTGGACCGTCTTACCGGTCTGACCGACCTGATGGTCAGCGGTCATCCAGCCTGCATCGGTAACGGCACGGGAAGCACCCACAACGCCGCCGCCCAGTGCAGCAGCCAGCTGCTCAGCCAGCTCGATGCCCTTGTTGACATCCTTGCTGATGCCGCGGCCAACAGAGACGATGACATCGGCACCGATCAGATCGACCAGCTTCTCAGCAGCCTTCTCGACGCTCAGGACCTCGGTCTTGATGTCGGCAGCGGACAGCTCGAAAGCGGGCTTCACGATCTGGCAGGCATCAGCCTTGGTCTGATCGAAGGGAGCCTTCTTCATAACGCCGGGGCGCACGGTGGACATCTGAGGACGGAAGCGGGGGCAGATGATGGTAGCCATCAGATGGCCGCCGAATGCGGGACGGGTCATCTTCAGGTTGCGGTCTTCCATATCGAACTTCTGCTTGGACAGGTCGATGGTGGAGCTCTCCTTCAGGAAGTCGATGTACTTTGCAGTGTCGATATCCAGATGGGTAGCGTCGGCGGTCAGGCCGGTGTGCAGACGGGCTGCGCAGCGGGGGCCGAGGTCGCGGCCGATGTTGGTAGCGCCGATCAGCAGCACCTCAGGCTTGTACTCGTTGACCATATCGCACACGACCTTAGCATATGCGTCGGTGGTGTAATCCTTC
>OBAR01002569.1_pt1 | contig 12397 bp, 10 predicted proteins | sample 1517911 | NCBI WGS metagenome assembly OBAR01 (sample SAMN04571709, study PRJEB22368) | human gut metagenome | biome: human gut; material: stool | host: Homo sapiens | place: Luxembourg | collected 2012-10-26
CGTTTTATTTCGGGGCGACGAACGAAAATGCCGCCGAGATCGAACGAATCGATCCGAAACGGGTGTGCGGCGTCAAAGTGTTTATGGGTTCTTCGACCGGGAACATGCTGGTCGACGACGATCGCGCGCTGGCGTCGATATTCGCCCAATCCCCGGTGCCGGTGGCGACGCACTGCGAGGACGAGGCGACCGTGCGCGCTAATATGGAGCGTTTCCGGGCCGGGTACGGCGATGAGATAACGGTGGCGATGCATCCGCTGATCCGGTCGGCCGAGGCTTGTTACCGGTCGTCGGCGAAGGCCGTCGAATTGGCGACGCGCTACGGGGCGGACCTGCACGTGCTGCACCTGAGCACGGCCCGCGAACTCGATCTTTTCGACCGGGGTCCGCTCTCCGGTAAACGGATTACGAACGAGGTGTGCGTGCATCACCTGTGGTTCAGTGACGCCGACTATGCCCGCATGGGGAATTTTATCAAGTGGAATCCGGCTATCAAAAGCGAGGCCGACCGCGATGCGTTGCGCCGCGGAATCGCGGACGGACGCGTAGACGTCGTAGCGACGGATCATGCCCCGCACACGCTCGATGAGAAGAAGCTGCCTTACCTGAAAGCTCCGTCCGGCGGCCCGCTGGTGCAGCATTCGCTGGTGGCGATGCTCGAAATGAGTCGCAACGGGGTGTTCCCGGTCGAAACGGCGGTCGAAAAAATGTGTCATGCGCCGGCTGTCCGGTTCCGGATCCGGGAGCGCGGTTACCTGCGCGAAGGGTATTTCGCCGATATCGTGTTGGTCAGGCCCGACGATCCGTGGACGGTGTCGCCGCAGAATATCCTGTCCAAATGCGGCTGGTCGCCGTTCGAGGGCGTTACGTTTTCGAATCGGGTGACCCATACGCTGGTCAACGGGAAAATCGTTTTTCGGAACGGGGCGGTGGATCGCGATGCCCGGGGCCGAGCGTTGGAGTTCGACCGGTAATTGAGGATAACGTGTCCGTCTGGACGTAAAACAATAACCATTGAAAGTATCGTTAAAAGATCGTATTCGCCGGTTCGTCGGCCGATTGGCCGAGACGTTCCGGTATGCGCCGGCCGAAACGGCCGTAGCCGTTTATGCCTTTCTGATCTGCGCGTTGATCCGGGAGGAAGTGATCGAAAACGATGGTTATGCGTTGCTGCTGCCGCTGTTTTTCACGTTTTCGTTCGTGACGAACCGGTGGTGTCGCCGCGGCGCATGGCGGATCGTCTATTATCTGTCGCCGTTGCTGGCGCTCCCGTTGCTGGCGGCCGACGTCGGCGACTGGACGAGGACGGTGGCTTATCCCGTGACGCTGGTCGTCTGCGCGTTGACGGTGCTGGCCAGCGATTGGCAGAGCGATAACGAACGGTTCGTCGAGCGCGCGCTACGCTACGTGTACGACCTGCTGTCGGCCTTACTGCTGGCGTTGACGGCTTTCCTGGCGCTGATGGCCATTTTCCATTCGATCGTATACATATTCAATATTTTCACCGGGATATCGTCCGGTTTTACGACCTATGCCGCGATGTCGGCGTTCGTGCTGCTGGCGCCGGTTTGTTTCCTGGCATTCAACCGGACGAGCGACCGGGAGCAAGGCGTTCGGCCGAATCCGTTTTTCGATGTGCTGCTCAATTACGTGTTGAGCCCCGCCGTGCTGATCTACACGGCGATCCTGTACCTCTATTTCGCAATGATCGTGCTGCGGTGGGAACTGCCCAAGGGCGGAATCGCTTACCTCGTGTTCGGTTATGCGATCGTCGCGACGGTGTTGAAAGCCTGCCAGCCGATGCTGCTCCGGCGGATGTACGACTGGTATTACGGCCGGTTCAGCCTGATCGCGCTGCCGGCGCTCGCGATGTTCTGGACGGGAGTGGGTTACCGCGTGCAGCAGTACGGGTTTACGCAGGACAGGGTTTACCTGGCGGTTTGCGGGGCGATCATGACGGTGACGATCCTGCTGTTTTTCAGCCGTCGGAGCGGACGTTACCTGTATGTCGCGGCGCTGTCGGGCGTTTTACTGGCCGTTTTCACGTATATACCGGGAGTTACGGCGGCGGCTATCGGCATTCGTTCGCAGATGCAGCGCGCCGAACGGATCGTCGTCCGTCTCGGGCTGGCCGATGCTTCGGGCCGGTTGATTTTGCAGAAACGTCCCGATGCCGACTCGGTTTACCGCGAGGATTACCGTCGTCTTTACGAATCGTTCGAATACCTCGCCCGGAACTGTCCCGCCGGATTTATGGCGGAACGTTACGGGGTGGACGACTCGTTCGCTTTGCAGAACGAGGTGATTCCTCAGGTGTTGGAATGGTATGTAAGCGTGCCGTGGGCCACCGAACTGACTCCGCAGGAGGATCCGCAGCGGAACTCCGTGCTGCTCGAATCGGACGGGGCTCCGGTCGATATATCCGGATACCGCACGTTGCGGGCCGTGCAGAATTACGAGAACGGGCAGCGCCTGTATGCCGATCTGAGCCGGGATACGCTGTCGATCAAAGACAATGACGGCAGCCTTCTGTTCCGGCGGGGACTGGAAGATATGCTGCGAGAAAAGCTGTCCGGGAGCGGTTATGCCGTGCGGGATACGGTTCCCGTCGCGGCGTTGGATTCGATGAAGAGCGCGCTTCTGCAATACGAAACGGATTCGGTCAAAGTCGTTTTCGACATGGTGCGCCTGTCCCGCTTTCCCGAACTGCGTATCGAATACGTTTCGGTCGGTTTTTTCCTGGAAAAATAATCCGGTCAGTTGACGGCATGGTCGGCCGGCAGGTCGATGCCTTTCCACAGCTTCAACGAAGTCCAGTCGGCGTCGGGGGCGTTCCAGAACGGATCGTCGGCCGGCAGTCCCAGCGGCAGGAAACCGGCGCAGCACAGATACAGACTACCGGTATTGATGTAGCCCTCTCCGATACCCGGCTGCGCTCCGCAGAAACCGATTTTCAGCCATCCTTTTTCGTCGAAAGTGCCCGGGGCTTCCATCATGCGTTTCATCACTGCCGTCAGCGCGCAACGCACCTGTGCGGGGGCGACTTCGGCGGGCAGCAAATGTCCGAGCGCGACCTGTCCGAGCGCTTGGAACGCCCCGATCCGGTAGGCCAGCGACCGGCCGATCGGCGGGAACGCTCCTTCCGTTCCTGTACGGCGGCATAGCGTTGTATCCGCCGCTGCACGTCCTGAAAGGTTTTGTCTGAAACGAGTTTCCGTTTATGCAGGATACGCACCACGTCCAGCAGCATCGGCTGGATCACGAAGCTGTTGTAATAGTCCCATTGGAACAGGTCGCCGTCGCTGTACGTGCCGTCGCCTTTGTAGCGTTCGAGGTGTTTGTTGACCGCGAAGTCTATTCGCATCAGGTCGCCGCCGTAGTCGTTGTCGAGCAGGAACGCTTCGATGATGCCGCTGAAAAGTAGCCAGTTGTTGGTCGGAGTGCGGATCGTGCGGGTGGATTTCAGGGCATCGACGACTTGCCGTTTGACTCGTTCGTCCAGACGCCCCCAGATTTGTTTGGGCGCTCGCACCAGCCCGTGCGCGAGGAAGGCCGCATCGACCAGCGGTTGCTGGTATTCCGTGAAGTTCATGCAATCGGCCGACTCCGGGTTGGTCGCGTTGTCGAGGCATTTCAGTACCAGTTCGATGTAGCGCGCCCGTTTCCGGCCTTCGACGGTGCTGTCCGGGCCGAGTTCGAGCCACGGGGCGATCCCGGTCAGCGTGCGGCCGAACGCTTCGAGGTAGCCCACGTGTTGCGCTCGGTCGATCTTCGTTTCGAGCGGCATCGCCGCTTTCAGGCGCTGTTCGCTCAACGCGGTCAGTACCGGCAGAGCCGTCCGGTCGAGCGTGGCGATCCAGTATTCGCGGGCCGCGGGTTCGGCCGGTTGCGGAGTTTTGCGTTTGCCGGACAAAGGGGAGCAAAACAGGCAGGCGAGCAGCGTCGCCGCATTCAGCAGGAGGTAGATCCGTTTCATGACTCGGTAGGGTTAGGTTTGCGAGGTTGTCGGATTAATGCAACCGTTTGCACAAAACTAACGATATTTTGCCGGAAATCAAAATGCCGGGAAAACGGGGCGGTTCGTTTTTGCCGTTTGGCCGGGAAAAAACGTATTTGCGTCATTCATGCAAAATTAGATTGAAAATTTGCAGCCTGATGAAAAATGTGCTATCTTTGTGGCGCTTCTGCGGATATGGCGTAATTGGTAGCCGCGCCAGACTTAGGATCTGGTGCCTCACGGCGTGGGGGTTCGAGTCCCTTTATCCGCACGACGTCGGAAGGCCGCCGGACATTGTCGCAGGGCGGCCATCTTGTTCGCGTTAACGATCAAAATATTACGGATAAATGAATATTGTCAGAGAAAATCTTGAAAATCTCACCACGCTGCTGAAGGTGACCGTGGGTGAGGCCGATTACAGTGAAGCTGTAGATAAGGCGCTGCGCACCTACAAACGCAAAGCGAACGTTCCGGGTTTCCGCCCGGGGATGGTTCCGATGGGGATTATCAATAAAATGTACCGCAAAGGAGTCGTTGCCGAGGAGTCGTACCGCGCCGCTTCGAAAGCCTGCTTCGATTACATCGAAAAAGAGAAGCTCACGCTCGTCGGCGATATGATTCCGAGCGACAAACAGCAACCGCTGGATTTCGACGACAGCACCGAATACGAGTTCGTGTTCGAAGTGGGTCTGGCTCCGGAGATCGGTATCGACCTGAGTAAAAAAGATAAAGTAACCCGGTATTCGATCCGGATCGAAGATAAGATGCGCGACGGTTATCGCACCAACTTCTTGAACCGTTTCGGGAAACTGACCGACGTCGATGCGGTCGAGAAGGAAGACGCGCTCGACGTAACGCTCGAACAGGGCGATACGAAAGTCGAGGAGGCTTACGTAGGTCTGATCGGCATGAGCGACGAAGACCGCGCGCCGTTTATCGGCAAGAAGGTCGGCGATTCGCTGGACGTCGATGTGACCAAGTTGTTCAAGACGCTGTCGCAGCGTGCTGCCGCGCTCGGCGTGAAGGAAGCCGACCTGGAAGGGATGGACCCGAATTATAAGTTGACGATCAATAAGATCCGCCGTTTCGTCGCTCCCGAAATGAACGAGGAGTTTTTCAAAACCGCTTTCCCGGACGGCGGCGTCGCTACGCCGGAAGCGTTCGAAAAATACATCGAGGAACAGATCGCCCGCGACTTGTCGCGCGAAACCGATTTCCTGTTGCACCTCGACGTGCGCAAATTCCTGTTGAAAAAAGCCGGACTCGTAATGCCGGAAGCGTTCCTGAAAAACTGGCTCTATACGATCAACGAGGGCAAGTTCTCGATGGAGGAGATCGACAAAGACTTCGACCGTTTCCTCGATATGATGCGCTGGAATCTGATTCAGAAACATTATATCGATGCGCTGAAACTCGAAGTGACCCCGGAAGAGGCTACCGAGGAAGCCAAGAAAATGGCCGCCGCCCAGTTCGCTTACTACGGGATTCCGAATGTAGACGGCGAGACGCTGGCGAATTATGCGAAAAATATTCTCGGCAACAAGGAGGAAAATCGGAAAGTCTACGAAAAACTGTTCGAAAATAAAGTAATCGACGCGGTAATTCCGCAGATCACGGTTTCCGAAAAAGCCATTTCGGCCGAAGATTTCGGCAAACTGGCTCAGGACGCGCAGTAGTTTTGGCAATGACGTAAAAAACGAAGGCGCAGGTCGTACTACCTGCGCCTTCGTTTTTCGATCCGTACCGGCAGACGTATGCGGAATTGTAGAGTAATGTTGTATCTTTGTAAATATTTGTGACCAAAACGGGACGACGATGAAAAAATCCGGGGCGTTTTTCGTTTGCCTTTTGCTGACTCTGCTGTGCTGCGCGCCGATAGCCCGCGCGCAGGATACTTTGCGGCTGAAAGCGATCACCTACAACCTGCGTTTCGGGGAGCTGGCGTCGCTGGAAGAGCTCGCGGCGCGAATCGCGTCCGAAAAACCGGATATGGTGGCGCTTCAGGAAGTGGACTGCCATACTCGCCGGGAGGGAATCCCGCATCAGCACGACAAGGATTTCGCTACGGAGCTGGGCTTCCGTACCGGGATGTTTCCATTGTACGGCAAGACGATCGCTTTTGCCGGAGGCTGGTACGGGATCGGGCTGCTGACGGCCAGGCCGTACCTCGGGGTGCGGAAGCTGATGTTGCCGCAGGCTTCCGCGCAGGAAGAATCCCGGGCGTTGCTGCTCGTTACGGTCGAAGTCGGACAGGATACGGTCGTGTTTGCATCGACCCACCTGGGACTGAGCGAAGAGAGCCGACGGATGCAGACGGAGTGCATTCTGAACGAACTGAAACGGTCGCGCTATCCGGTGTTGCTCGGCGGAGATTTCAATGCGGAGCCCGATGCCGCCGAGATCGCTGCGATGACGTCCGGTTGCGATCTGTTGTGCGGGATGCAGCCGACCTTTCCGGCCGACGCTCCCGACGTCAAGATCGATTACCTGTTCGGTTATCCGGCCGGTCGGTGGACGCTCGAATCGACGCGGATCATGCCTTCCGGCCTGTCCGATCACCGGGCGATCGTTTCGGTTGTCGCGCTGGCACGCTGAGCGGAAGTCCGGAAAATTCGGGTCGGATCGCTTTTTGGTTCGGGGTTTGCAGAGAAATACCGGATAGGCTTTCGATAAAAGACAGTAACGGTAAAATGAAATAATTATGAGTAAGAGCGAGTTTGAAAAATATGCGACCGGTCATGCCGGGATCAGCAGTCTTAAACTGCATCAGTTCAAAGCGGCGGCGCAAGGCTCCATCTCCCCGACGATCATCGAGGAGCGGCAGATGAACGTGGCCGCGATGGACGTCTTTTCGAGGTTGATGATGGATCGGATCATTTTTCTGGGTTGCCCCGTTTATGACGACGTGGCCAATATCATCCAGGCGCAGTTGTTGTTTCTCGAATCGACCGAGCCGGACAAAGACATTCAGATTTATATCAACTCGCCCGGAGGATCGGTGACGGCCGGGTTGGGAATCTACGATACGATGCAGTTGATCAGTTCGGACGTGGCTACGATCTGCACCGGGCTGGCTGCCAGCATGGGGGCCGTCTTGCTGACGGCCGGAGCCAAGGGAAAACGTTCGGCGCTGCCGCATTCGCGGGTGATGATCCACCAACCGCTGGGCGGCGTCGAAGGACAGGCCTCGGACATCGAGATCACGGCGCGTCAGATTCTTCGCACCAAACAGGAGTTATACGAAATACTCGCTCTGCATTCGGGCGTAACCATCAAAAAGATCGAGAAGGATGCCGACCGCGATTACTGGATGACCGCTCCCGAAGCGCAGAAATACGGTCTGATCGACGAAGTGCTGTCGGCCCGGAAGAAATAGGGCGACGGAACGGAAAACGACTGCAATCTAACGAATATACGAATTTCCGCATCGCGCGGATATTTTTGAATAGAAAATGGAGAAAAAGGATACGAAACGGCCGGCGGATCATTGTTCGTTCTGCGGGCTTTCGCGTTACGAGGTGGCTATGCTATTCGACGGCGACAACGGAGCCCGCATCTGCGACCAGTGCATCGAGCGCGGGCATGCGCTGCTGGCCGAGAACCCCAAAAAGACGGTGCGCAAGGCGCCCTCCATCCGCATGGAGGAGCTTCTGAAACCGATTCAGATCAAACAGTTTCTCGATCAGTATGTGATCGGGCAGGAGAGCGCCAAGCGGCATATATCGGTGGCGGTCTATAATCATTACAAGCGGTTGCTGCACGAGGAGAGCAACGACATGCAGATCGAGATCGACAAGTCGAATATTATGATGGTCGGGCAGACCGGTACCGGGAAGACGTTGTTGGCCCGGACGATCGCCAAGTTGCTCAAAGTGCCTTTTACGATCGTCGATGCGACGGTGCTGACCGAGGCGGGATATGTCGGCGAAGACGTGGAGAGCATCCTGACGCGGTTGTTGCAGGTGGCCGACTACGACGTGGCGCTGGCCGAACGCGGGATCGTTTTCATCGACGAGATCGACAAGATCGCGCGCAAAGGGGATAACCCGTCCATCACGCGGGACGTGTCGGGCGAAGGCGTGCAGCAGGCGTTGCTGAAGATCCTCGAGGGTACGGTCGTGAACGTACCGCCTCAGGGGGGACGCAAGCATCCCGACCAGAAATTCATACAGGTCAATACGTCGAACATTCTGTTCATCTGCGGCGGAGCGTTCGACGGCATCGAGAAGAAAATCGCCCAGCGGCTCAATACGCAGGCGCTCGGTTACGGACAGCTTCACAAGGAACGGATCGATAAGGACAACTTGATGCGGTACGTCATGCCGCAGGATCTCAAATCGTTCGGACTGATCCCCGAACTGATCGGACGTATTCCGGTGCTGACCTACCTCGAACCGCTCGACCGGGTTGCGCTGCGCTCGATTCTGACCGAGCCGAAAAACGCGATCACGCGCCAGTACGTCAAGCTGTTCGAAATGGACGGCATCAAACTGACGTTCGACGAGGACGCTCTCGATTACATTGTCGATAAGGCGATCGAGTACAAGCTCGGCGCGCGCGGCCTGCGCTCGATCTGCGAAGCGATCATGATGGACGGCATGTTCGACCTGCCGGGCCAGGAGGGACGCAAGTCGCTGCGCGTGACGGTTCCGTATGCGAAAAGCCGCCTCGAAAGCGACAAATTCCGGCAATTGAAGGCCGTTGGCTGACGCGCCTAATAATCTAACCGAAACCGAAATACAGTGCCGGCCGGCGACGGAAAGTTTCCGACGGTACGTATGATCCGATAAGGAGTGTGCAAGGACATGCTCCTTTTTTTTGTGCTCGTTTGTTGCTCGTCGGAAATTTGCTTTAGCTTTTAAAAGAACGGATATCCCGCGTTTTTATCCACGGGTCCGCTTCCGAAATAAACCGTCCTGAAAAGAGATCTTCCCTTCGTCCGCCGTTTCGTCCGGCCGCGTTATCCGTTGAATGCGCGGCAAGGGGCGCCGGGAGGAAATACGGGCCGATCGAACGTTATTCGGATAAATTACAACAATTTGCCTGGATCGGTCATGAAAATGCGCGTGGAGATTTTGTATTGCCGGCCGTCGTCGGTACGGTAGATCAGATCTACGTAACAAGCTTTGAAACCGGTTTCGGGCAACGGTACGTCGACCGTGTATTTTTCGCTTTCCGGTTCCGGCAGCGGAGCGGAATTCCATTCCGCTTTGCGAAAATCGCGGGTTGGCGAGACGGCGCTCCACAGCTCTGCGCCGACAAGATTTTCGCGGGACATCTCCAGCGCGATTTTCAGATTCTTGCCTCCGGTTTTCGCCTGCCATGCGCAGGTCGGGAAAAGATTATCCGACAACAGCGAAGCGAAAAAAGCATCCAGCGTCTGCATCGCTTCGGCTCCGCCGCCGAGGTTATGCCCGGCGTTCGGGATGTAATGCAGCCGGTTGATCCCCGGGATCGAGTCGATGTAGTTCTTGACGTTGTCGGCCACCCAAAATTCGTCGTTGGTTCCCATCAGCAGCAGTTTGGGCTGCGACAATTTGCGGCGGTAGCTGTACGGGTCGATCATCTCGACGATGGCGCGCCCCTTTTCCGAAGAGATCGATTGCAGGATGCCCAGGTCGCTGTAATCCTTGATTTGTTCGCTGTATGCGCCGTACGCTTCCAGTTGGTAACGGATGCTTTTGGGCATGTTCAGGATGTCGATCACCATCGGCGCGGCTGCCGCCACGCGGCTATCCTGCGCCGCGGCGAGCCAGGTCGTCCAGCCCCGTTTCGACGCTCCGGCCACGACGAATCCTTCCACTTTGCGCTGCAACCGCTCGGCGCAGAATTCCGTCACGGCGTCCATTGCCCGCACGGCGCTTTTGGTCATCGGGAACAGCAGCGGCCAGGTGTAGTCGCCGTCCTGCTGGAAACGGTGCAACGTATAAGAGATCAGCGCGTCCTCCTTCAGGCTGTCGTACAGCGGTTGGTTCGGAACCTGCCTCAGGACGGCTGTGACGGCGCGGTTGTCCTGCGCTATTTTTCCCATCGGCGCGAGCAGGCCTTCCTGTATGCCTCCGTTCCAGTTCGGTTGTCCGTCCTTGACCGAGCCGCCGGTAATCATCAGCAGCGCGCCGGGATGCGTGATCCGATCCGGTACGATGACCGAAAGCTGGTGCGTCCAGGTGATGTCCTGCCATTTCTGCGAAGTCAACAGCAGGTGGTAGACGGTCGCATTGCCGTCGCGCACCGTTTCCCGGACTTCCCAACCGTAGGTCAGGTCGCCGTTGTGCAAATAGGATTCCAAAGCCGTCGAGGGCGTTACGGCAGGGTCTTCGGCACGCGCCCCGGCGGCGAAGACTGCAACGAACAAGATTCCCGGCAATATCCGTCGGAATAGCAATCTTAACATAGGTTATTAAATGATTATCGGATCAATCTCTTCGTCAGGGCTACTCCCACTCCAGCGTCTTTTTCAGCTCCTCGGCGCCGAATTTCGACGAATTGCCGAACCAGAGCACCTTCCCGCGCGCATCGAGCAAAACGCCGTACGGGACGAACTGTGCTCCGTAGGCGGTGAACGTCTTGTGTTCGTTGTCCACCGCGACGGCGAACGCATATCCTTTTCCGTCCATTACGCTTTGGATCTTATCTTTCGTTTCGCAGCCGATGACGACTACGTTCAGTTTTTTGCCGTAATTCCGCGCGAAGTCGTCCACGGTGGGCAGGCGCTTCATACTCAGGTCGCTGCGCGAGAAAAAGAACTCGATCAACGTGGGCTTTCCGCTTTGCAACTGGTTCTTGCTGATCCACTCGCTGAGTTTCAGTTCCGGAGCTTTTTCCCCGTTGATCAGTTGTTGCGCTTTGACTCCTGAAAAGGCCAGCAACAAAATGCCTGTTATAACGATGATCTTTTTCATGAGCACGACAATTAAACAAATATACGTATTCTTATTAATAAAACGAAAATCAGTATCAAAAGTTGCACCGATTTTAGCGACTGTATGTTTTTTGGACAGAAACTTTCCGGTAGATACTGGATTTTAAAGAATAAAATCCTAAATTTGTGAGATTCGGATTTGAATAATCCCCTTATTGCATACGGCAGCTATTAACTTACTTAAAAATAAAAATCTGTATCATGAAAGTATCGCACATCGAACACCTCGGTATCGCAGTGAAAAGCCTGGATACCGCCATCCCGTATTGGGAAAAAATGCTCGGAACCAAATGCTATAACATCGAAGAGGTCGCCGACCAGAAAGTGAAAACCGCTTTCTTTAAAGTCGGAGACACGAAGATCGAGCTGCTCGAATCGACCTCTCCCGAAGGTTCGATCGGCAAGTTCATCGAAAAGAGGGGCGAAGGCGTGCACCATGTGGCTTTTGCCGTCGATGGGATCGAAAACTGTCTGGCCGAATGCGAGGCGAACGGCATCCAACTGATCGACAAGGCTCCGCGCGGAGGCGCCGAAGGGCTTAGCATCGCGTTCCTGCACCCGAAGTCTACCGGCGGCGTGCTGACCGAACTGTGCGAAAACAAGAACAAATAATTCACCTGAAACCGTATATAACTGCAAAACCAAAATGAGCGACATTCAAGAGAAAGTCAAAGAATTGATGGGGTATCGCGAACAGGCGAGACTCGGAGGCGGTCAGAAAAGGATCGATTCACAACATAAAAAAGGGAAAAAAACGGCGCGCGAACGCATTAAGCTACTGCTCGACGAAGGTTCCTTCGAAGAGTTCGATATGTTCGTAAAGCACCGCTGCAATAATTTCGGCCTCGAGGAAGAGACCTATTTCGGCGACGGCGTCGTAACCGGCTACGGTACGATCAACGGCCGTCAGGTGTACGTGTTCTCGCAGGATTTCACCGTGTTCGGCGGTTCGCTGTCCGAAACCTTCGCCGCTAAGATCTGCAAAGTGATGGATATGGCGATGAAAAACGGGGCTCCGGTGATCGGAATCAACGATTCGGGCGGCGCACGTATCCAGGAGGGCGTGAACAGTTTGTCCGGTTATACCGAAATCTTCCAGCGCAACATCCTCGCTTCGGGCGTTATCCCGCAGATCTCGGCTATCTTCGGACCTTGCGCCGGCGGCGCGGTTTATTCGCCCGCGTTGACCGACTTCATCCTGATGAGCAAGGGCAGCAGCTATATGTTCGTTACCGGCCCGAAGGTCGTGAAGACCGTGACCGGCGAAGAGGTGACGCAGGAACAACTGGGCGGCGCTTCGATTCATGCGGCCAAGAGCGGCGTGGCCCATTTCGTTTCCGAAACCGAGGAGGAGGGGATCGAAATGCTGCGCAAGCTGCTGAGCTTCCTGCCGTCGAACAACATGGAGGACGCTCCGGTAGCCGCCTGCACCGATGCGATCGACCGGATGGAAGACGTGCTGAACGACATCATCCCGG
>OBAR01002577.1_pt1 | contig 12358 bp, 9 predicted proteins | sample 1517911 | NCBI WGS metagenome assembly OBAR01 (sample SAMN04571709, study PRJEB22368) | human gut metagenome | biome: human gut; material: stool | host: Homo sapiens | place: Luxembourg | collected 2012-10-26
CCCATACAGCACCTCCGTTCGGTAGTTCTATCATAACACAGGTGCGGCGCTTCTGAACCTATGGGTCAAATGCGTGTCCGCCGAACGGGGCCATGGGTCAAAATCTCGTGTCCATTTTCTTGGGTACAGTTTAGCTCCCGTTGGGGTCAGCGTTTGGGTCAGAAAAAAGCAGCACCAAAAAAACGGAACTTATGAAAAGCAAAAGCCCTCGAAATCAGACGATTTCGAGGACTTTTGGTACGCCGTGAGGGATTCGAACCCCCGGCCTTCTGGTCCGTAGGTTGTCTCAAGGGCAAATCGGAGTTATTTCGGCTCCGATTTGTGCTTTTTACCACCATTCGTTCGGCGGATTTTCCATTGTTTCCGTCCAGCCCTGCCTGCTTTTTTCGGATTCTGGGTCAAAAGTGGGTCAGACACGGTGCGCCCGCACCCACTCCAACAGCGTCTCGTCGTCCATCGCGCCGGAGGCGACAGCAAGACCGACCTCGACGACCTCATCATTAGTGCGGTCCAGCCGAATACCGTTGACCTCCAGAGCAGAATTGATTTACGATTGAGCGAGAAAGTCCGGGCAGAAAACTGTTCGGACTTTTCTCATATATTCCAAAGTTGCGGTAGAATTGGTCACAATGTAGTGGTATAATTTGAATACGAAAAGTGAGCAACAAATCGGGACTTACGGGAGGAAAATCGATGGAGCATCATGATATAACGATTTAACATATTTTGGAGGCGTAATGATGACAAGAAAAGAAGTAGAAAGAATTGTTGGGATTTTTAAAAATCATGGTATAGACAAAGAAACAGGGAAAAGAGTGAAAGAAAATGTTATACATGATTTTTTTGACGAAATAGACGATTTGATGGGATATGAAGGAGCTTCTGAAGTTATATTTGTACCGGAAGAGTATGGTCTTGACAAAGAAGCAACAATTCAAGAAATTGTAGATTATATATTGGAAAATCAAAACATCGGGTGAAAAGAAAAATATTGTGGTCAAATATGGATATGATTTCAAACATTGGGACTGACACAAATACATATTTATCGAGTTGCCTTTATAAAGAACTGTAAAGGAGAGATATTGTGGCTGTTGATAACGCAAGTCAGATTGACGCAATTGCAAACGATAAAGAAAATGCTTGTTTGGTACTCCTTATTACCGACCATTTGAATTGGGACAATGAGTTTGAACACTTGAAGATTTTACAAGATAAAATCAATGCGTATGTGGCTTTTATCGAAAGCAAACAGTACGATGAAATATACCCCAATGCTGATTTTAAGATGGCTATGATAGAAATCCATTTCAAGTATGACATAACAGATAGCTGCCAGAAATTTTTGCAAGTAGCTCAAGATCAATTAGGTCAGATAGGGATAAAAATCAAGGCACAGATTAGTTAATATTTTCAAGTTTGTCGCACTGATAAAAACCCTTTAGGAACTAAAGGGCGCACTTCTATACTCTCCTATCGGGAGTATGTGCGTCCTGGGTCACTTCATTCCCGGTCAGCAGAAGAAAACTGCACGACCGAGAATGTTGCGTCACTTTGTTCCGTCAAGGTGGCTACACCACCTTGTGCCGCTAAAGCGACTATCCCCTGTGTACTTGCCGTCCGCAAACAGCATAAAATGCTGTTCGCCGCCAGCAAGTTTTAATAATAAAAAACATGAAGGGAGTTGAAAAAATGCAAAGCTATAATATTGGAGATTTTTTAGTTGAATTCGATAAAACAGTCACAGCAGATTGGTATGAAAACTCTGAAGGCTGGGACTGTGAATGTGGTGACTGCCAGAAATTTTTAGCATTAGCCAAGCGGAAACAGCTTCCATTTGCCGTAATAGAGTTACTGTCGATTTTTGGTGCATTACCAGAAAAGCCTACCTATGTATGCGAACTGTCTCCCACCGAACATGGACATCTTTATCAATTCAATTATCGTGTTGCAGGGAATATGTTGAATGATCCTCACCCACACGATTCTATCCGGTTTGATTGGGGATCGGTATACTGTGGACATGAAAACGATCCATGCGGTGCACCGAATTTTCCTGAGCCGCATTTTGACCTTATGTTTTTTGTGGATTTGCCGTGGACATTGGGCTAAATAGAACACTGAACTTTTTTAATTCTTGATATAACAATAAGAAATCGACCGTTGATCTACACCGCCGTGTGAGAAATCAGCGGTCTTTTTTTATCCCCAAAATCAAAAAAGGAGGTCAAGCACAATGACAAAACTGAAAACCCTCGATCAGCTTCGAGCCGAAAAGAAACGAGCTGAGACGTAGCTTGCACAGGAACAGCACAAGCTGGAGCGTCTGGAGAACTGAAAGAAGTTTCTGGAATAGGGCGTACAGGCCGCAACTTCGACAAAAGCGAAAAAATCACGCAGCCCAGCGGGGCCGCGACGCCTTCGGGACAGCGACACGCATAAGCGCATCGCTGTCCCGAAGGCTTTCTGTGTTCTTTGGGAGCGTCTCCGACCAAGACCCAAAAGCGGCAAAGTTTGCCGTTCTGATACCCGGCCCGGGGATGTTTGTGAACCTGCGGAACGCGCCGAGGGTAGTAATAGCGCCCCCCATCTGAAACGCCCCTGTTTCGCCGTGTAAGCCCTTGTGTGCGATCCTTTGAGCAGAGCCGAGTGTGTACCCACTTTCACTCGTGAAAGCAAACGTGGTCCATTTGTGCGAGAAGTTGAAAAGCGCGATGAAAATCGGTTTGGAACAGCGTTGTGGTGGTAACTTTTTGGCAATATTTACGGGAACGGTTTTGGGCGAAAAGCTGAACCTTACAGGAGGGTTTTTCGAGTGGCGAAGGCCGTTCGATTTTAGCACAGACCGGCTATAATTTGTCAAGCCGAAATCTCATTTGGGATATAGGGCGTGTAGGCCTTGTTGTCTCTCATAACGGCGTAAATGATGGAGACCATCTTCCTGCAGGCGTGGCCCACGGACGCCATGTAGGGCTTCCCTTCATCCCGTTTTTTCTGAAAATAAAACTTCAGCGCCGGATCGTGGAGCACCGCCGATGAAGCCGCCAGCCAAATGGCGTGCCGCAAATAAGGCGAGCCTCGTTTGGACATACGGTTTCTAACACCGTTGTATTCGCCGGACTGCCGCATGGTTGGATCGATCCCCGCGTAGGCGGCAAGCTTTGCCGCAGAGGAAAAACGGCTGATGTCTCCGATCTCGCTGAGAATGTACGCGCCCAGGGTCGGGCCGATGCCAGTGATGGTAGTGATCGGCGTGTCCAGGGTGTCCATGATCTCCGCGATCTTGCGGTCCATTTCTCTGACCTGTTGTTTTAAGAAATCGAGGTGCTTTGCGTAAAGCCGGATCATCGTGCTGAAAACATCACCGGCCATGGCGAAGCCAAAGGAATTGCGCGCAAGCGCCTGAAGCTCCTGCGCTTTCGCCATGCGGAAGCGCTTGTGGCTGGAGACTTCGATGAGATGACAAAGCTCCTCAAGAGGCATCTCAGATAATTCCTTTGGCGTAGGACAGGTTTGCAAAATTGCCATGGAAGTATCGCCAAACAGATTGGTAAAAGCGGTTTCATATTCAGGAAAGACCTGATCCAGCAGGGCAACGACCTTCCGCTTAACATCTGCCTGCATGGAAACGATGGCGTGCCGTCCACGGCACAGTTCCCGCAGCTCATAAATATTTTCGGGATGCAGGGTAGACTCGGAGAAGTGCCCGAAACGGATCACCTCCGCGATGAGCAGGGCGTCCCGCGGATCTGTTTTGGCCTGACGGATGTAGAAGCTGCGGATGGAGTTGGTCTGCACCGGGTTGATGACCTGAACACGGAAGCCCTCCTTCTGAAGTCTGGTAAAAAGAGCGAGCCAGTAGTGTCCGGTGGCCTCCATTGCAAAGGAAACCTCGTCAAGCGGCAGCTTGGCCTTGGCGAGCATGGCCAGCAGCCGATTGTACCCGGAGCAGTTGTTGGTGAAGGAAAACGGCTTGATGATGACTGCACCATCTCCGTCGATCACGGCTGCTTCATGCTTTCTCTTGGCAATGTCGATGCCAACGATGTACATAGTATAGGCTCCTCTCATGTTCAAATTACGGACATTCCTCGTGCTGCTGAAGGTCACAACCTGTTGCAAGATTAGAAGAAAGCGATCCATCGCTTCGACATCCGGCTCATAAGTGACATCCCACAGGGCAGAGGTTCCAGTCTGTGCGCAGTAGACTTGGCTACAAAGATAGAAGCAGGAAATTCTCTGTCCGCATGAGGATATTATATCATCGCTCCCTCAAGGGGCGTTGATACCGGTTTTGAAGGTGTTTTGTGGGGAGATATCCCCGTTCGAAAATATAACAAGATAAAGGGCCGCAGTCGCAAGCGCCCGCAGCCCGCCCACAAAGCCCCGCAGTGCGGGGCTTTCCGAGGGTTTGAAACCGCAGTCTAAGGTGCACCTTGCGAGGCGTTTTCGCAGTCTTGGGTGAACGTGAGGAGCGTCAGACCCCCGTGACGGCGGACTTTTCAAGGTGGCCCTTCCGTAGGCGGTTGAGAAATTTGCTGTTTTCAACCACTCAAAAAAGTGCTTTTTGTGCAGCGGCGATTTTCAGCGCAGATCGTGCATATTTTGCGCCGCTGTAGTCAATGGAGAGGGCTTCTTGACCGTTCAAAAATCGCACCGCTGTAACCAAAGAAGAACGCCTCCGGCAGCGCAAAAATTGCGCCGCAATAGTCAAAGAGCTGCCGCATTGTTTTTCCTATACTTTTTAGCCGTTTTTGGCGATTTTCTCTCGATTTTAATTCCTTTCCTAACATCTTGTGACCCACATCTCCCATGTGTTCCACACCTGTCTGTGGCATTTTATGTGGTCAAAGGCAAAGCCTCGCCGGAGCAATTCCGGCGGGGCTTTGCGGTATTCTCGGCGACCCTCTTTTCCACTCGGTGAACAACACGAAAACCGCACTGGGGCCACCCCATGAGGTGGGATGCCATAATCAAAGAAAACAGACAGCACGGCGTGAGATATTCCGGGAAGCGCGAAGCTGGAAAAAAGACGGGTGTGGCGTGTAAAGAACACCCCCATATCATACAATAACTCTAAAGCTATGATACGGAGGATAATTTCATGAACGAACTGCAAGCCTTTGAAAAGCACCTGCGCGAAAACGAGAAAAGCCCCGCCACGATAGAAAAGTACCTGCGCGACGCCCGCGCCTTCCTGTGCTGGCTGGACGGGCGTGAGCCCACCAAGGAGCTGACCGTCTGCTACAAGGCGGGTCTGACCGAGCGATACGAGGCCGCCAGTGTCAACTCCATGCTGGCGGGGATCAACAGCTACCTGTCCTTTTCCGGCCGCGCCGACTGCCGCGTGAAGCCCCTGCGCGTCCAGCGGACGCTGTTCGGGAGAGAGGAACGGGAGCTCTCCCGCGAGGAATACGCCCGCCTTGTCCGCGCCGCGGGCGGGGCGCAGATCGGCGTTGTCATGCAGGCCATCTGCGGCACGGGCATCCGCGTCTCCGAGCTGCGGCACATCACCGCCGAGGCGGTGCGGGAGGGCCGCGCCGCCGTCCGCAACAAGGGGAAAACCCGCGTGATCCTCATTCCCGCCGCGCTGCGAAGGCTCCTGCTGGGCTATATGAAGAAGGCCGGCGTCACCACCGGCAGCGTGTTCCTCACGAAAAATAAAACGCCGCTGGACCGCAGCACGGTCTGGCGGCGCATGAAAGCCCTGTGTGAGCGGGCGGGGGTGGACCCGCGCAAGGTCTTTCCCCATTCTCTGCGGCATCTGTTCGCCCGCGTTTTTTACAGCGTGGAAAAGGACCTGCTGCGTCTTGCGGACATCCTCGGTCACGCCAGCGTGAACACCACCCGCATCTACACCATGGAAACCGGACGGCAGCACATGAAGCTGCTGGAGCGCGTCAGCCGAACACTGCTCACATAATGGCGATTCTGTTGCGGAATAGTTACAACAAGCCCATATTACATCTACATCATAACAGAGACCCAGTATCATTAGCAAGAAAAATTTGAAAAACCCAGCGAAAAAAGTCAAAAAACGATAACGGCAACAAGGCCGGATGAAAAAATCTTCTCTCCCGGCCTGATTTTGTGCGCTATTTTTACCCTCTGTTCCGCCGTTTAGGGTCTACGCTGTTGGCAGCGGACACAGTGATGCAACAGAATCGCCATTCTGTTGCTGCGGAAGTGTACCGCAGGAAAAAGGGGGTGACCGTAGGAGACGAGTTAAGGAACAGAAGAATTGCAGCGACCATATTAACCGATTACAAAGAAAACGGAGGAACAAGACCATGAGAAAAAGACTTCTCAGCATCCTGCTGCTCTGCTGCATGGTGCTGACGCTGCTCCCAACGACGGCACTGGCGGAGGAAGCTGCGCCAGCATTTGATCTGGCAACGGATCTGGCAGACATCACAATTCCAAACGATCTGGTCACCTGCGTCTGCACAAAGGCCAACGAAACCAAGCAGTATGGGCAACTGACGGACGGTTTTTCCGCTACTAAGGTTGCGAAGGAAGGGAACGTCTGGACTGTTATTATCTATGTCGAGAATTCCATCTATAAAGCTGAATTTGACAAGGACATGGGTTGCACACATGCCGCAGATGGGAATTATCTGTCCGACTTCACTCCCCCGATTCAGTTTAAGCTGAAATATGAAGGAGGCAAATGGGTGCTTCTTGGCAAGATGCCCCAAAACAAAATGCTTCACTTCACCTGCAGCGGCGGCCATGTGTATCAGGGGGACATTCCTGTCATCGAACTGGTTACCAGAACGCATACGGATATTAAAGTGACGGAGAATGACAAATGGGAGTATTCCATAGACAATGGGACGACCTGGCAGGGCAGCTGCCATTTCACCAACCTGCAGCCCGGCACGGGATACACCATCATCGCCCGTGTGAGGGAAACTGCCACCCACAAGCCCAGCGGGAACAGCGCACCCCTCAATGTTACCACGATGCATCTTACCATCTCGGATGAGTTGAGGGACAAGCTTCGCGCTGTTGCAAGTGCCTACAAAGGGGAATATGACGGCATGGAGCACGAGGCGGTCATTGTGAATGACACTAAGATGCCCGAGGGCTGGAGCATCGCAGGTCACACCGCGGGCACCGGAGATGACTTCGTGTCCCAAATACCGAAGATTCGGAATGTGGCCGGTTCTAACCTAACGGTAAAGACCAAATTTACCCACCCGGACTATGCACAGAGTCTTATTATCTATTCCTATCCCGAGATCACGCCCAAGCCCCTGACCTCCGACATGATTGCCGACATCCCTCCGCAGCACTATACAGGGCATCCCATCCATCCCACGCCCGAGATCAAGGACGGCGACATGGTTCTGGTGAAGGGCAAGGACTTCACCTACAGCTACGATACCAACACCTCGCCGGAGCAAGGCGGCAAGGTGACCATAAACGGCATGGGCAATTACAAGAGCACAGCCTTCAAGACCTTCACCATCGTCTCCACTATTACAGAAGATGATCTTGCGGGGCTCAACATTCCCGCAAACCTTGTCACCGTCAAGTGCCAAACAACCGGCGATAGCAAGGCATACGGGGCAATTCCCGACGGCTTTGACTTGAGCAAATCGAAGCCCTACATGGATAACGGTGTTTTGAAGGCTATCGTCCAGCTCAATTTGCCCGCTTACAAGGCCAAGTACGATGCGGACACCAAAAAAACGCACGAAATTGCAGATTTGGGGGGAAACCTCGTAACGACCTTCACCCTGAAGTATGTCAACGACAAGTGGGAGCTGGATGGCACTTTTCCGAATGTTATCATTTTGGTGAAATGTGACGGCCAGCATCCGCAGACTCCGCCGTATCCCACGGAGGAGAATGTCAGCGGTCTGGGTGATCAGATTGTCGCGGTGCTCTGCAACAATGTTCCGACCGGTCAGCAGTCCGGCAAGTATTACGGCCTGATTGGCGGCGGCTTTACCTCAACAGCTCCCACGCTCAATGCGGATAAGGTGTACGAAAGCACCATTACCCTTATTCCCTCCGTGTACTGCAACCAGTTCAGCGGCGACACGGGCATCATGCACAAGGTGCTCTCCGCGCAGACCACCGATGGTCTGAAGTTCGTAGTGAAGTACGACAGCTCCACAAAGACGTGGAAGCCCGCAGAGGAAGTTAAGCAGATGGCCATTTGGGTGACGTGCGACAAGCATGAGACCCCGACCCCGGAAATGCCCATGTATCCCATGGCCGACAACATCAGCGGTCTGGGTGATCAGATCGTCGCGGTGCTCTGCAACAATGTTCCGACCGGTCAGCAGTCCGGCAAGTATTACGGCCTGATTGGCGGCGGCTTTACCTCAACAGCTCCCACGCTCAATGCGGATAAGGTGTACGAAAGCACCATTACCCTTATTCCCTCCGTGTACTGCAACCAGTTCAGCGGCGACACGGGCATCATGCACAAGGTGCTCTCCGCGCAGACCACCGATGGTCTGAAGTTCGTAGTGAAGTACGACAGCTCCACAAAGACGTGGAAGCCCGCAGAGGAAGTTAAGCAGATGGCCATTTGGGTGACGTGCGACAAGCATGAGACCGACACACCAGTCCCCACCGAGTTCACCATCACCTTTAACGGCAACGGCGGCACACCCTCTGTCGGCAGTATGAGAACCACCAATCAGAAGCTGACCTCTCTGCCCACCGCCACCCACAGCGGCAGATACAGCTTTGACGGCTGGTACACCGCGGCAAGCGGCGGCACGAAGATCACGACCGCTACTGTATTCTATGAAAACACCACTGTGTACGCCCACTGGACCTACATCGGCGGCGGTGGCAGCAGTGGCGGAGGTGGCGGTGGCGGCCACACCTACCACACCATCAGGGCGATCTCCGGTTTGAACGGCTCTATCTCTCCTTCCGGCTGGACCTCCGTCCGTCACGGATGGGATCAGACCTTCGCCATCACCCCGGATAAGGGCTACGCCGTGGCCAAGGTGCTGGTGGATGGTAAGAGCGTGGGCTCTGTGAAATCCTACACCTTCAAGAATGTCACAAAGGATCACACCATCGAGGTAGTCTTTATGAAGGCAAATGGTAACCCCCAGACCGGCGTGTTCGTGGATGTGCCGGAGGGCAGCTACTATGAGGAAGCGGTCGACTGGGCAGTGGAGAAGGGCATCACCACCGGCACGGGCAATAATTACTTCACGCCGGATGGCATTTGTACCCGTGCACAGGCTGTGACCTTCCTGTGGAGAGTTGCCGGAAGCCCCACACCCAAAACAGAAGCAATGGTCTTTGAGGATGTGCTGGATGGCAGCTACTATTATGAGGCCGTCCTGTGGGCGGTGGAGAACGGTATTACCGTTGGCACGAGCGCAACGACCTTCAGCCCCGAGCTGACCTGCTCCCGCGCACATATTGTGACCTTCTTGTGGAGAGCGGCCAATTCTCCCTCTGCAAGAACGGTCAATCCCTTTACCGATGTAGCCACGGACGCCTACTATATCGACGCTGTGCTGTGGGCGGTCAAGCATAAGATCACAGCCGGGACGACGCTCTCCACCTTCAGTCCTGATGAGGGTTGCACCCGTGCGCAGATCGTGACTTTTCTGTACCGTGCTCACAGCAAGTAATTAGGGATGACGTATGCACCCGCTGAAATGCTATCACCTCGCGGCAAGCGAGATGGATTTGTATAAGCTATTTCATGGAAAACCTTCAGAGAGGGCTAAGAAAGGAGATCGGGTCCTGCTTATCAGAACGATCCAATTGACAGCAGACCTAACGGTGACTTGCCCCGTAACCTTTCTAATGCTGCCAGACATTCAGTTTATCACGGAGCCCTTTGCGCTGCGCACGGCTTGGGAAGATGACAGAAGTTCTGCGGTGCTGTGCTTTCGACTATGCTCGAAAGCAGAAAGCATTCTCTCCCTTCTGTATTCTCACGAATGATTCTATTGGCAGCAGATATCTTTTTACCCGCAACGAGCAGATGCCGGATATACTCCTACACTGTCATCTGCTCCCCCAAAAAGCAAAGGACAGCGCGGCGGACGGTCAATAGCACCGGCCTCCGCGCTGTTCCTTTTTCGCCACAGGAAACTCTGTACACCATTCACAACCCATGAGCCATGCCGCCTTCCCACGCGGCAGGAGAAAACACTATGAAAAAGATCACTCGATTTCTGTTTTGTACCTTCGTCGCCATTATGCTGATGGGGACGGCGATCAGTGCCACCGCTTGCCATCAGAAAGAGGAATATCCCAGCGTACCCGAAGTGACCGAGCCACAGCCCACCGGCGAGATCATCCCCACCGTGGACCGACAAAAGGAGCTGAAGGACGCAAGAAAGAAATACTCCGACGCCGTGGCGTGGCTGTATATGCCCGGTGCCGAGGTGGACGACCCCATTGTGCAGGCGAAGGACAACGCTTACTACCTGCAAAAGGACGAGAACGGGAACTACAGCGAATGGGGCTGCTACTACGCCCACTGTGACAACCGTTTGAGCAGCCGGAGCAAGCTGGACAGGAATACCGTCATCTTCGGACACTCCGCCAGCAACTGTGACCCGGACGGGCCCAAGCTCACGAAGCTCCATCGGTATATGGATGCGGACTATGTGAAGGAGAACCCGTATATCTACCTCTCGGTGAAAGGCGAGGACATGGTCTTCCAGATCACGGCCTGCTTCATCACGGATATTGACTTTGATTACATCGCTCCCAATCCCACAGGCGAGGATCTAACAAGCTTCTTTGAGCAGGTGGCAAAGAAGAACTGGCTGGAATTTGACGGTGTAACCTTCGGCGAGGAGGACACCATGCTGACCCTTTCCACCTGCTGCCGGAAGTACGATGAGTACAATACCGGCAACCAGCGGCTCGTCCTAATGGCGAAGCTGCTGCCGGAGGGTGCTATAGCGCAGGACTTCACCGTGCGCCTTGCTCCAGAACCGGAGATGCCTTAAAAAGACCAAAACGGAATACGATACCCCCTGAAAAAGATGATATTCTTCTCACGACTCCTTCAGCCAGCGGGAGAACTCCTCCGGCGAGATCACGCCGCTGTCGCAATCCTCTTTTTTCTTTCTGGCTTCCTCACTCCAGGCGTAAAATACGCTCTTGGTCAGCTTGCCGGCGTTGATGCGGGCGAAACGCTTTTTGTACTCTCTGCGATATTCCTTGAACACCTCGTCGCCCTGCTTGCGCTGCGTCCATGTGTTGATGGCCCCCATCTCCCGGCAGGTGCGGCCCTTGCTGTCGCAGACCCGACCGCAGTACTCCGTGCTGGCCTTGCCCGTCACGGCGAAGTAGCGCAGGCAGTTCTTGCACACACGCATTTTCACCTCACGCTTCACGCACTCCCGCACATGGAAATCGATGAGGTCGTAGATATCCCTGGGATAGAGCACCTCGGCAAAGATCTTACGGTCGATGACCTCAAAGTTCATGGTCTGGGGTTGGAACTGAAAGGTGTTCAGCGTGTCACCTCCCTCGGCATTGTAGTAGGCCACCATCTTCTCGGATACGGATTTCTTCTCCCCGTCCATGTCCAGCACCTGCGCGATCAGCCCCTTGATCTGCTTCTGCATGGTGTCGATGCTGCTGCAAAGATGGGAAATCTTCTTGTGGGGCAGCAAGTCCTGAAAATCTCCGGGTGCGGTGCTGTCCACCATATCCAGCCGCTCCAGCCAGTCCAGCCGCAGCAGCTCAAAGCAGATATGCCGGGGCGCCAGTTCCTTCAAGCCAGCCGCTACGATTTGCAACTCACTATAGTCCCTGGACTGATAAAAAGACATCAGCGCCTTGTCCATCCTTTTGGTGATGGGCTCCAGCTCCCAGATATCCATATACAGCAGACTCATCAGGCTTTCCGGAAACGGAAAGTCTTTTTTTATGGTCCGCTCTCTGTCCGCCGCATCGGTGTACTCGTAGTACTCCCTGCCGCCGTCGATGTAGGTTTTGAAAATATAGTTTTGCATAATGGACGCTCCTTAAAACAGGATTAGACTGATGAAATGTATAGTGTTCAATAAGACTTGACAACGAGGTATTGACATGTTATAGTATGCCCAGAAGTAGACGCATGAAACGGGTTTTATGAAATAAGTCTAATTCATTAGGACAGATATGTCAACCGTTATTTTCGAAACCTTGAAAAGTGAATCCCTGCCGCCGCAGCCCGGATGCTCCGGGCGAAGTGACGCCACGATCCCGCGAAGGGGGAGCGCACCAACGGAGCGAGGGCGCGGCGTACAGCAGAAAAAAACATAGGGAGGTGAAATCGAAAAGGTCTGAATTACCGTCAAAAACTGAATACGCTCTACCAACAAAGCTACAAGGAGGACACGATTTGAAGAAAAGCATT
>OBAR01002579.1_pt1 | contig 12353 bp, 12 predicted proteins | sample 1517911 | NCBI WGS metagenome assembly OBAR01 (sample SAMN04571709, study PRJEB22368) | human gut metagenome | biome: human gut; material: stool | host: Homo sapiens | place: Luxembourg | collected 2012-10-26
TTGTAAGTTTAAAGATTATACTATTGTAGATTATTATACAGATGCTGGAATAAGTGCTAAAACAGGTAATCATAGACCAGAATTTGAAAGATTAAAGGAAGATATCAAAAATAAGAAAATAAACACAATAGTAGCCTTAAAATTAGATAGAATAACAAGAAGTATTTATGATTGGGAAAAGTTAATGACTTTTCTTGATGAAAATGATGCATATCTTGATTGTGCAAACGATGAAATAAATACTACTAACGCTAATGGTAAAATGGTATCTCGTTTACTAATGTCAGTTTCACATAATGAAATAGAAAGAAAAAGTGAAAGAACTAAAATTGGTCTAGCAGGTGCTATAAAAATGGGTCATATACCAAATCATGCACCCTTAGGTTATAAACACGAAGATAAAAGATTAGTTATTGATTATTCTACTAAAGATGTTGTAGAAAGAATATTTGATTTATATTACAATGGTAGTTCATATCAAAAAATAAGTAATATTTTAAATGAAGAACAAGTATTAGGTAAAACTAATTGGCGAGATTCATCTATTGTTGCAATACTTGAAAATGAAATATATAAAGGTGATTTTGTTCATGGCAAAATAACTAAAAATCCTACTTACTACTCTAATGTAGTTGAACAAATTATAGATAGAGAGAAATGGGAAGAATGACAAGTTCAAAAGAAACGAAATTCAAGAAGTTATCAAAGAACTGTAACTTATTTATTCTTACAAAAATTATGTTGTCCTAAATGCAATAGAATTCTAGGTGGTAAAGCAACTACCAAGAAGAATGGTCATACTTACTATTACTATTATTGTAATGATTGTAAGATAACCATTAAAGAAAAAACTATTGAAGAATATTTTGATACTTTTATAGATGAATTAGTTGAATATGATAGTGTTGTTAATCAATTCTTCTTACCAATGATTAAACAAAAATTTGATGAGCCAAAGGAAGAATTAAAGAAATAGTAGATAATTTAAAGAATACCATAACTAGCAAAGATAAGTATGTTTTAAAACAAGATGATAAAGATAAAATTGATAAATTTATTCAGCAAGTAAATAAAATAAATAATGAATATAAGAAAATGTAAAAGTTATCAGTGACACTTGATAATGTAGATTCTGAACTACTAGGAAATAGAGGAAAAATTAAAATACTAACCGAAAACAATGATGCCTTAAATATTAAAGTTAAGTCGTTAGAAAAAAGGGCTGCTAAACAAAAAAATGAAATTGATGAACTTAAAGAAGAAAACTCTAAATTAAAAAGAACTATCAAATATTTTGAAAATTTATTTGATAGATTAGTCAGTTTTATCAAGAAAAGAATATTTGGTAAAGAAAAAGAACGATAAGATTATATGCACTTTTCAAAAGAATTATACGAGCATGGAATATTTAGTGATGAAACAATATAAGATATCAGAGATGATTATATTTATTCAAAAGAACATAGTAATGACAAAGAAAAAGACGATTTTGAAATAGAAATTTAGGTATTATTATACATTTTTGCAATTTATTAGTGTATAATTACTTTAAGAAGGTGATAAAGTGGAAGTTGTAAGAACACATACAGGTAAAATTTATGTTGATAGAGATAAGAATTTAGAATTTCTAACAGTTGGCGATTATGGAAAGGAAAACAATATTAAGGCAGATTTTTTGGGATTGCATAAAGAAATTAATGGCGTTAAAAATACAGAAGTAGATTTGACTAAAAAATGGGTAGCAACTATTAGTACTCAAAAGGGATGCCCTATGAAATGTAAATTTTGTGATTGCCCTAAATTTGGTTTTCTAGGAAATGTTTCATTGGATGAATTGCACTATGAAATAGAAACTATATTAAAAAATGAAGATGTAAATCATACTGATAGATTCAATGTTCATTTTGCTAGAATGGGAGAACCTACATTTAATCAAAATGTTTTAAAATTTGCCAGAGATGAATTAAGAGACTTAGTAAAAAAATATATTGATGCCAAAACTGTTCATCCAGTTGTTTCAACAATGCTCCCAAAAAGTAATCCGAAATTAGAAGAATTTATATTGCAATGGTGTGATATAAAAAATATTGATTATAAAGGAGAAGCAGGACTACAATTTAGTATTAATTCAACTGATGATAAACAAAGAAATTCTCAATTTAATAATATGAGTTTATCTTTGAAAGAAATTTCTGAATTAGCTAAAAAATTGCCAAAACCTGTGGGAAGAAAATATACTTTAAATTTTGCAGTAACTAAAGATACAATTTTAGATGCTGATAGACTATCAAATTTATTTGATAAAGATTATTTTATCGTAAAAATTACACCTATTCATGAAACTCATTCAGCAATTGAAAATGGATATGATGTAACTACATCATATGATGATTATGATGTTTATCGTGATTTTGAACAACCATTAGTAAAAGCAGGTTGGGATGTTATAGTGTTTGTACCTAGTAAAGAAGAAGATAGTGATAGAATAACTTGCGGAAATGCTTTAATTTCTAGTAAAGAAACACAAGAAGTATAATTTTTAAAATTTATAAAAAAAGGAAAAGAGTATTATGAATTATGAAATAGTTGAATATAATAGTATTTATTGTAACGAGATTATAAGTTTAATAGTAAGAAATCTTATGGATGTTAACATTAAAGATTATGGAATTGAAAAAATGCGTGAACATGCTTCTAAATTTACTCCACAAGTATTAGAAAATTATTCTAAAAATAGTAAAATGTATGTTGCGTTAGAAAATGGAAAAGTTGTTGGAACATTGAGAATTGATAAAAATCAAAATGGGAATCAAGATGATTATGTTTTATTAACTGTATTTGTACTTCCAGATTGTTTTAATAGAGGTATCGGTACAAAACTAGTAAGCACTGGAGAAAATTATGTTAAAACATTGAATGGTAAATCAATAACAATACCATCATCAGTAGATGCTTGTAAATTTTATGAAAAATTAGGTTATTTTTATGTAAACGGAAATAATCCTGATAAAGATGGCGTTGTTTTAATGAGAAAAGATTTAATTTAATAAATTGTAGCAAGACTATTGCTACTTTTTCTATTATTTGTTAAAATGTACTTAGTGAGTGACATTTATATTATTTGTACTTTGCAAGAGTTGTAGATATCTACGACACTCGCACCATTAATGAATTATTCGAACCATTTGGTTCGTTTTTTGACAATATCAAGGAATTATGATATTATTGGTATGTAAGCGAGATTTCTTACATAAAATATAAAGAGGAACATTCGGTTTCGCAAGTGAATGTCACCTCTAATTAAATAGACACGACACTCTATCAATGCTGAAGAGTGTCTATTTTTTTATTGCTAATACCAGTAAGGCAGAGAGTAATAAAATGATAGCAATGAGCTTTAAAACTTTTATTATAAAAGCCTTGTTTTTCATTTTTATCTACCTCCTTTCTTTTTTAGAATGGAGGATGACACTCACATCAAATGTTCCTAAAGAAATTATATAATAACTATATTTATAAAACCAAGAAAATAATTATTAAAAATTATTAAGAAAGTCATTATGTGTTGACTTTCTTTTAAATTAGTCATATACTATACTGGTATACCGAATTGGTATAGTGGTATATTGGAGGCGATTATGAATAATATTAAAGAGGACATATTAAAATCATCCAGAGAGCTATTTACCAATTATGGGTATAAAAAAGTTAGTATGGATGAAATTGCAAAGGCATCTGGTGTAACAAAAAAGACTGTTTACTCTTATTTTAAAGATAAGGCAAGTTTGTTAAAAACACTTATTGATGAAGAAATGGCAAAAATGAAAAAAATCATAATTAGCCATTCAAATATCAATGATGAAAACTTTTTTGAAGAGGTTAACAAAACTTTATATGACTTACTTAAGTATAAGAGAGAAGCTAAATTGTTTGTTACTTTAACAAAAGAGGCTGATGAACTTAACACTATTTCTTCTAAAAATTCAATAGAAATGATTGATGATGCAATTTTAAGCTTTATAAAAAAACGTTTATCTTGGGCTATTGAAAAAGGATATGTAAAAAAATGTGATCCAGATTTATGTGCTTTTATAATCTATAAAGTGTATGTAGCAGTTATGTTTGAATGGGATAAAGAAATAGATGAAAATGAAGTTACTCAAAACGTAACACAAATATTAAAGGAAGGATTATTCAATTAATTGTAATTAATTATAATTGATTGTATTTTGTGGGGGATGATAATTATGAAAAACAAAAAAAATACAAATAAAAGTAATTGGTTTAGTTATGTAGTGCTAGCGGTAGTATTACTAATACCTTTTATGTATAGCTTCTTCTATCTAAAAGCATATTGGGATCCATATGGACACATGGATGATATTCCAGTTGCAATAGTAAACGAAGATAAGATGGTAGATGGACAAAATAAGGGTAAGGATTTAGTTGATTCTTTAAAGAAGAAAAATACCCTTGATATCAGTGTTGTAAATAAAAATAAAGCAGATAGTGGTCTTAAGAATAAGGATTATTATGCGGTTATTACAATTCCTAGTGATTTTACTAGTGACTTGTTAAGTGCTGAAAAAGATGATAAAACAGCTGCAACAATTACTTATTCACCTAACCAAAAATCTAACTATTTAGCATCTCAAATAATAAATAGAGTTGTATCCGAAGTTGAAAAACAAGTTAGATCTAACGTATCAAAAGAAGTTGTTAAAACACTTACAGATAATATAAATGGAGTACCTAAAAAGGTAGAAAAAATAGATGATGGTTTAAAACAAATATCTAATGGTACTAGTGAACTTAAAACAGGAGCTTATAAATTACAAGATGGAACAAGTACTTTAAGCTCAAAATATGCATTATTTAATAATGGTGTATCAAGCGTTGATAATGGAGCATTAACATTATCACAAAACATTAATTTATTAGATAGTGGTCTTGGTAAATTACAATCTGGTGTTAATGATTTTGCATCTAAAACTACTAAGTTAGATGATTTAAAAACTGGAGTTACTAAGTTAAAGACAGGAGAAGATAGTTTTGATTCAGGACTTAATACATATGTTAGTTCTGTTAACACTATTTTAAGCGAAGCTAAAACAAATCCTGCTATATTAACAACTCCAATACTTACTTTGAAAGGTGCAACTTGTACTTTAGGAAGCCCTATTTATAATGTTTCTAAATGTGCATATTTTACTCAAATAGTTAATGCTTATGAAATTAGTGATAGCACTTATACAATGGTTGATTTGTTAGCTGATTCAGGCTCTAAATTAACAAGTTCAAGTGCTATGGTTAAAGCAGGTGTAGATGAATTAGATACCAAAACAGATGAATTAAATAGTATTAAGGCAGGTGTTAATACATTAAAGACAAGCGTTGATACTTTAAAGAATGGTTCATCAAAACTTGCATCTGGTTCAAAACAATTAGTTAGTGGAACAAATACTTTATCTAGTAGTTCTAATGAAGTATTAAATGGTATTAATACTTTAAATAGTGGAGCAAGCACTTTAGCTAGTGGAACAAATACATTAAATAATGGTGTTAATACTGCTAAAAGTGAAGTATCAAATTCTATTAGTTCAACTAATAGTGAACTTAAAAAATTAAATGGATTAGATGAATATACAGCAAATCCTGTTAAAGTAGAAGAAAAAGACGTAAATGAAGTTAGTGAATATGGTACTGCATTCTCTCCATTCTTTATGTCAATAGCATTATGGGTTGGATCTCTTATGTTATTTATAATCCTTTACTATGATGCAAATGATAGATTTAAGAATTGTAGTCGTAATGCAGAAAACAAAGTAAAAAGAACTTTCTGTTACTTAGGACTTGCAACATTGCAAGGTATAATCTTAGGAATATTATTACTTGTAGGTCTAAAATTTAGTGTTACAAATTACTTCTTATATTTTGCATCATTAATATTAGTTGCTTGGATGTTTGAAGCAATAATGGAATTTTTAATAGTTCACTTTGGAGACATTGGTAAGTTCTTAGCTCTAATCTTGTTAGTGTTACAATTAGCAGCAGCAGGAGGAACATTCCCAATCCAAACTGTTTATACAGGATTCCAAAAATTATTTAACGTACTTCCAATGAAATATTCAATAGATTTATTTAAGGAAGCACTAATTAGTATAGAAGGTAACTTACTTTCTAAATCATTAATAGTAATAATAATAATATTTGTAGTATTGTTTGTTATAAATATACTAAAGGATATAAGATTACAAAAAAAGGCTAGTAAATAAGCCTTTTTTTAGTATTTATTACATCCACAATTATTTCCTCTATTGGAACCAAAGCCCCAGAAGAGGAAGAAGATTATTGCAATAATTATTATTATCCACAACCAGTTGGTGCCATTTCCTTCTTGATTTCCATAGTAAGGATAAGCGGGATATCCAGGATAATACATAATATACACTCCTTTCTAATATATTATATTTATATTAGAAAAAAATAAATATATTAAAAGCCTGTGTTTATATGATAAATGTTGTCTCATCTAAAAATTTATAATTAGTTTCATATTTTAGGCATCTAACTAATCTTGATACAGCATCATCTTTAGCTTTAGCCTCAAGCATTATATCAATATCTTTATCTTGTTTTTTAAGTATATTAATAAATTTTATAAAACACTCTTTGTTTATGTAGTCGCTATGACTTCTAAACTCTTTTTTTAATTTACTTTTTGGCGATGAAAAATGCATTTTTGGAAGTTTCCCATCCCATGTATCTATTATTTCTTTTAAATAATCATTTATGTCTTCTTTCTCGTTATTACATATAAAATGATGATAATCTAGCACCATAGGAACATTAATTTTATGACATAACTCTAATACATCTTTTATGTTATATACTTTATCATCGTTTTCCACAGCAATACATTTTTTTATGTGATCTGGCAATTTATTAAAGTTGTTAATAAACCTTGTTATGGATGCTTTCTTTCCGCATGCACTAGAACCGACGTGAAGAATGATTAGTTTATCTTTAATTCCAAGAGCATCCATAATTTTATAATGATATTCTAAGATTTCCACAGTATTTTTAACTATTTTTCTATCCATGCTGTTTAAAACTGCATATTGGTCGGGATGAGTATCAACTCTAATATTATTATCATTTATTAATTTGCCAATTTTTTTATACTTATCTAAAAAAGGTGTTATATAGTCAAAATCTACTTTATCATGTGTTGCAAGTGGCACTAATTTAGAAGTTAATCTATAAAAATGAAAATTATTTTTAACGTTATATTTAATTATTTCATATAAAGAATCTAAATTATTTTTAGTTATTTCTAGTAGTTTAGATGTGTTGTAATTCTTATTTATATAATTAGTATACGTTATAGTACTTGATGTTGTAACATCATCTAATGCCTTAGATAACGCTACATATCCTAATCTTACTTTCATTTGTATCACCATTAGTTATTATGCAAAATAAAAAAGGAAATATTTAAATTTCCTTTAATCTTTTTCAAAGAAGGCTTTGTATCCTAAATAAGCCTGATATATATCGAATTTACTTGCAACTTCATATGGTGAATGCATTGAAATTATTGGAACACCACAGTCAATAACATCCATTCCTTTATCTGCTAAAATGTATGCTATTGTGCCTCCACCACCTAAGTCAACTCTTCCTAATTCTGATACTTGGTATTTAACGTTATTTTCTTCAAATATTCCTCTTACTTTTGCAACGAACTCAGCATTAGCATCAGATGCTCCTGATTTACCACGTGAGCCTGTATATTTATTAAATTCAACTCCGTATCCAATAAATGAAGCATTATTTTTTTCAGATGCACTTTGGAAGTTAGGATCAACTCCTGCACCTACATCTGCAGAAAGCATCATAGAATTACAGTATGTTTTGTTTATAGCCCCAGGATTATTTTCCTCTTTTTTATTTAATAATTCGTTGATAAATAGGTCAAACATCTGTGAACACATCCCAGTGTTTCCTACACTTCCTATTTCTTCTTTATCAGCAAATATAGAAACCATGGTTTTATTTCCAGGTTTTGCGTTAACTAATGCTAAAAGGTTAGCATAAGAGCATACTCTATCATCTTGACCATACGCTGCAACCATAGATTTATCAAAACCTAAGTGTCTTGCTTTAAATGCGGGTACGGCTTCAAGTTCTGAACTATAAAAATCAATTTCATTTATACCATATTTTTCGTTTATTATTTTCATAACGTTTTCTTTGATAGAATCACTACTTGATGGAATACTTCCAACTAATATGTTTAAATCTTCACCCTTTATTGCTTTACCAATTTTATTTTCGTATTGTTCTTCTGCTAGGTGAGGCAATATATCAGTTATTGTAAATACTGGTTCATCTTCTTTTTCACCTATGTTAATTTCTACTTTCTCACCATTTGGTTTAACTACTACACCTTTAAGTGATAACGGAATAGTTGTCCACTGATACTTTTTAATTCCGCCATAATAATGTGTTTTAAAAAGTGCAAGTTTTGCATCTTCATAAAGTGGATTAGGTTTTAAATCTAGTCTTGGTGAATCTATGTGAGAACCAACTAGGTTAAAACCATTTTCTAATTTCTCTTCTCCTATAACTGCCGCATACACACTTTTGTCTCTGTTAAGCATATATACTTTGTCACCAGAACTTAGTTTCTTTACGTTTTTAATATCGATAAAACCATTAGATTTTAGCTTTTCTATGATGTATTTTGATGTTTCTCTTTCTGTTTTACATTCGTTTAAAAACGATATATACCCATCAGAAAAATTAAATATTTCATCTTTTTCTTTGCTACTTAAATTTTTCCAACCACAAGTTTTTTTATTTAAAATATTCTTTTCCATAATATCCTCCTAATTATATGATACCACGATAGTGAAAAATTATTGCATAAAAAAACGAACTAGGTTAAATAGCTCGATTTTTTTAAAAAAAGTAATATTAGATTATCATTATTTCTTTAGATATATATGATATAATTGCTAAGAGGTATTTAAAATGAAAAGATTATTAAGAGTTAGTTTTGATATATTTATTTCTTCTGTTACACCAATATTAACTTGGTTTTTACTTAGTATTACTTTAGATAAAAAATTAATAAATGTATTTACTTTAACATATCCACTTCAATGCTTGAGTGGAATTCTAACTGCTATATTTGGTATGGGTGCTAGCATATGTATTTATAAAGATAATAATAAAAATTCAAGTAATAATGGTATTTTTTATGGTTTATTAGTTTCATTAGTAATTTTTATATACATTTTGTTTAATAATGACGGTTATATTAAATTAATGAATATGAATGCAAACGACTATCATATATTTTCTATTTATTCAATCATACAACTATTTAATCAAACAATAGTAATGTTAATTTTGAACAAGTTATATTATATGGAAGAAAACAAAAAAGCAAATAAAATCTCATTATTATTTAATATGAGTTATTTTGTTATTACAATTGTTATATCTCTAATCACGTTTAATCAGTTTTTAGTTATGATATATACTTCCATTATAATGAGTTTATTTACATTAATAATACTAATTACCAATATAGGAAAAATTGATTTTAAACTTAACTTTTATAATGCGTTTAAGTATAATTCAGTATCAATAGTTAAAAATATATTATTTTTTATAATATATCTATTCGGATTTAAAAATTCTTTTGCTTATGGAACTAAGTATATTGTTGCAATTAATCTTGCAACTTTAGTAACTGATTTACAATGGGATATTGAAACTTCTGTATCGACGGTTGCTAAAATAGATATATCAAAAAATAAATTTGTTTATAAAGAGCATTTAAAAAATGCATTGAAATTAAACGTAATACTAATTTCGTCAGTTATCATAATGTCTTTAATAGGTATATTTATATATAAACCTAATATGTTTATTTTCTTGATATTTATGACGTGGCATATCATTGATTATATGTTAGCACCTTTTACAAATATCAAAATATCATATTTGCAGTTAGAGTATTCTTCATTTAAAACAACATTCAATGAAATGATAGCATTTGCTATTAGAATATTTATGTCGTTTATTCCAACTCCATTTTGTACAATAATAGGTCAAATGTGTTCATCAATATATGAATTTACTTACTCTACAATAAAATTTGGTAAAATTAGAATAGGTATAAATAAAGAAAATTACAAAAAGAAAAACTACCTTCAATTTAATTTGAGAGTAGTTTTTATATTATCTCGAGAAGTTCGAGTATTAATCAATTATGGTGCCGCTTGTAAGAATCGAACTTACAGCTAATCATTACGAGTGACTTGTTTTACCATTAAACTAAAGCGGCATTTTAAGTTCTATTTAAAGAACCCGTTTACTACGTATTTTGTTTCATTAATTACCATAAACGCATTTCTATCAATAGTATTAATTATTTTCTTTAAATCATCTAAGTGTCTTTTATCAACTTCAATAAAAAGCATTTGTTTTCTTTTGTTATCCATACCAGTACATTCTACTTTGGAAAACGCATAACCTGAATCTGTTATCTTGTTTATGCTATTTTTATCATCCATGATAACTTGGACTGATACTTTTCCTTTTATAAACTTGTTAGATAAAGTTGTTCCAACAAACGTACCAACGGCATACCCACCTGCATAAGAAAGTGCTATCCACAAACTTTTGATGTTGGTATTTAAGGCTTCTTTTACAACTAAAAACCATATTATTACATCAAAAAATCCTATTACGGTTGCAAGCATTCTTTTGTTTTTAACAGTTAGTACTGTAACAAATGTACCCAGTGATACATCTACTATTCTTGCTAGAAAAATAGTTACACATATCTTAAGTAATCCCATATTCGTCTTCTCCTTATTGCATTTTTATAATAACATAATTATTTTCAATCTTCAATAAAAAAATGACTTGTGATATAATAAAATTATTGGAGGCATCATTATGAATAAAAAAATTAATATTATAAAAAATGCTTATATATTGTTTATTATTAACGTTATCATCTTTATTACTATGGTATTTTTTAGAAGTTTATATTCTAAATTAGGGTACAATGCTATTTTAATTAACGTTTTTATGGTAGTTAATATTGTTTTACTAGTCCTTGGAATAGTATTTAACGTTTTATTCTTAAAAGATCCTAATAAATATGATAATAAAAGAGTTGGAATTATAATTATCGCGTCTTTTGTAGTTTATTTGCTTTTTAATATAGTGGGTACTTATTTTATAAATAAAAGTTTAAGTAGTGGTTATACAAAAATGAATAGTAAGTTATCTTCATATTGTGATACTTATGGATGTGATAGGTATGAGACTATACAAAAAAATGAATATGAACAGTTTATTATTAAAAAGACGTACTTTGATTATAACAACGTAGAAAATGATATTAAGATAACAACTGAGTATGACAAGGACAAAGTATTAGACGTAAAAGCAGAAGTATATTCTCAAAACGAAATGTTTTCTGAAACATTAATAAAGGATGTATTAAAGGATTATTTTTATAATTTCGGATACGAAGTAAAAGAAGATTTAATAAAGAAGGCATTTGATGAGAGATTTTCATCTAGCACAAGTGATGATAATGCAACGTATAAAGTAGAAGAAATATATGATGGTGATGAATTAGATAAAATTAAAACAACCATATTTTTGAATTTAAAACAAGACTAGTTCTTGTTTTTTTTTAATTTTTTTGTTATCATTATGGAAGATAATAGGGGTGATATTATGCAGATATTAAGTGCTAGTCCAGCGCTTATCGCATCAGTTGTTATATTTGTTGTTTGTGTTGTAATAGGCTTTTTTGGAGATAAAAGATTGAAGGACGAAAAAATGTTAAAAGAACAATCAGAAAAGGATGAAAATAAAGTTCAAACAACTAGCGATATAGAAAGTAGTGAAGATAATAAAGAAGAAGCTCCTTTAATTACTAGTCAAAATATTAATAATTTAGATAGTAATAATATTAATGACCTTAGTAATTTATATTCAATTGGAAATAATGTGAATAATAACATTAATAATGTAGTTATACCAGAAGTTCAGGATTCTACTAGTAGTAATTCAGTAATTAATGAAGAACCTTTAGCATCAAATCCATCTTTTAATATGCCAGTTAAAAATGAACCTGTAAGTCCAGTTGCAACTAATCAAAGTAGTGCGGGTATAGAACCTAATTTAAATACACAAAATACTTTAAATTCTACCAATAATGGTATGCCACAACCATTTGATGGACAAATTACTTCTGATGATTCTATAAATAATATGTTTTAAAAAAATTCCTTATAAAATAAGGAGTTTTT
>OBAR01002588.1_pt1 | contig 12319 bp, 12 predicted proteins | sample 1517911 | NCBI WGS metagenome assembly OBAR01 (sample SAMN04571709, study PRJEB22368) | human gut metagenome | biome: human gut; material: stool | host: Homo sapiens | place: Luxembourg | collected 2012-10-26
CGTGAATTCGGATTACGACGCCAAGCGGCGGACCACGCTCGAACGCCAGCGCCTGACGGTCGTGGAGCGGGGGCGGTTCCTCGCGTGGATGCGCGCGCGGGGTAAAAACAAGGTTCCGCGGCTGGTGAACGACCGCCGCGTGGCCGACGAGATACTGGCTTTTCAGACCGAACAGGCCCTTTGAGGCTGTCTGTCCGCATTTTGGCCGCGCTGCGAGAAGCCCCACCCGAGGGCCGTTTAAGAAACGGCTTTTGGGAATGGAAGCGTGGAATTGAGTCCGGATGCAGTGACTTTGCATCGCCCCTGAATCCCGGCTTTTAGCCGGGTGGAGTCAGGCTTGTAAAACGAGGCCGAAGGCGGCGGGATATGCGCTTCGGAGACCGGAAAACGAATGAGAAACGTAAAATAACACCTATACTGCCATGTACATAGCCATAGCCGGAAACATCGGGAGCGGCAAGACGACGCTTACCCAGATCCTTACGAAGCGCTACGACGCCAAGTGCTACCTCGAGGAGTGCGACAATCCCTATATCGGCGACTTCTACGAGGATATGAACCGCTGGGCGTTCAATCTTCAGATTTCGTTCCTCGGGAGCCGCATCCAGCAGACGATGGACATGATCTCCGACTGCAAGTCGGGGGTGATCTTCCAGGACCGCACGATCTACGAGGATGCGCACATCTTCGCCGACAACCTGCATGAAATGGGGCTGATGGCCACGCGCGACATCGAGACCTACATGAAGATTTTCCGGCTGGTGACGACGCTCATTCCCAAACCCGACCTGCTGATCTACCTCAAGGCGAGCGTCCCGACGCTCATTTCGCAGATCCGCAAGCGCGGCCGCGAGTACGAGATGAACATCGACGAACTGTACCTCAAGCGGCTGAACAACAAATACAACCACTGGATCGACACCATTTACGAGGGCGAGGTGCTCGTCGTGGACAAGGACCACGAGGATTTCGTCTCGAACCCTGCGGTGCTGGAACGGATCTGCGCGCGCCTCGATGCGCTCAAAGCGAAGAAATAGCGCATGACGCTGCCTGCGAAATTCGTGGAGCGGGTCCTGCGCGACCTCGGCGGGACGGAGGGCGCGGCCCTCTGCGCGGCGCTCGACGCGGAGCCGCCGGTATCGGTGCGGCTGAACCCTGCCAAGACCGGGGCGGACACGCTTCCCGCCGGACCTGACGCCGGGCTTCCCGTTCCGGAGGCTGCGGGGCTTCCCGCCCTGGCGATCGCCGGGCGCGTGCCGTGGAGCCGCGACGGGCGTTATCTTGCCGTGCGTCCCTCCTTCACGCTCGATCCCGACTTCCATGCCGGGGCCTACTATGTCCAGGAGGCTTCGTCGCAGTTCGTGGGACACCTGCTCGCTGCGGTCCGCACCGAAGGGGCGCGCATCCTCGACCTGTGTGCGGCTCCGGGCGGCAAGACGACGCTCTACGCCTCGCTGGCCGGACCCGACGGGCTGACCGCCGCCGCGCCTCGGTGCTGGCGGACAACGTGCGCAAGTGGGGTACGGGCAACGTGGCCGTCACGACCTGCGAGCCGCGTGCGCTGGGCGATTTCGAGGCGTGGTTCGACGTGGTGGCCGTCGATGCCCCCTGCTCGGGCGAGGGGATGTTCCGCAAGGACCCCGACGCCCGCGGCGAATGGAGCGAAGGCAACGTGAAACAGTGCGCTGCGCGGCAGGATGAAATCCTGCGCGAGGCGTGGCGGGCGCTGCGGCCGGGCGGCACGCTCGTTTACAGCACCTGCACGTTCAACCGCGACGAGGACGAAGGCGCGCTGGAGCGGATGGCGGCGTGGGCCGGCGACGAGATCGCCGAGTCGGAAGAAACGGCTGTGGAAGATGCGTGGGGCATCGTTTGCGGGCGTGTCGGAGCGTTTCGCACGTTCCGGTTCTATCCCCACCGGACCTGCGGCGAAGGGTTCTTCGCCGCCGTGGCCCGCAAATCGTTCGACGCCGGGGGGCGCGTGCGCACGCCGAAGGCGCGTCGCACGGTATTTGCGGCCGTGGACCGGAAGACCGCCGGCGAACTGGCCCGCTGGGTGCGGAATCCCGGCGGTATGCGCTTCGCAGCGGTGGCCGACACCTGCTATGCATGGTACGCCGCGCAGGCCGACGCCGTGCGGACGCTCTCCGAGGCGTTGCCCGTGATCTATTCGGGCGTGGCGCTGGGGCAGGTGTTCAAGGGAGTGCTGAAACCCGATCCCGCGCTGGCTTTTTTCGACGGGCTGAACCGCGGGGCGCTGCCCGCGGCGGAACTGGACGACGAAGAGACGCTGCGCTTCCTGCGCCGGCAGGACATCGCCGCCGGAGGGCTGGCCGAGGGGATGAACCTCGTCTGCTCGCGGGGGCGTGCGCTGGGATTCGCCAAACGGATCGGCGCACGGGTGAATAACCTGTATCCCAACTCATTGCGAATTATAAAACAATAGATATGGCCGATAAACTTTTTTATTCGATGGGCGAGGTGGCCGAGATGTTCGACGTCAACACGTCGTTGATCCGCCACTGGGAGTCGCAGTTCAGCATTCTCCGCCCCAAGCGCAACAAGAAAGGCAACCGCCTCTTCTCGCCGGAGGACGTCGAGAACCTCAAGATGATCTACCACCTGGTCAAGGAGCGCGGCATGACGCTCGAAGGAGCCAAGAAGGCGCTCCGGAAGGCGCCCTCCGAGAGCGGCGTGGACCGTGATGCCGAACTGATGGAGCGGTTGCAGCGTATCCGCGCCCTGCTGGTCGAGGTTCGCGAGGACCTGAAAGCCGGGGAGGGTGAGATCGTGACTGCTTCGGATGCCGACATGACCGATGCCGATGCCGTTGCCGCCGCTGATACCGCTGCCGCCGCCGAAACGCCTGTGCGCCGCCGCCGGGCCAAGGCCGTGGTGAAGATCGACGAACCGTCGGACGATGCCGCCGGGAAAGCCGCCGGGGATTCCTCGGCGCAGCCTGCCGTCAAACGCAACGTCCGCAGGCTCCGCCGCAAGAAGGAGGAGGCCGAAACCAAAGAGCTGTTCGCGTTTTACGAACAATCCTTATTTTGAGCATTGTCCGTAAAGACGCTCTCGATCCGCGCGGGGTATTGTTCAAGGATTCGCAGCTTTACCGGGCGTATTCACGGCGTGCCGCCGTCTTCGCAAGCCCCCGCCCCGGCGGGGCGTAATGCCGCGAAGCGACAGACCGGCTAAAAGCGCAGGTGCAGGCGGCGAAGAACTCCTGAATGCTGTGTAATATAATTAACTCATATGATTATCAAGCAAATAACCGATGTCATCGAACGCTTTGCCCCACTTGAGTGGCAGGAATCGTATGACAATGCGGGACTTATCGTCGGCCGCCCCGACGACGAAGTGCACAAGGCCCTGCTGGCCGTGGATGTTACCGAAGAGGTGCTGGACGAGGCCGAAGCCGAAGGGTGCGATCTGGTGATCACGCATCATCCGATCGTCTTCCGCGCGCTCAAGCGGTTCAATTCGGCCGATCCCGTCGAGCGGTGCGTCGAGCGGGCCATCCGCTGCCGGATTGCGCTCTACGCTTGCCACACCAACCTCGACAGCGCCCCCGGGGGCATGAGCTGGCGGCTGGCCGAAATGCTGGGCGTGGGGAACCTTCGGGTCCTCCAGCCTTCGGAGACCGGGGACGGCGCGGGGTTCGGCGTCGTGGGCGAACTGCCGGAAGCCATTGACACCGTGGAATTTATGCGGATCATCCAACGGCGGCTTGAGGTGAGCGTCGTACGGTACAGTGACATAGCGACATCCGGGGTGCGCCGCGTGGCGGTCTGCACCGGGGCCGGGGCCTCGCTGATCGGCGAAGCGCGCCGTGCCGGGGCCGACATCTACATCACCGCCGACATGAAGTACAACGACTTCATGGCGCCCGACAAGGCCCTCACGGTGGCGGATATAGGTCATTTCGAAAGCGAATATTGCGCAATTCAATTAATATTTGATATTTTATCGAAAAATTTATGTACCTTTGCGGTTCGCAAGAGTGAACGCTCGCGCAATCCGGTAAACTATCTGGTTTAAGTCTAAACTATAAAGACAACATATGGCAACGCAAAAGAAGACGGCCGACGTCGATTATTCGATGCAGGAGAAGATCATGGCGCTCTATGAGCTGCAGAAGATCGACAGCAAGATCGACGAAATCAACAAGGTGAAAGGCGAACTGCCTCTCGAGGTTCAGGACCTCGAGGATGAGATGGCCGGGATGAAGACCCGCATCGAACACATCAACGCCGAGATCGAGGAACTGAACACGCTGACCAAGCAGCGCAAGCGCGAGGTGGACCAGGCTAAAATTATGATCGGCAACTACAAGGAGCAGCAGAACAACGTGCGCAACAACCGCGAGTTCGACGCCATCACCAAGGAGATCGAGTATCAGGAGCTTGAAATCGAGCTGGCCGAGAAGCGCCTGAAGGAGTATTCCGCCGGCGTGAAGGCCAAGAAACTCCAGCTGGAGGAGGCCGAGAACCTCTCCGTAGAGCGCGCTGCCGACCTCGCGGCCAAGAAGGCCGAACTGGAGGGCATCGAGGCCGAGACGGCTCCGCTGGTGGCGGAATACGCCGCACAGGGCGAGCGTGTCAAGGAGAAGATCGACGAGCGTCTGCTGGCGGCTTACGACCGCCGTAACGTCCGCAACGGACTGGCGGTGGTGACCGTCAAGCGCGACGCCTGCGGAGGCTGCTTCAACCGCATCCCGCCCCAGCGTCAGGTGGACATCCGCCAGGGCAAGAAGATCATTATCTGCGAATACTGCGGCCGCATCCTCGTCGCCGATCCCGACGAAACGCAGGAATAGAGACGATACGAACAGCGAAAAGGCTTCCGGAAAACCGGGAGCCTTTTTTGTTTTTAAATATTTTTGTAAATGCGGGAATGTTAATTTATTAACATCGAAAATCTTTCCGACTTTTGCAAATAATCCTTAACTTTGCAAAGTTGTAATTTCCGGACTTAAATTATTCGCATGAAAATAGCCATAGCTCAGCTGAATTACACGATCGGAGACGTGGACGGCAATGCCTCGAAGATCATCGACTCCATTCACAAGGCGAAAGCGCAGCATGCCGACCTGGTGATTTTCGCCGAACAGGCCGTGAGCGGAACCCCCGCCTTCGACCTGCTGCGCAAGACGACCTTCCTCGAACTCTGCGAGGACGCTCTGGTCGAAATAGCCTCGTGCTGCGACGGCATCGCCGCCATCGTCGGTCTTCCGATCCTCACGGCGGACGGCACGATCAGCGCCGCGGCGCTGATCCAGGATCGCAAGGTGCTGCGCTACATCGGCAAGAAATACATCACGGCGCGCCGTGAAATGGGTTTCCTGGTCCCTTCGAAAGGCTATGAATACGCCACGATCAAAGGCCATAAGTGCGCGATCATCGTGGGCGACGATTTGAGCCGCGAGCGCGACTTCGACCAGTCGGTCGAAACGGTCATCTCGATCAACGCCCGCAAATACGGCAAGGGAACCATGACCTACCGTTACGAGATGATGCGCAACCTGGCTTTCGTCGAGAGCAAGAATCTCGTGCTGGTCAATCAGGTGGGCGGTTCGACCGACATCGTCTACGACGGCACGTCGGGCGCGCTGAACAGCCGCGGCGAACTGGTGCTGATGATGAAGAATTTCGAGGAGGATTTCCAGATTTTCGATACGAAGGCGTCCGCCCGGCCGATCTCGATCCCCTCGACCTACAACGACCGCACGCGTCTGGTCTACGAGGCGGCACGCTGCGGACTGCGGGACTTCTTCCGCAAGAACGGCTACCGGAAGGCTTCGATCGGCCTGTCGGGCGGCATCGACTCGGCCGTGGTGGCCTCGATCGCCGCCGATGCGCTGGGGGCGGAGAATGTCCGCGCGCTGCTGATGCCCTCGCCCTTCTCGTCCCTCGAGTCGGTGGAGGACGCCAAGGAGCTGGCGCGCAACCTCGGCATCGAATACAACGTCATTCCGATCTCGGAAATCTATACCAGCGTGGTGAACACCCTCAAGCCGGTCATCGGCGGCACGGAGTTCGACGCCACGGAGGAGAATATCCAGACGCGTATCCGCTCGGTGCTGCTGATGGCCCTCCAGAACAAGACGGACTACATCCTGCTGAACTCCTCGAACAAGAGCGAGAACGCACTGGGGCTCTGCACCCTGTACGGCGACACGGCAGGCGCTTTCAGCCCCACGGGCGACCTTTACAAGAGCGAAATGTACGACGTGGCACGCTATATCAACCGGACGCAGGGCAACCCGATTCCCGAAAGCATCCTGACCAAGGAACCTTCGTCGGAACTGCATCCCGGACAGAAGGACAGCGACATTCTGCCGCCCTACGAGGTGGTGGACGCCATCCTGTTCCGCATGATCGAGGAGGGGCAGCACCGCGAGGAGATCGTCAACGCGGGCTTCGACTCGGAGGTGGTGGAGAAAATCCACGGCATGATCATGCGCAACGAGAAGAAACGCTACCAGTTTCCGCCCGTGCTGCGGCTCTCGTCGTGCACGTTCGGACATGAGCGGCTGATGCCCCTCACCAACAAATACGGAGATTAGGGCGTGGCGGATTTGATCGAACACTGCGGCGTGGTGGAACGTACGGAGCGCGACACGGTCTATGTGAGGATCACCTCCCGGAGCGCCTGCGGAACCTGCAAGGCCCGCCAGGCGTGCGGCCTGGCCGAGGCGCAGGACAAGATCGTCGCCGTGGCGACCCCCGAGGCCGGGCAGTATGCCGCCGGCAGGGAGGTGATGGTCGGCGTGCGGCGGAGTGCCGGTGTACGCGCCGTCGTGCTGGCCTATGTCGGTGCGCTGGCCGTCCTGCTGGCCGTTCTGGTCGGGACGATCGCCGTCGCCGGATGGAGCGAAGGTGCGGGCGCCCTCGCCGCTATTGCGGGCGTGGGCGTTTATTATTTCGCGCTGTGGCTCTTCCGGCGGAAAATCGAACACACAATTCAATTTACAATAACAAAAATCTGATGGAAGTATTACTTTACACGATCCTGACGCTGTGTGCGCTGGGAGTGTTCTCGGCGGTAATCCTCTATTTCGTGGCCCGGAAATTCCGGGTCGAGGAGGACCCGCGGATCGACGAGGTGGAGAAGATGCTCCCCGGGGCCAACTGCGGCGGCTGCGGATTCGCAGGATGCCGGGGCATGGCCGACGCGCTCGTGAAGCGCGACGACATCTCGGCGCTCTTCTGCCCCGTGGGCGGCGGCGACTGTATGAAAGCCGTGGCTGCATACCTCGGAAAGGCCGCTGCCGAAAAGCAGCCCGAAGTGGCGACCGTCCGCTGCGGCGGCACGTGCGAGAAGCGTCCCCGCACCAACGAGTACAACGGGGCCAAGTCGTGTGCCGTGGCTTCGTCGCTCTATGTGGGCGAGACGGGCTGCGCGTTCGGTTGTCTGGGCTTCGGCGACTGCGTCGCGGTCTGCGCCTTCGACGCCATTCACATCAACCCGGAAACGGGACTTCCGGAGGTCGACGCCGACAAGTGCACGGCCTGCGGCGCCTGTGTGAAGGCGTGTCCGAAAATGATCATCGAACTGCGGAAGAAATGGCCCAAGAACCGTGCGGTGTACGTGTCGTGCGTGTCGAAGGACAAGGGCGCCGTGGTGATGAAGGCCTGCAAGGCGGGTTGCATCGGATGCGGCAAATGCCAGAAGGTCTGCGCGTTCGGTGCAATCACCATTGAAAACAACCTCGCCTATATCGACCCGCAGAAGTGCAAGCTCTGCCGTAAGTGCGTGAACGAGTGCCCGACGGGTGCCATCGTGCTGGCGGGCATGGATCCGCTGCCCAAGGTCCCGAAGGCACCGGCTGCCCCTAAAGCCTCACCTGCTGCTAAGGAGGCTTCTGCCGGAGTCCCGACAGCGCCCGATGCCGGGGCTACCCCGGCTGTGTCGGCTGCCGAAACTCCGAAAGCCGAATAAGTACCGTCAAATCAGAGAAACACAAGATATGAAGACATTTCCAATAGGCGGAGTCCATCCGTCGGAAAATAAACTGAGCGGCGCCAAACCGATCGAGGTGCTTCCGCTGCCCGACGTGGTGACGATCCCGCTCGCACAGCACATCGGCGCCCCCGCCGTGGCCAAGGTCGCCAAGGGCGACAAGGTCGTGACGGGGCAGCTCATCGCCGAGGCGGGCAGCTTTATGTCGGCCAACATTCACGCCCCGGTTTCGGGGACGGTAACGGCCGTGGACATGGTGCCCAACGGGCAGGGGCTGCGCCAGATGATGATTACGATCAAGCGCGAGGGCGACGACTGGGCCGAGGGAATCGACCGCTCGGAGACGATCGTCCGCGAGTGTACGCTCTCGGCACAGGAGATCGTCGCCCGGATCAAGGACGCCGGCATCGTCGGCATGGGCGGCGCGACGTTCCCCACGCACGTGAAACTCTCGGTTCCTCCCGGAAAGAAGGCCGAGTGCGTCATCATCAACGGCGTGGAGTGCGAACCCTATCTTACGTCGGACCACCGCACGATGCTGGAGCACGGCGAGGAACTGATTGTCGGCGTCACGATTCTGATGAAGGCCGTGGGCGTCGGGAAAGCGTATATCGGTATCGAGAACAACAAACCCGACGCGATCGCGCATCTGACGAAGATCGCCGCCGGATACAAGGGCATCGAGGTCGTACCCCTGAAGGTGATGTACCCGCAGGGGGGTGAGAAACAGCTGATCGCAGCCGTCACGGGCCGTCAGGTTCCGCCTCCGCCCGCGCTGCCGATCGACGTGGGGGCCGTGGTGTGCAACGCCTCGACGACCGTTGCCGTCTACCAGGCCGTGCTGAAGAACAAACCGCTGATCGAGCGGGTGGTGACCGTCACGGGCAAGAGCGTGAAGGAGCCGAAGAACCTGCTGACCCGCATGGGTACGCCGATCTCGGCGCTGATCGAGGCCGCGGGCGGCCTTCCCGGGGATGCGGGCAAGGTGATCAACGGCGGTCCGATGATGGGCCGGGCGATGGTGAACCTCGACTCGCCCGTGACGAAGGGCTGCTCGGGCATCACCGTCATGTCGGGCCGCGACGCACAGCGCCGCGAGGCGACGCAGTGCATCAAGTGCGCCAAGTGCGTCTCCGCCTGTCCGATGGGACTGGAACCCTATTACCTCTCGAAGATGACCCAGAAGAAGGGCTGGGACGAACTGGAAGCGCTGATGATCACCTCGTGCATCGAGTGCGGCTGCTGCCAGTCGACGTGTCCGGCCTATCTGCCGCTGCTGGACTGGGTGCGCCTCGGCAAGCAGACCGTGATGGGCCTGATCCGCGCACGAGCAGCGGCTGCACCTAAAAAGTAAATGAAAAAACAGTATAGATATGGCTAATAAACTCATTGTGGCTCCCGCACCCCACGTGCAGACGGCCCAGTCGACGACCCGGATCATGCGCGACGTCGTGATCGCGCTGATGCCCGCGCTGGTCGTGTCGACGGTGGTCTTCGGACTGGACGTGCTGCGCGTTACGGCCCTTTCCGTGGTGTCGTGCGTGGTGATCGAGTACCTGATTCAGAAATTCATGGTCCGCGGTGCGACTACCGTCGGCAACTGGTCGGCCGTGGTGACGGGCGTGCTGCTTGCCTTCAACCTCCCGGCGTCGATTCCCTGGTGGATCGTCGTGATGGGCGCCTTCGTGGCCATCGCCGTCGCCAAGATGACCTTCGGCGGCCTGGGCAAGAACCCCTTCAACCCCGCGCTGGTGGGACGCGTGTTCCTGCTGATCGCCTATCCGGTGCAGATGACCACCTGGCCGCTGCCCGTGAACGGCTCGTTCGACGTTCTGTCGGGCGCCACGCCGCTGGCGGCCGTGAAGCAGGGGCTGGCGGGTCCCGGCGCCATCGGCGTGCAGGAGATGCTGCTGGGCAACATCCCCGGTTCGCTGGGCGAGGTGGCCGCTGCGGCCTTGCTGTGCGGATTCGTCTACCTGCTGTGGCGGCGCGTGATCACGTGGCACATTCCCGTGACGGTGCTCGCGACGATGGCTGTGTTCGCCGGGGTGGTTGCGATGTGCTCCGTGTCGTTCGACGCGCTTCCGCAGGCTGCCGACGGAACCTGTTCGGCCGGTTATAAACTGGGATACCTCTTCGGGACTGCGTGGAGGGCCGGTATATTCCATGTCCTTGCGGGCGGTGCGATGTTAGGTGCGATCTTCATGGCCACGGACTATTCGACCTCGCCGATGACCGTTCGGGGCGGCGTGATCTTCGCTGTGGGAATCGGACTGATCACCATGTGCATCCGTCTGTGGGGCGCTTATCCCGAGGGCATGTCGTTTGCGATCCTGATTATGAACGCCTGCGTGCCCCTGATCAACAAATATGTCAAACCCAAGCGCTTCGGCGTGAAATAAGAGGAGGTGACAGCATGAAAAGTACACTTTTGAACATGACGGCCGTCCTCTTCGGCATCACCCTCGTGGCTTCGGCCGGAGTGGGCTTCGTCAATATGATTACCGTGGAGCCGATCGCGGCGGCCAAGGAGGCCGCGACGCTGGCGGCCCTGAACGAGGTGCTTCCGGCGTTCGACGCCACGACGACCGAGGAGCTGACCATCGACGACATGCCGATCACGGTTTACACGGCGACGGCCGGGGGCAGCGTGAGCGGTTATGCCGTGCAGTCGATGACCAAGCAGGGCTTCGGCGGCGTGGTGCGCCTGATGGTGGGCTTCACGCCCGAGGGCGAAGTAGTGAACGTCAACGTGTTGGAGCAGACCGAGACTCCGGGTCTCGGTACCAAGATGGCCGACGAAGGCAACGTCCTGCTTGCGAGCGTCAAGGGCCGGAAACTCGAATCGAAGAAGCTCGTCGACGGCAAGCTGGCCGTGACGAAGGATGGCGGCGACGTCGATGCGCTGACCGCCGCAACGATCTCGTCGCGCGCCTATGTCGACGCGATCAACCGCGCGTGGATGGCTTACAAGAGCGTGGCGACGGGCGAAGCCCCGACCGACACGGCGTCCGGAGCGACGGCCGCCGCCGGACAAACCAACGAGCCTGCGGCTCAGGAAGGAGGTCAAAATGAATAAACTGCAAATTATATCGAGCGGCATCGTCAAGAACAACCCGACGTTCGTGCTGGTGCTGGGCATGTGCCCCACGCTGGGTACGACGACTTCGGCCGAAAACGGCATGGGCATGGGGCTGGCGACGATGGCCGTGCTGATCATGTCGAACCTTGTGATTTCGCTGATCAAGAACATCATTCCCGACAAGGTCCGCATCCCGGCGTTCATCGTCGTGATCGCCTCGTTCGTGACGATCATCCAGATGCTGATGCAGGCCTATGTGCCGGCGCTGTACGGCGCGCTGGGCGTCTTCATCCCGCTGATCGTGGTGAACTGCATCATCCTCGGCCGCGCCGAGGCCTTCGCTTCGAAGAACTCCCCGCTGGATTCGATCCTTGACGGCGTGGGCATCGGCCTGGGCTTCACGCTGGCGCTGACTGTGATCGGCGCCGTGCGCGAGATCCTGGGCAGCGGCGCCATCTTCGGCGTTAACCTCGGCTTTGCGGACGTTGCGCCGCTGATCTTCGTGCTGGCCCCGGGGGCATTCCTGGTGCTGGGCTATCTGATGGTATTGTTTAACAAATTAGCCAAGAAATAGTTATGGAGCTTTCCTATTTTGCAATCATCATCGGCGCCATCTTCGTCAACAACGTCGTGCTGGCGCAGTTCCTCGGCATCTGCCCCTTTCTGGGCGTGTCGTCGAAAGTCGAGACTTCGCTGGGCATGGGAGCTGCCGTAACCTTCGTGATGGCCATTGCGGCCGTCGTGGCGTGGCTGATTCAGACCTATGTGCTCGTGCCGCTGGACATCGTCTATATGCAGACGATCGTCTTCATCCTCGTGATTGCGGCCCTCGTGCAGATGGTCGAGATCATGCTCAAGAAGCTCTCGCCGTCGCTCTATCAGGCGTTGGGCATCTTCCTGCCCCTGATCACCACCAACTGCGCCGTGCTGGGCGTCGCGATCCTGATGATCCAGAAGGAGTTCAACCTGTTGCAGAGCGTCACTTATTCGGTGGCCACGGCCCTCGGTTTCGCCCTCGCGCTGGTGCTCTTCGCAGGTATCCGCGAGCGTCTCGATTTCGAGGACGTGCCCAAGGCGTTCAAGGGCATTCCCATCGCGCTGATCACGGCTGGGATTCTGGCCATGGCGTTTATGGGATTCTCCGGTCTGGTTTGATTTCCGATTTGTAAGCGGCTATTTCCGCACATCCCTCGAACGGGGCGAATGGAATGTACTTCGGTATTATCCATTCATTTTTAGATAGAGTTGTAACTTAAAAAGTTATGACTCTAT
>OBAR01002595.1_pt1 | contig 12295 bp, 9 predicted proteins | sample 1517911 | NCBI WGS metagenome assembly OBAR01 (sample SAMN04571709, study PRJEB22368) | human gut metagenome | biome: human gut; material: stool | host: Homo sapiens | place: Luxembourg | collected 2012-10-26
CCGGCCTATCGAGGTGCATCCGGACGATGAGTTGACCGTCTGGGGTAAAGTGCTCGCGTCGATCAACCTTTTCGTAAAGTTATGGTAGGTATCTGCGACGCGAATAATTTCTATGTTTCGTGCGAACGTGTCTTTAACCCGGCTTTGAACGGTCGCCCGGCGGTGGTGCTGTCCAATAACGACCGTTGTATCATCGCGCGAAGCAATGAGGCGAAGGCCATCGGACTAAAAATGGGCCAACCGATTTATCAGGTGCGGGATACGCTTCGCACTTACAACGTGGCGTTGTGCTCTCCGAATTTTCCGCTGTATCAGGATATGTCCGACCGGATGCAGGCAATACTGAAACGTTTCGCCCCGACAATCGTTTATTCGATTGACGAAGCCTTTTTAGATTTCCGGGGTTTCGATCCCGGCAAACTGGACGCGCTCGGCCACACGATCAGCCGGACGGTACGGCACTCGAACGGGCTGCCGGTCAGCATCGGGATCGCACCGACCAAAACGCTGGCGAAGATCGCATCGAAGCTGTGCAAGAAGTATCCGAAACTGAACGGCTGCTGTTTGATGCACAAAGCGGAAGATATTGAAAAGGTATTAAAGAAATTTCCCGTCGGCGATGTATGGGGCATCGGGCCGAGGTATGAAAAAATGCTGAACGCCGCCGGAGTGAATACGGCCTATGATTTTACGCAGATGCCCCCGCAATGGGTACGCAAAAAAATGTCGGTCGTGGGACTGCGGACGTGGAAAGAGCTGCGCGGAGAACCCTGTATCGAGATCGACGAGATCGCCCCCGATAAGCAACATATATGCACATCGCGTTCGTTCCCGTCCGAAGTGTCGGATTTCGACATGCTGCATACCGCCGTAGCTTCGTTTACGGCGACGTGCGCCGAAAAGTTACGCAGACAAAAGAGCGTTTGCGGGGAACTGTACGTGTTCATCTATACCGACTGGCACAAGGAGCAATCGCAAAGTTTCGAACGGCGCATCGTAAAACTCGTTACGCCGACGGACAGCACGTTGGAATTGACCGCTATGGCCGCCGACGCTCTGCGGCAGATTTACAGGAGCGGTTTCGGTTACAAAAAAGCCGGAGTGATTTTAGGGGATATTTCGCCCCGAACGGGCATACAGGTTTCCCTTTTCGATCCGATCGACCGGGGTAAACATTCCCGGCTGATGTCCGTCATGGACGATCTGAACCGCAAACAGGGACGCGGGACGGTCGGCGTTGCGGCAGGGCGGCATAAACTGTTAGAGACGGTGCACGAACATCTGTCGCGGCAATTCACGACCGATATATGTTATTATTGCCAACCTACACAGGGCACGTAGTCGGGAATGCAATCCCCGCCCGGCCGTTTATTTCCGACCTTTCTTCCCGCGTTTCATCCTTTTAATTAACGCTTTGGTCAGACTGTCGAGGTAGGGTTTCAGAACTCCATGCCGCTGGTTCATCTTGATATTACCGGCTTCCTCAGGACTCACTTGATACCGTCGTGTTCCTGCATCAAATGGCGATGGTAGGTACTGACATAATGGGAAAATCCGTTGAGAGCCCCCCCGCACTGCCGGCATATCTCGATATAGGAGAGGTCGGTGGCTGCGTACAATTCAGTGTCGGATGATATTTTGCTTCCATCTCCAGCTTGCACTCTCTTGTCCGGTTACATTTGTTCTCTTTTAAGGCTGCTCCGATTTTATTCTACTTTTCCCGTTGATACACAATTTACTTACATCACCGCTAATCGTCAAATTTGATTCTTCTCCCATGATTATGGATCTACTACGCAACGCACAAAGCAAGCATCCGAACCTCCGGATCTAATTAGGTTGTCCGTACTGATAAAATTGAAATCGAATGAAAAATAGTTGATATCCCATCCCAGGCTGGCACCATCCGTCGGCGTAAAGTAGTCTTTAGGAATCTCCGCGTTTAACCAATAGATGGCTCCCGGTCGTTTGTATATGTCGTAAAACAACGGACGATCTTTAGGATCTGGATATAATTTTGTTCGGCCGCCAGCATATCTTAATACTCCATTGAGGATTTCAGGATCTCCCCAACTGGCAGTATAGCTTTGTTTTCTGTGTCCGTAGCCGGAGGCGCCAATGGGGAAGAACAGATTTTTGCCCGTATCGCTGTTATACGCGAAACAGCCTCTCATTCCACGTCCAGACGTACTGTGTTTATAGTCATAGCCGTAAACATCTACGATATCATCGGCCGTTTCCGTGGCATCATCTCCGTACAATACACCGTATCCCTGCTCTACATTATCCGCCCTCAATTCCCAAAAGTCTGCGGCTGTAGCCACCCTGGCATTCGCCATTTGAGGAGCACCGAACTTATTGTCCTTACCAAGATTAGTAATGGTTGTCCACTCCATTTTGACTCCAGTTCCTGCATTGGTAAAGCCATCTTCAGGATATACTTTGAAATCTTCCGGCGTGACATTTATCCACGGTTCAAATGGGTTTTTATTACTCAATGCGTCTATCGGCTGATTCCAATTTCCGAATTTGAACAGCGACCCTTCGTCCAACGGAGTGGAAGCCAGGTCGGTCGAAGTCTTCATATTCTTGGCATACCACTTCACGCCGCCTGTAACCAAATCGTCAGGCTTGTCACCTTGCCGTATGAAAATCAGATGCTGGCAGGTATAATTGTGATATTCCACGCGGATAATAGCGTAACGGTTCTCTGTCGAACTCCCGGAGAAATCCACGCTGAAGTCAATCTCGCTGCCGGTTTTACCATATATGGCTTTTCCATATTCCGGATCATCCTTTAACTCTGTTTTGTCCGATGTTACCGACAGGGTGATTCCATCTCCGTTATATCTCTTGATGACATAGGCTTTCCATGGGCCTTCGGATTGGAATGTCTTGAATATTTGGTCATTCTCTCTCGGCAATCGCTTCAACACGACATGAAACGACTTATTATTTTCGGAAGATCGATATATGCCCTTCGGATTCACGACACGACGTACCTGGTATATCGGAACTTCATTATAAAAGCACTCATCCAATCCTTCCAGCTTAGTTGTAATCTCGACTCTCGCCAATCTCTGATATGCCACGTAAGGATTGTTTCCGGTGTATCCGGTCGTTGATATCATCTGCTTGGCGCGCGTGTACATAGGAATATATATGTTGTATGTATTCTCTTCCGTAGGATGTTTCTCTACACGGTATTTATCGTCCGATTCAGAACCGGCAGTCGTAAAATCTTCGGATATTTTACCGTCGGGCAAAGTAAAATCTTTATATTCACGTTCTCCACGTTTAGGAACAGTATTGTAGTATAGCTTATTTGTTCCGATTTTATCTGCATATAGGACCGTTTCCGTCGTTTTATGTAATGACAGGAAACCGTTCCACGGCTCTGCAACGCCATTCGGAGCACCTGTATAATAAATATCGCTGTTGGCGTTATGGGGCGCCCAATTGTTTTCCTTGATTTCCGCTTTTATGTACTCTATCTTTCGACCGCCAGTATTCACTTTGATGGGGTACATTATGGAGTGGTTATAAAGGTAGGAGATATAATACGGCTCGGGCGTCATCACACCCGGCTCCGGCTCCTCGTACTCGATATGCCAGTCCGCCTCGTTCGCGAAGTTTTTGAATTTCAATGTCAGCTTGTAGTGGCAGTTGCGCTTGGCGTTATAATCCTTTATCACGTCTTGTCCCAGCATGAAACGATAGATGATGCGCCCGTTACCCAATCGCTCGGAATTGTTGGAGATGTAGTGCGCATGTACCTCAATGTATGTACCGTAAGGTACGTTATCTTTTAGGCGGTAATCAGGGTATTTATCCGGCTTGTTCGGCAATCCGGGGAAATCCAATATCCCGTTACCGTCTGAATCCTGCCTCTTGTCAGGCATACTACTACCCGCTCCCTGTATATTCTCGTAAAAGTACAGTGCGGGAGCTGTTTCATCGTGAGAACCGAAATGGGGACTACCTACCGTGACACGATGGTCTGCACAGCCTTCTCCGTATTCAAAACCTTCTGTTGTTATATCTCCTTCATGATAAGTAATGATTTCTCCATCAATCATATCAGGCCCGGTCTCTGGCACATTCAAGGTGTACCCCTCTTTTCCCACATTATTTTCCTTTCCCAAATAGCATTGCAAAGGAATATCTTTAATCTGCACGGATTGGAGATAGATAAACACTCCTTCTTTCAATGCGCTACCGTCGTATGCCACGGTCACTTTGGAAGCCGCACGGCGTAGCCACGCGTGGAGTTTTACGCTTTTTTCATTTACTACAAGAGACTCGTCGTCCGCCGATAGAGCAGGAACGGAGCTTTTGGTGAAAAAGCCAATCATCTGGCCATTGTTGGTCACGTTTTCGGAGTCCCATGTGAGGGGAATACTTTTGAGCTCGTCTATCGTTTGTATGGCATCAGAATAGGCCGTATTTGTAAGCAGGTCTGGGATGTTCGCCACGGCATACATATAATATTTGCCGAAGTTGATTTCCTCCGGCAGCTTGAAAGTGGCGCGTTTGGTACTTGTTTCCGCACTGTTCCCGTTTTCAGCATTCGTATCATCACGTTTTTCATCGGACACGGAATATTCTTCTATCTCCCAACTGTTTATTAACTTCTTTGTACTGTGATCATACAACAATATATGCAGGCTATTGATACCCTTTAATGCATTTCCGGCAGCCCGTGTCCGGCTCAGTGCCGAGGACATGGGTTTGAAGTCCAGCGTGGCAGATATACTTGCCTTGCCTTCACCTATGGTTTCTTCCTTCATAAATTCGTCATAACAACCTGTAACGGTTGAAATCATCAGGAAGAGAACGGTATGTCGTACAAAATGCTTCATATACTTATTTATTGTTTTATAATCCGAATTCCGGTTCAAGGATTACCTCGCTATATGGAATCACATCCACTATGATTTCATTACTATTATACATTGTTATATCCACCACGACATGGGTGTTGCGGAAAAGTGCCTTCAAGTTGGGTAACTTGCAGACGAAAGGTTCATCCCTTCCGGTTATCTTGATTGTCAGGGTGTACTCCTGCTCGCCGTCTGTTGCTCCCGCTTTGGGGCTTTTGCTTTCGGGCAGGTAGAAAACGGGAATATTCTTCGCCACACCCGGTTTCGAGTTATCGGGGTTATCTATATCCACTGTCGGTTTTCCAACGGTAACCGTCCCGTGGGTATAGGTGATTGCCTTATCCGCTTGTGCCGGCAGTTCGTAGTCTTTCAGCCAGCCGGCGGCTTCCGTAGTGGCGTAATCGTCATTTTCGGACGAGGCGTCGGAAACCTCCTTCAACCAATCTATCCAAGTTTTTCCGTTGAAAAGTTGCTCGTTCTGTTCGCTGTCATTGACATGCGCCATCAGAAAGTTCTTGTCGGCATGGCTCGCTATGGTGAAATTGTCCACAATTACTTCCTCTCCACGCCAGTTCATAAAGTTCACCATGAATTTGGTGGCGACACGTACCACGTAGAACATCCCGTCGAAATTCCCTTTTTCAGGAAAATCTATCTCGTACATGGAGGACATCGGGATGGGTTTTCCGCCCGAATAGTCCGGAGCGAAGTAGAGGTTGTTCACCGCGGCTTCAAAGCCGGGCATTCCTTCTGTATAACTGTTGAAGAAAGCGGTCAGCGTTTGATTTTCACCTTCTACAGTTACACCTTCTACCGTGGACACGCTCTCTTCATTAGCGAAGAGGAATATCTTCTTCTTTTCGTTCGGTGTTACCTTGAGTAAGATGGTTTTCTGTGCTTGCGCACCTTCCAGCGAAAAGTGGCGGTTATGTTCCACCGTTCCGTCAGCATGCAGGACAATGACACGCACGCTTTTCATCTTCTCGTTGTCGGGCAGTTCTGCCGTACTCGCCCTTGTTTGTCCTATGGTGGCGATATTCAGATACAGGGCAGCTTCCGTAACGTTGTCCGGCAAGGATTCTTCCTGACTGCTGCACGCCACCATAAAAAGCAATGCGAATGCCGTCAGGCAGATTACAATGCTATGTATAATGTTCGGTTTCATCAGTCCAACCCTTCTTCCTGATTATTCAATTTCAATGTTACTCGGCACCACACGCCAAGAGTGAATTAGTATGTAGCTGTTGATCCACTGGTTGTCCTCGTCAAGGAAGAATGTCATCACATAGTCGTCCTCGCGGTCCAGGAACTCCTGGTCGGTCATCGAACGGTTGTACTCTTCCTCGTAATAGTCCTTTGCCAACAGCGCATAGTCTATCACCGGGATGCGGGCCACCGTTTCGCCGTCTTCCTTGCCGGCGATGGTCAGAAACATCTTCTCACGATGTGTTTCCATCATACGTCCCACGGTCAGGTCGGCGATGGCCCCCTTTACTTGGATGACGGCACGGGTATCATCTTTTCCTACGCCAGCCTCGCCGTTCTGCGTTTTCCAAGGACGGTAGGTAATGTTCTCGTCTTCCATCAATTCATTGTCATGAGCCATCAAACCGTTCTCGTCCTCTATACGGAAGGTGAATTGATTCACATCCACATCCTCTCCCGAAAGGTGATGCAGTATGACGCGGACATGATTGGTGTTCTTGGTCAGGCACATGGTGTAATCGTAACTGCCCCCGTCATCGTTCGAGGGCAGCGACACATCCAAAGTGCCATGAAAGAGCCGGTAAAGCCTTTCTTTGCTGTATGCGCCGGACTCGTCGTACTTACGGTTCAGGGCACACTGCAACTGCTTCATACGGGTCTCGCCAACACGGGCTTCGGGTACGGAGAAAGACTCTTCACGCTCGCCATCGTTCCGGAGACCGCACCATGCCAACAGTCGATAATCGCCGGCGGGCAGGTCGAGCGACATCGAGTAGTTCTCCGCCGTAGTCGGATCTATCTGTTCTTCACGCTGCCATACCAGTACACCCGATTTGTCGAAGGCATACAGGTGAACTGATGAGACCTCGTTGGCAAAAGCGTCCGCCCACTTCAGATTCATATCGTAGCGGAACTTGAGGCGGTAATACACCGAACAGTCGCCCTCTTCTTCGTAGAGCCAGTTGTCGCAGGACGGAAGAGCCGACAGGCAGACTGACGCCACGCAGACCTTGGCTGCCAAATTCCTTATCATTGCTCGTATATCCATATCGTTTACACTTTCTTGATATTTATATATTGTATGCGGAATTTCCGCATTCGGATTTTCTCGTCAAGTGGGATACCTGTTTTGCGTGCAGGTCTCCGATGCCGCACCTCCCTTGTGTACCGGTGGGCGGGTACTGTATTTGTTATTCTGTTTAATTAATATGTGTGGGAGACGGGAGCCGCCTCCCACACTGTATGTATCAGGAACGCCTTCGGGCGTTCGGGTTCATATTACCACTTCAACTCATAGTTGTTCTCGACAATGCGCCAAGACAGGATATCGATTTCAGCAGCGATGTAGTGGTCATTGTCGTCGGGCTTCTCGGGATAAATTACCTGGTCGGGATCGTAAACAGGGGTGCCGAGACCGGCGATCTTAGTCACGGTTGTTTTATATATGTGGTTGCGAACTACACCTTTGGTAGCCGTTTCGTTAGTTTGATTAGCTTCTTTATGATGAATAATCTCATAGTAATAGTAGGTCATACCGGACTTCCAGACCAGAGCCCTGTCAACTATATCCTTGTCTGCAAGTTTGCCGTTAATAACATCGGATGAAACAGTTGCCGTCACGGCGGTGTTTGAAGAAGTGTACCACTTCTTCGCTTTTGCGACATCTGTCAACTGGGCATATACATAGCAGTTGCGCGCTTTTCCATCGCTTGGCTCGGATGTTGCCTGTCCCACGATTACAATCTTAAGATCGCTGGCACTAAGCCCTGTACGTGTCGTGTTGTCTCCCGAATAGTAAGTATATCCACCGGCTGTCAATTGATTGAGAATACTTGCCTTCAATACGGGGAGGTTTGAAGACTCGGTCGTAGAATATGTGTCGGCAGAATAGATACCCAAGTGTCTTACAATAGTGAAAGGCGTTGTACCGTCTGCCTTACAAAGAGTACCCTTGAGGATAACCTTGGTGCGGTTGATAGAGGAACTCGCATAATCCAAAGCATTCTCATTGGTGTACAATGAAGTGCTAAAGGCATTATTGATAGTGTTGTTGTAAGTATTATAGTCGTTCGCGGCATCCTCAGAATTGATGGCCCAGAAACTGCGGTGTGTGCCGTTCCACCAACTACTTGTCCATGCGGGATCAATAGCCTTGACCAATCTGCCCTCATCGGTTTCGGCGGTCAGGCTCCAACCGTTGAGTTTCAGGTAAACCTGTTCTCCACCTACTGGTACTTTGAGGTCATTACCATCCTTATCTTTCAGTGCCAGTTTGTCACTGCCGGCAGCACTTACAGCAGAACCCAGGGCAACGCTGACCTTGGCCACGCTACGCTCAACATAGATTGTGACGGGGTTGGCCTTGGCAAGGGCTTCGGTCTTCTGTAGATGGTTAGACTTGATAGGGACAGCACATACCTCTGCGCTATTTTCCCCATATACGGAATTGAACATCACGAATTTGCCTTTTGTGGTCAGACCGGTGGCGGCATAATCGGCGGCAACAGCCTTCAGATTGGTAAGGCTCATTGATGTGTTACCCAAAAGGACATTACCATCATCATCTCTGGGAGGATTCAGCACAGCCGCAATTCTCTGCGGAAGTTTGTCTCCGTCCTTGGTACTGATGACAATCGTGGCCTTGAGTTTACTTCCGATATCATCGTTGCCATTTCCGTCAGGAAACGTCTGATCCGCATCAGTGGGTTCCCAGTCATAGAAGTTTACATAGCTGCCGTTTAAAAGTTTAACGTTAGCAACGGCGCCGTTCGCGGTGAAGAAATAAAAACGGACTTTTTCAACATCGTTTTCGGCTTCACTTCCATCCTCGTAACCGGCAGCGGCACGAGTACCTGTCACATCAGAGGACATCAGGTTTACGGCCATATAGCTGGTATTGGCCTCACCGTTGCCGTTGTCCTCGCCGTCAGGAGTAATTTCCTCCTGTGAGCATCCTGCCATAAACAGGGCTGCCAGCATGGACATGAATAAAAAATTTCTTTTCATTGTCGATAAATTAAAATGTTTGAAAATATTGTTCCTTATCTCTTGGTTTATCCTGTCTATTTGAGGTCATTGCAATCTTTCGTTCAGTTCGTCGAGCGTCCTTCCGGCCTTTCCGAGCCCCATCTCTTTCGCCTTGTTCAGGTACCTGCGTGCTGTTTCGTAATCTCCCTCCCGCACGGCAAGAGCTCCGCGGGCATATTCGGCTTCCGGCGAGTCGCCCGCCTTGTCGAGATACCTGCGTGCCGTCCCGAAATCATCACGGCGGATGGCGGCATTGGCGGCATTGAGGTTTGCAATCTCATCGTTCGGAAACATACGCACGGCTGTTTCAAAGACATTGGTAAACTCATCCGTGCCTGGCTCATACTTTCCGGCAACGAGGTAGAACTCATTCTGACTTAGCTTCTGCGGCTGCTCAGCCATAATGCGCTTTATCTCTTCCACTTCGCTGAACGTGCGTATGGCGTAGTCTATGCGGTAGTCCGTATGGCGCAACGCCGGATAGAAATGTTGCAGCATGAAGCGGTATTCTTCCGGGTAAGTGCGCTTGATCTTTGCCTCCTTGGCATCCGGTTCCATGTCGCTGTCTATCAAAGCCAGAATCTCCCCGCGATGGTTAATGTTCGATTGTTCCACCTGACGGCGCAGGCCCGCCCAGTCCTCAGGTTCGTACTCGGTTCGGATGATGTTATCCGCAAAACGGTATAACTGTCCTATGTGCTTTTTAAGTGCGGCGGTACGTCCGATGGCAAGTTCCGTGTTGTGCTTGTAGGGACTTTCCGGCGAAGCGAAACCTTTCAGCCACACGGAAGTGATGGAGACATCCTTGTCGTTGCGTACGGAGTCGATAGTCGCCTGTATCTTGCCCAATTCGACCGTATTGCGACGGTAATCGGGATAAATCGCCGTTTGGTCGACCGGGAAGTCTATGTATGCCGATCCGGATAACGAACGGCTTTTCATGATTTCCGCTTCGGGTTGCACAAATATCAATTCCGGGAAGAAAGCCTCTCGATGACGCCCCAATACGCCTTCGTATTCCGCCAATATCTCGTGACAACACCCCCAATCGCTGCGGTGGAATTTAAGCGTTGCCCCGTCCATCCAGTCTTCGTACTCCGTAAGGTTATTGTATGCCAGACTGTTCGGTTTGCCCGACGCGCGATAGACCGTTTCATTTTCACCCGAGATACTGCCTATGCCGTTCCGTACGTAATAGTAATACCGCCTGCGCCCGTAAATTCCCACCGAGGGCAGGTCAAGAGAATCCGTCCCGTTGACCAAACGCGGCGTGAGCAGCACGGCACGGTTGGCATCCACATCGAGTTTGTTTATATCCAAATTTATCTCCACGGCAAGGTATTTTCCCTCTCGATTCATGTTGGAATTTTCGACGGAAACACCAGGTATGACAGTATCAGTATTTTGTCCTACCGCTTCTGGCAAATGTCCCAATCCCAACAGGATTACCGGTATGAGTATTGTTCTTTTCATGTTAGTTGCATTTTTTAGAATAGATAAACCAGGTTGATGGCCGCTTTGGTGGGGCCCATGTAGTGGTGGGGCTTGTCCGTTTCCACCTTTTTGCCGCATCCGGCACACCGATACCTGTCATAGCGGGTATAAGAATAGCCCAAACCGATTTCCGTTTCCAGATTCCAATGGCGGCCAAGGATAAAGGCGTAGCCGTATGATACGCCCGCACCGATAAACCAGCCTTGATAGCGGGTATCTTTCAGCTTCCGGAAGTCAGTGCCCAACATATTGATTTTCCCGTCGAATCCGCCGATGTTGTACTGTCCGCCATGTAAATGCGCACCGAAAAAGTGTCCGCCAAAGCGGTCGCATAGCCAATAGCGAACTTCCGGCTGCACTGCCCAGTGCTTCCACCGCCTGTCATGCGAAAGCGTCCATCCGTTGAACTGTCCGCTCACGTCCAATGTCCACCTGGGGGCGAACCCTATTTCAACGCCCAGATTCGGGCTGAAAAAAGCATCGGAAAGCAGGTTGGTTTTCACCGCCACCTTCTGCGCATAGAGTTCCTGCGAGACACAGGAAACGACTATCGTAAACAATAAAAGCGCGCGTTTCATTTTCTATCTTCTATTTATCGTTTTACCATATCATTTATTCAAATATCTAACTACGATGCTTCAGCCCAGGCAATAAAAAGCGGCAATACAGACGGACACGGCAACTCCATGGTCTGGCATGTATCGTTGATAGGTATGATGATAGACACCTCCGGAAAGCGGCGGGAGTCAATTGATACAAAGGACGCCTTCGTTCCGGCGTACAAAACATTGCCGGCACAAATCGCATTCTCTAAACACCGGTACGGACCCTCTCCCGAGAACCGTACGACATGCGGTGTCTTTCCCGAACTATATCGGAAACTGGCATTCCCACCATGCAAGCCGGTGGATTCGAAAAAAAACTGTGATTTTTTTATAAAAAAACTATAGATACCGGTAACCGATCGGTATCCGATGACAGCACTCTCCGTACGATAGATCGGCCTTGACGCCGACTGTTGGGCGCAAAGGAGATTGAAAGCCCCTGCACCTATGAAACACAGGCAGAGAGTAAGCCACAGCATATACAGCCTTTTCTCCATATACGGGTTTCGTTTTGTGTTAAAAACTAACCGGTTATGGTGTCATATGCCGCAATTTAACAAATAATTCGCTATGTTTAGCGAAAATCCTGAAACGATTGCTATGTATAATGCGCTTATACACAGTCTGAAATATCACAGACAATGTTTTACCGGAATGAAATTGCATTTCCGGGTAAACGATACGGGATATAATACATTGGTTATAACCCGATTGCGGGAGACCGGCAAATATCGAAACGGTAAAACAATGCGCTGCAAGGCGGACCGGAGATGTACGAAAAAAAGCGTCCCAGACCGCCTGTCGTGCGGTTTTTTGCATGGCGATAACATATCCGAATAGGACACGATGCGGTAAAACAATCGGGAACGCGGTAAAACGGACGGACTTATCAAGAAAGCTCCGTACCCGGACTATTCTGATTTACTGTTTTTATATTTTTTCTTGCATAAAACGCAGATAATGTATATTTTTGTATCATAAAATGAAGACCAGTCCGGTTTTGTTTGTTTGTTGGCAGCAAGGATACGAAATCAGACAAGATTCGCTAAACATAGCGATTTTATCTTTTGTTTTCGCTAA
>OBAR01002599.1_pt1 | contig 12273 bp, 7 predicted proteins | sample 1517911 | NCBI WGS metagenome assembly OBAR01 (sample SAMN04571709, study PRJEB22368) | human gut metagenome | biome: human gut; material: stool | host: Homo sapiens | place: Luxembourg | collected 2012-10-26
GTTGCAGTACATGACGCCGCGGTAGCCGTAGGTCCACATGTCGGCGCCGAAGCGGGGCTGCGACGGCGAGATGTCGAGCTGCGCGTCCTGCGTTCCCGATGCGATATACATCAGGTCGGTGACGCCTTCGGTGGCGATCATCATTTTGTAGGTGTAGAGATTTTTCAGGGGTATATAACACGAGTTCACCGCCGACTGACACTGGGTCTTGGTCTTATAGAAGTCGCCGGGGGTCGAGAACCCTTCGGTGTCCTCCTGCAGTGAGCACGACGCCGTGAGCCACGCCGTGAGAATCAGCAAGATGTATTTTGTTTTCATAATGTTCTCGGATTACGGTTAATAACGCAGCTGGATGCTGAACACGATGGTGCGCGGCTTGGGGTATGCGCCCAGATCGACGCGCCGCAGCGCCGAATCGCTGCTGTCGGTCGAGACGTCGGGGTCGAAGCCGTTGTACTTTTTCCAGATGTGGAGGTTTTCGGCGCTCAGGTTCAGCGTGATGTCGCGGATGAACTTCGAACGCTTGCTCAGGTCGAACGTGTAACCCACCGTGATGTTTTTCAGGCGGATGTACGATGCGTCGTAGATCATCAGGTCGCTCGGCACGTGCGCGTCCACCGCACCGGCGCGCGGCAGGTTCGACTGCGGGTTGCGCACGGGATGCCACGCGTCGAGCATGTAGCGGTACTGGTTCGACATCGAACTGCCGGCCATGTAAAGCTCCGAGTAGTTGTAGATCTTGCCGCCGAGCGAATAGGTGAAGTAGATGCCGACGTTGAGCCTGCCGAAACGGAAGTTGTTCTGCAGACCGCCGTACAGGTCGGGATCGGCATTGCCCTGATAGACGAGGTCGTCGTTGTAGCGGGGCATGCCCAGCGAGGCCTTGCGCGACGCGGCGTCGCTGTTGATCGCCAGCGCCGAAACGTAGGTGTTCGTCACGCTGTTGCGCTCGAACTCCTCGACGCTCTTCCACGTGCCGCCGTACTTGAATCCCCAAAGCGCGTTGAGCGGGTAGCCTTTGACGTAACCGTACATCATGTAGGGGTTGTTGCCGGGCGACGAGAGCGCCGTGACGAAATCCTCGCTGCCGATGTCGTCCACGTTCTGTTTGTTGTGGGCGATGGTGAGGTTGGTCGTCCACGAGAATTTTGGGCGGACGATATTGCGGCTCTCGATGCTCAGCTCGACGCCTTTGTTCGAGGTTTTGCCGATGTTGGCGTAACGGCTGGTGTAGCCCGTCGCCGAAGCGGTCTGCACCGTGAGCAGCAGGTCGCGCGTCTTGGAGATATAGCCTTCGGCCGTAATCATCAGGCGGTTGTTGAAGAACGCCAGATCGAGCGCCGCGTTGTAGAGGTCGGTCTTCTCCCACGTAAGGTTGGGACTGGCCAGACGGCTGCGGTAGTAGGCGCCCGGCTGCATGCCGTCGAACAGATAGCCGCTCGTGGTGCTGGACATGGCCGCCAGCGAACGGTAGGCCGAGATGGCGTCGTTACCGGTGCGTCCGAGGCTGGCGCGCAGGGCCAGTTCGTCGATCCACTTGGCTTTTTGCAGGAACTTCTCGTTGGCGATGTTCCAGCGGAGGGCCGCCGAGGGGAAGAATCCCCATTTCTTGTTGGCGGCGAAGTTCGAGGCGCCGTCGTAACGGGCCGTGAACGTAACGTAGTAACGCTCCTTGTAGTTGTAGTTCAGACGTCCGAACACCGACATCTTGGTCCAGTCCGTGTGGTTGGTGCTGATCGAGGTGTTCTGCTTGTCGGGAACCGCGGCCATGTTGTTCCAGGTGAGTTCGTCGAGCGTGTAGCCGCGCCCGGTGATGCTCAAGTTGTTGTCGTACTTGATCTGCGCGGTGTATCCGCCCAGCACGTCGAAATTGTGGCCGCTCTTGGGGCGCAATTCGTAGTAGACCGTATTTTCGCTTGAGAAACTCGTGTCGTCGTACTCGTCGCGGCTGGCGTAACCGCCTTCGTTCTCCTTCTTGGCAGGCAGGTACCCCGGCTCGTAGTAGCGTCCGTGGCGCTGGTAGGAGTAGTAGGTGAACTGGCTGCGCAGCTTCAGCCCCTTGACGGGGGTCACTTCGACGAATGCGCTGTTGTTGAGCGAAATGCGCCGGGCGTTCTTGAGGCAGTGGTCGAGCATGATGCGCGGGTTGTTGAATTTCTGTCCCGAGTACCACAGGTCGTTCATGTCGGATGTGGGGGAGAGGAACGGGCTGAGGAACACGGCGGCGTTCCACCAGTTGGTTCCGCCGATGGTGGCCAGGTTTTCGTCCTGATCGCGGTAGGTGTAGCTCAGGTTCAGTCCGGCCTTGAGCCATTTGGCGAACTCGTGGTCGACCTTCAGGCGCGCCGAGTAACGTTTCAGCCCGCTGTTGTCGATGATTCCCTGCGTTTCGTTGAATCCGGCCGAGGCGTAGTAGGAGCTTTTCGCGGAGGCTCCCGAAATCGAAAGGTCGTAATTCTGATAGAGCGCCGTGCGCGTGATGGTGTCGATCCAGTTCGTGCCGACGCCTTTGGCCTCGGGGTTGGGGAAGGGGTATTTCGACATCGGCGAGTCGGGTTCGATTTTATCGTTGCCGTCGGCGCTTGAGAAGAAATAGGCGTAGTCGTTGCGGTAGCGGGCGAACTCCGTGGCATCCATGATGTCGAGCTGACGCGGGAGCTGCGAAAATCCCAGGTCGGTCTTGAAGGAGATGTTGGGTCGTCCGTCCATGCCGCGGCCCTTCTTGGTCGTGATCACGATCACGCCGTTCGAGCCGCGCGCGCCGTAGATGGCCGTCGACGAGGCGTCCTTCAGCACCGAGATCGACTCGATGTCCGAGGAGTTGATGTCGTTCAGGTCGTGAATGCCGTCGATGACGCCGTCGACGATGATCAGCGGTTCGTTCGATGCCGAGATCGAGCGCGTGCCGCGGATACGGATCGAGGTCGTGGCGCCCGGCTCTCCGGTCGTGGCCATGATGTCGGCGCCGGCGATGCGGCCCTGGAGGGCCTGGTCGACCGAAACCACCGGCACGTCCTTGATGTCGCTCATCTTGACGTTGGCCACCGAACCCGTCAGGTCGGTTTTCTTCACCGTGCCGTAGCCGATCACGACCACTTCGTCGATGGTCTGCTTGCTCTGTTCGAGTTTCACGTCGACCTTCGTGCGCGCGCCGACCTTTTCGGTTTTGGCTTCATAGCCGATGTACTGGAAGGTCAGCGAAGCGCCTTCGGGAACCTGGATCGAATAATCGCCCGTGGCGTTGGTGCTGGCGCCGTTCGTCGTGCCCGTCACCAGTACGGTCGCGCCGATCAGCGGCTCGCCGCTCTGGTCCGTAACCTTGCCCGTTACGGTATGTTTGGTTCCGCTTTTCTGCGCGAAGGCAGGCGCTGCCGTCAGCGCTCCCGAAACCAGCAGGATCAGTAATATGATATATTGTTTCATGCGAATTTTTATTTAAGTGCAACTCCTGATGCTTGCTTCCCGGAGGGGTAGTGGCGGAATTCGATCATCACCGGGTAGTGGTCCGAATGCGTGGCGGTAAATTCGTCGTAGATGATGCGCGAGTCGGTTATTTCACGCATCACGGCCTGCGAGGCGTAGATGAAGTCGATCCGCCGTTGATCCGCCGTCGATTCGCCGTTGTAGGGGGTGGGAACGGTGTGGAAGAACTGGCTGTGACGGTCGCGCAGGGCGTCGCAGTAGCCGCTCTTGAGTACGATCGAATGCGTCTCGAAATAGGTGTTCGCGGGCATCGCGTCGGCATCCTTGGGCGAATAGGAGTTGAAGTCGCCCGCCATCAGCCACAGCGGTTCCACCGGATAGCGGCGGATGGTGCTGTCGAGGATGCAGCTGATCTCCCGGTCGCGGTAGGTGTTGCCCGTCCCGGCTGCGCCCTGCCCGTTGGGATAGGTTCCGAAGGGATAGAGGTGCAGCACCACGACGTTGATGTCCTTGATGCGGGTGTGGATGGCTCCGTGCCAGAGGGGAACGTCTTCGAGCAGGCGGTTGCGCAGTTCGATGGGGTATTTCGACGTCAGCCCCACCGGAAATCCGCTCTCCTTGCAGAGTACGGCGTAGGGGTGCCCGTAGCGGCCGGCAAGGGCCGTGAGCGACTCCTCGGTGAATGCGTTGCACTCGCAGAGGGCCATGAAGTCGGGGTCCTTCTCCTTCACCCAGTCGACGAAGTTGTCGAAGTTCTGGGCTTTGTCGAGCTTCATGCCCTCGAGAATATTGTAACTGATGAAACGCAGGGTTTCGGGCTGGACGCTCGTTCCCGGATCGGTCGTCAGTTCCTCGTCCGGTGCGGCGGGATCGTCGTCGCAGGCGGGCAGCAGGGCCGTGGCCGTGAGCAGCGTCGCCCCGAAAGCCAGCCGGCGCAGCATCTGTATCGTGTCGTATGTTTTCATGTCGTTCGCTGGTTTATTTGTTGTAACGCAGGGCTGCGTAGGAGACGGTGAATGCGTTGGCTACCTGTCCGTTGGATGCGATGGTCGCGGTGTCGTAGGCCGTCGCCGTGCCGATCTTGTTCTGCACGGGGCGCAGGCGGATCCATGCCACGCTCTGTCCCAGAATCTCGGTGGGAACCTGCATCCACACGTTCTTGTCGCCCGAAAGCTGCTCAAGCTGCATGTTGCCCCAGTTGCCGTTGTCGGGAACCGTGAAATCGGTGAGCTTCTTCCAGTTGTCGCCGTCGAGCGAATATTCCGCCGTCCAGTAGCGCAGTCCGCCCTGTGCCGAGTGGTAGCGGCAGGTGAAGACGAAGGAGCATTGCGTGGAGCTGACGCCCTGCGTCGAGAACTCGAAGATCAGGGAGTTTCCCGTGTTCTTCGCCGTGTCCCACAGCTGTTTGTGGCCCCACGAGGCGTTGTTGATGGTCAGCCCGTTTTCGGCGGCCCGGTAGGCGCTGCCGACGGCCAGCCAGGTGTAGGTGCTCATAAACGAGAGTCCCGAACCCGTCGTTGCGGCCACGCAATGCGCCTGACCGCTGTCGGTTGCCGGATGCGGATACTGCGGGAATGCGTAAGCGCGGGGGTCCTTGCTGCCGTTGGGACTCCACTCCACGGCCACGGCCGAGAAGACGTTGTCGGCCGATTCGTCCAGCGCGATGTCCTCGCGCGTCACGTTGCGGATCTGGTAACGGCCGATGTCGCCGCCCCGCTCGAAGAAGGTGTAAGGCTCGTGTACGATGATGCCTGTGATCGTTCCCTCGCCGTCGGGCATCTCCTTGAAACGCCAGTCGCAGCCGTGGTTGGTCATCAGGTAGATCATGTCGCCGTGACGGTCGAGTACGGCTGCGGGGTAGTAGTTGTTGAAACTGTTGGTGTAGTTGATGTGCACGGGGATGAAACGTCCGGTGCGCACGGCCATCTGGCAGCGTTTGAGCGTCACCTGGGTGTAGATGTCGGCGTCGGTCAGCTGGTCGATGAAGCGCCGCTTCGCGGGCAGCTCTTCGGCCGTCCCGGCCTCTTTGGTGACGATGTGGTCCTGCGTCACGCCGCTGAGCGTGTAGCGCTCGGGGTTGCTCCGCTTGGTCAGCGTGAGGCCCTTGCACCAGAGTTTGAGTTTGTCATATCGTTGCAGGTTGTTCTGCTGGGCGTCGGTCGTGACCAGAGCGAGACCCAGCGAGGCGTCGGCGTTCTGCATGTAGGCCGTGCAGTCGTTGATGCCCAGATCGGGTTTCTCCGCGGCCTTGGGCATGGGGCTTCCGGCCATGTTGGGCGAGGCCCAGTCGCTGATGACCGTGCCGCTTACGGCGATGTCCTGATCGAGGGTGATCTCGCCTTCCGCCTCCGCGATCAGCCCGCGCAGCTCCTCGAAGGTCATCTCGCGGGTCTCCGCCGTACCGCCCGGGATACCCTGATAGGCTGTGAAATAGGTTGTGTGATCTTCGCCCCAGTCGTCCTGAAATCGGAGCCGGAACCGCGCCGTGCGAGGCTCGAATTTCTTGTTGTCGGCGATCCGGAACCGGAAATATTTGAAATCCTGGGCGTAGCTGACGCTGTCGGCCCACGGCTCGGCAGCGGAATTCTCGTCGTAAACGACCGTCCAGTAGATTTTTTTGGACAGCGGAATGTTGGTGTCGATCGCAACGGAGTCGATCGTGCTAACGGACGAATATTGTTTTCCGATGTACTTGAACTCCAGGAGCGGCGTCGTGCCGTACTGCATCAGGTAAATCGTGTCGACGACCTGCTGGCGGGCCGATGAGACGAGGATGGTTCCCTTGCGGGGAAGCGAGTTGTTGGTCCGGTAATTGAGGTTGAGCGAGCCGCCCGTTTCGCCGCTGTCGGCGCCGTCGACCGAGACCCAGAGTCTGGTCTCGGCCGCGCCTGCCACGGTCCGGAGGTCTCTACCTTGATGGTGCGGGAGCCTGCGTCGCTGGAGACGAAGACTTCGCTGCTGACGCCTTTCGAGCCGATAGCCGGCTCCGTTTCATCCTCGCTGCACCCCCCCCCGAGCAATAGGGCCGAGGCGGCGAAGGCGCAGATCAGGCTGAAGCGCTTGGTGTAGAATTTTTTCATCGTATGTCGTAGTTTGGGTTTTTAGTGTCGCGGGGCATTCTGTTCCCAGGGGAGTTTGCCGAACAGGTCTTCGAAATCGTACCATTTCAGGCGCAGCACGTAGAGGTTGTCGATGAAGATGCGTGTGTTGCCGCTCTCCATCTCGTATTTGCCGGCCATCAGTTCCATGCGCGTGTTGCTCGTAAAGGAATTTTTGGGGTGGGAGAAGATGATGAACTCCTGCTGGGAGTTTTTCCACATGGCCGTCGGAAGCTCCGCGGCCGTGGGGTCGAGGTGTCCCACACGGACGGTTTTCTCGGTGGTTCCGTCGGCGAACTGCCCGCCTCCCGTGATCCGCACGGTCAGTTCGTCGTTGTCTTTCGTGCCGTCGGCCGCCGCATAGGCGATGGCGTTGAAACGGACCATGGCGGCCGTGTCGTTCCGGATGCCCGGATCGTACGGGGTCAGCAGGTTGGCTCCGTGTCCGTCGTCGTCGCCGAGTTTGACGTAGCCGTTTTTGCCGTAGCAGTAGGCCGTGCCTCCCTCCTGTGCGGGCGTCGATTCCAACCCCATTTTCTTCTGGTCGGCGGTCCAGCTGTCGATCGGCGTTTCGCCCCGGGTCTCCAGAGGTTCCGCCGAACCGTACTTCAGCCAGTCGAAGTTGCCCTCGTAATCTTTGGTGTATTTCGGGAATCCCTGCACCACGGCGATGAATTCATTGAGGAATTCGACGTCGGTGTGCAGCGAGATGCACCCTTTCCGTTCTACGTAGGACTCCGTGTGCGGGGTGATCAGCAGGACCAGTTCGTCGATTCCGGGCCTGACGCCGCGTTTGATTTCGTCGACGTTGAGCCACTCCTCGGCCGGCAGTTCTCCGGACTCTTCCTTTTCGCCTTCGAATCCGACCTGATAAGCCACATTGCTTCTGATATAGATGGACCTTTTGAACGGAGTGGCGTCCTGCTCTTTCGACGCTCTGACGGGGATGTGCAGGGTTCCCGTCAGCGCTTCTTCGAACTCGGGCGAGTTCGACCACTCGATGTGTTCCCTGCGGGAGTAGTCCTTGTCGTCGTCGCAGGCTGTGCCCAGAGATACCGTGCCGGTCAGCAGCAGTACCGCGATCAGCGGGGTGACGCTCCTCTTCGGGATTTTCAGAGATAGAGTTGTTCTCATAGCATTTAGGTTAATTGGTCTGAAAAAGTTTGGAAAATTTTAGCTAAATTTCGGGTGAATATTGAAAATATTTTCATTACAAAGATAGCCCTTAATAAATATGCGGAAAGGGCCTTGCCCGAAAATGTAAATGAATGTAAATCTTAACTTGTTTATTGCCTGCATGTTCTATTTTTACACCCCCGTGCGTTATGTAAATGCTGAAACTTTGATATTTTACTTTTTAATACATTTGTAATACGCATGCCCTTTCTTCTGATTTGCTTTTGTGTTATTAAAACGCTATGTTTGTATTAAACCGAAACCTGAAATGAAAATCCTCCTTCTTGCCGCAGCGTTGTTCTCCGCGCTGTCCGCGGCTCCGGCTTCCCCGGGTGAAAAGACCGACCTGCAGGAGCTGTTCCGCAGTCTCGACCGGGTGATCGCCCGCAGCGGCGAGTACACGGCGCGGCGCGAATCCCGCATTGATTCGCTCAAGCGCGCCCTGACCTGCGACGGGCTTTCGCTGCGCGAGCGCTTCGACCTGACCGAGCGGCTCGCCGAAAATTACAACTCCTACCAGAGCGACTTCGCGCTTCTCTACCTCCGGCGAAGTCTTGCGCTGGCCGAAGAGACCGGCGACAACGACCTGATCATGCGTGCCCGCTCCGGGATTGCGCTCTGTTACAGCCTGGGCGGACGTTTCTACGAGGCCGAGGAGATCTTGAGCGGCATCCGCGACACGGTGCACGTCAGCCGCCGGGCGCTGCAATCCTATTATGTCGCCCGGCATCGCATGAACCGCGAACTTTACGCCCTGACCGAGCCGGGCGAACGCCGCGACCTTTTCCGCCGGCGCGAGCACTATTATGCGGTCAGCGTGGCGGAAATCAGCGAGGACACCTTCACGAGCCTGTACTACGGGTATATGGATGCCATCGTCCGCAAGGACTGGTCCGAGGCTTCGACCCTCTGCGACAGCCTGCTGGTCTCGGTCCCTTCCGATTCCCACTCCTACGCCAAGGCCGCCAACCACAAGGCGCAGCTCGAGGGGAAGGCGGGGCGTCCCGACGAGGAACTCGCCTGGTTCATACGTTCGGCCATGGCCGACATCCAGTCCGCCGTGCGTGACCACGGGTCGCTGTGCGCCGTCTCCGAGGAGCTTTTCAACCGGGGCGACGTCGATCGGGCGATGGATTATATCCGCGTGGCGATCCGCGACACGCGTTTCTTCAACTCCCCGAGCCGCTCGTGGCGCGACATGGCCATCCTGCCGCAGATCGAGGCGGCTTACAGCGAGCGCAACGCCCGCCTGCACACGATGTACATCGTGCTGATCGTCGTCATCCTGCTCTTTTTCGTCTCGGCCGTCGCCGCGGGGCTTTACGTGCTGTCCCGCAACCGGAAGCTCTGCGCCGTGCAGCAAACCCTCCGCGAGTCGAACGACAAACTCAACGGTCTGGCCCGGAGCCTGCGCGAGACGAACGACCGCCTGAGCGCGCAGAACCTCCGGATCGCCGATGCCAACCGGATCAAGGAGGTCTATATCGGGGGTTTTCTCCAGACGATTTCGGAATATATCAACAAACTCTCGGGTACGTATCAGTATGTCAACAAGATGCTGCGCGACGACCGGATCGCCGAACTCCGCCGCGAATACGCCCGCAGCAACGTCCGCAACGACGAGCTGAAGGAGTTCTATGCGCTTTTCGACAAGACCTTCCTCGGGCTTTTTCCCTCGTTCATCGACGAGATGAACGGCCTGCTTGCCGACGAGGCCCGCACCGAGGGGCGTCACGACGGCGAACTGACCACCGTGCTGCGCATCTACGCGCTGATCCGCCTGGGCATCACCGACACGGCGACCATCGCCGCGCTGCTGCACTGTTCGATCCGCACCGTCTACAACTACCGCTCGTTCACCCAGCGGCACTCGCGGCCCGACGTCGGCGACCTGGAACAGCGTGTGCAGCTGATCGGGTTGAACGGGATCGCCGCCCGGTCCTGACGGAGCCGCGTGTGCCGAAAAGCGTAAAATAACGCTGTTCCGGCAATTTTAACCTCCCGGCCGTAACAACGGCCGGGAGGTTTGCAGAAAGCTACTCCCCCTTCTTATGGGTGTACTCCTGCAGGACATAGGTCGTGAAGATCGGAAAGAACATCATGCCCAGCGACGGAAGCAGCACGCAGAAGACCTTGCCGACGGCCGTGACGGGGAAAATCTCCGCACCGACAGTCGTGACGTTCATCCACGCCCACCAGAGCGCATTGCCGAAGCCGTGGAGCTTGGGATTGACGAGCACCTCGTAGTCGTAGAACACCAGCCCGGAGATATAGGTGAAGACGACGACGGTGAAGATATAGGCGAAAAAGAGCCTCCGCATCCTGTTTTCGGAGACCAGCCACCGCACGATGATCACCATGGCCAGGAAGGCCCGGAGCAGCGGGATAAGCCCGACGAGCACGCCCCAGTCGTGGGTCATGCCGACGCCGCTCCACGCCAGGATGTTCAGGTAGGGTACGGAAAGCAGCAGGAACGGCAGGTTGCGCCAGAAAAAACGGCCCGGACGTTCGGCAGCGGCCCAGCGGACGAAGAAATCGCACAGGAAAACGAGGCAGACGACGAACTGGATCGCAAGATAGGTGCGGGACATGTGGACATGGTCGCCGGCGATGATCTCCCACGAGAGGGCCACGAGGAGCACCAGTCCGGCGATGAGTTTGACAACACCGAGCGCATCACGGATTCCGGCACGCGCCGATTGGGTAAGAGACATAGATTGCGGTTTTTCCGTAGCGCGCTCAAAATCAATACCACAACCCGGAATCATAAATTTTACGGCGTTTTTTTGCCGAAAGATTTTGCACGATTGAAAATTTCTATTACCTTTGCACTCGCTTTCAGCAATGGCGGGTTAGCTCAGCTGGTTAGAGCGCATGATTCATAATCATGAGGTCCCGAGTTCAAGTCTCGGACCCGCTACGGAAGGAAACGGAGGTCTAAACGATCTCCGTTTTTTCGTTATCCGGAAAAACCGGGCGAATTACCGAAAAAAAAGCCTATTCACAGAAACAGCGGCTATCATGGAAAAGAAAACGATACTGGCGGCCTGCGCGGCCGCAACGCTGGCGTTCACCGGATGCTCCGGAGGGTTCAGCGCCGCAGAGGAGGAGACCATTCACGCCGGGAAGGGAGAAATCATGCGCATACTGACCGTCGGAAACCCGGCCGACTCGCTCGTCCTGCGTCAAAAGGCCGCTCCGGTGACCGGGCGGATGCTGCGGACGGACGACTACGCCGTCCTGCGCCGCAGGATGCGCGCGACGGTGCAGGACCCGCAGAACACGGGCGTAGGCATCGCCGCCCCGCAGGTGGGGATTCTCCGGCGGATGATCGCCGTGCAGCGTTTCGACAAGCCCGGAGAGCCGTTCGAATTCTACCTGAACCCGGAGATCGTCGAATCGTCGGCCGAAACCGCCCCGGGACGGGAAGGATGTCTCTCGATTCCGGGATTAGCGGGCAGGGTGGTGCGGGCGCAACGGATCGTATTGCGCTACCGCGACGAGCGGTTCGCCGAAAAAACGGAGACGATCGACGGATTCACGGCCGTAATCTTCCAGCACGAAACAGACCATCTCGACGGAATTCTCTACACCGACCGGACGGACGAAGCCCCCACGCCGGAAGAGTAGCCTCGCCGCACCGGTCAGACCAGTTCGCGGAGGTGTTTCAGATTGCTCGTGGCCGTGGCCACGGGCGCGACGGTCATGTCGTCGCACAAGACGCCGCAGATTTTCAGCCGGCGGTCGGAGGAACGTCCGGTCGGAACGTTCGCGCAGCATCGGAAGCAAGGTCCGCAAGGCGTCCTCCACATCCCCGGCAAGCCCCGGTCCACCCCGGGCGCGGCGGCCGATGCGCTCGGGACAGCGTACTGCAATGCGGCAGGCAGCATCGTCGCGGAAGCGTCCGGGATCACGACCGAAGCCTCCGAAAAAAAGTTCCGCCCGCAACGCACCGGGCGCTGCGGACGGAATGGCGTCCGGAAAAAATGGATCGTGTTATTCGATCTCCATCAGAACGGCGTCGGTAGCCACGGTCTGCCCCTGACGGACCAGAATCTGCTTGACCGTACCGGCGAAATCGCTCGTGATGGCGTTCTCCATCTTCATCGCTTCGAGAACGGCGACCTCCTGTCCGGCCTTCACCGCGTCGCCGACCTTCACTTTGAGTTCGATGATGCGGCCCGGCAGCGGAGCCGTCACAACGTTGCCCGTGATCACGGCCTGCGCCTCTCCGGCGGGCGTCTCCCCGGCCTTGGCGGCAGGTTCGGCCGGCTTCGAAGCCTCGTAGGCCTTCACCTTCATATTGGTCAGGAACGTCTTGGCGACCAGCGGGAACAACTCCAGCAACAGCACCTCCTTTTCATCGGCGGCGAGCTTCACGCCTCCGGCTTCGGGAAGCTCGGGATTGGGCTGCATCTGGTATTTCGAGGTGTCGTAGGGAGTCTCCTCGCGCACGCCGCAGATCTTGAACCGGAACTCGGGGTCGATCTTCACCGGCGTCTTGCCGTACTCGCCCTTCACGAGGCCCACGAACTGCGACGACTTGTTGGTGTACATCGGACGTCCGGCCTTCTCG
>OBAR01002608.1_pt1 | contig 12229 bp, 8 predicted proteins | sample 1517911 | NCBI WGS metagenome assembly OBAR01 (sample SAMN04571709, study PRJEB22368) | human gut metagenome | biome: human gut; material: stool | host: Homo sapiens | place: Luxembourg | collected 2012-10-26
GACAAGGTTCTTTTAAAAAAACGTCAAGGTCTTTTTATACAAAGAACAGGTCTTTTGAAAGGAATTACAAGGTCTTTTCACCAAGCTTTCCAAGGCTCAGGGCTCAAAGGCTCACTTAGGCGGTATTTAAGCCCAAAACAAGCTTCAAGAAACCTAATAACGCACTGATTTTTAATTAATTATAATAAAAAGAAGGGGACAAGACTATATTCTAAAAAATAAAATGAATAATATAATGAGCCCCAGACATACACGAACGCATCCGACATTTACCGGAAAGAAAAATGTATAAATAAAAGAAACTTCTATTGACATCATCACTTGGTCATTCCGGGCATCGTGAAAAATCCGAATGTGCCCATATCCATTGATCCGGCCATTATGAATAAAACCCGGCAAAAAACAAGCCTGGTCAAAGCAAACACAAATTCTATAAAACGACAGACAAAGTCAAGACAATCCTGAACTTTCCAAAGACCAAAGAATAATATTCAACCCGCACGTTTTGTCCCACCAAACAGACTGTAAAGCAAATACTTACACATCTACCAAGGTTTAAAATACCGCATAAGTGAGCCTTGAGCCTTGTGAGCCCTGGAAACGCATCGGAACGACTCTTTTTCTTTGCAGAAAGACACCCGATTTATTTATTCCAAATTTTAATCCCATTTATGTACTGTGAGTCAACACCAGAATAGGATACTAAATGTTCTTTTGAGGCCGATCCATATCTAGACACAACTTCGTTAGCTGCCCCGGATTGAGCTGCTAGATCTATTGACTTTTTTCTTTTTGTCGTAACACTTTCTCCTAAAAAAGAAGTGTGACACTGCCAATAACCACATTTTAAAGTGCAGGTCCTGAGAAAACCTAAATCAACAGATATGGTAAAGCAGCCCACGCTATAACGTGGGAACTACCATGCCTATTCTTGTTGATTTTGTGTTTAGTTTCTCAAGCTTCGCACTTACAAGAGTAGCATAACGCTTCTTTATTTTCAAATGCATGGAAATGGTTACCCAAATCCGAGTACAGAATTACGGAAAAACATTTGAAAAAGAAGCGGTAAGATAAAAATATCTGTTTGATATTTGCTCTATTGTTTGGTAGGTTAGAAATAATTAATTACCTTTGCACCAACAAATCCCGCTCGCTTCCCGTAAGATTAGCGTACCCAGCGGGACATTTTTATTTATGGGAGTCAGGTATACAAATCGAGCCATAACCACGGAACAACAAATTGATATTCTCAAAGAAAGAGGTTTGCTTATTGATGATGTTGAGCGAGCTGTTAAAGCCCTTGACATCATAAGCTATTTTCGTCTTGCTGGTTATTGGCGACATTTTGAAGCTGACCACACTACGCATCAATTTAGAGAAGGTTGTCGTTTTGCAGATATTATCGACCTGTATTCCTTTGATAAGCAACTTAGGGCTTTGCTCTTTACTGCCATTCAAACGATTGAAGTTGCTGTTCGCACAAAAATAATCAAGCACTTTGCTCTTGAATTTGGAGCATTTTGGTTTATGGACGAAAACTTTGCCACCAATGAGGCTCGTTTTGCTACCAATTTAGCTGTTATCCGTAAAGAGGTGGAACGCTCACACGATGATTTTATTACTGAGCATTTCCGCAAATACAACGAACCAGAGCTGCCTCCTGTATGGAAAACATTGGAGGTTATCTCAATGGGAACACTCTCTAAGCTCTATTCCAATTTTTCAAATGCCACGGCAAAACATGCTGTCGCAAGAGAGTTCGGTTTGAATCATCACAAATTTTTTAGAAGCTGGTTAGAGTGTCTTGCGGTGCTTCGTAATTGTTGTGCTCATCATTCACGACTGTCCAACCGTGTCTTTCCAGTAAAACCAAAGATGCCAGAACGTATGCCAAATACATGGATTGCTGATTTCTCATTCCGAGAACAAACTCTTTATCCACAATTATGCTGTGTTGTGTATTGGCTCAACTCCATTGTTCTTGAAAATACATTCATTACCGATTTCAAGCAACTCTTGATAAGCCATCCATCAGTGAAAACTCGCTTGTTGGGCTTCCCTCGTAATTGGGAACAAGAGCCTTTGTGGAGGTAATAATATCTACAATAAAATTATTTCCAAAAAACAATAAGTAACAAACAATATCGGATAAAATATTGTACCTTTGTATTGGCTTAGACATTGAGCCCAAATAGAAGTGAAATATCGGAAACGAATTGATTAATAGACTATTGATAGCATAAACCATTATCAGTAAGCATCTAATACAAATTACGTTGCACTATTTGTTTTTCATTTTTTTAATGTCCAAATCGTGATATATCCACTCCTTTTACTTTCTGTTTTTTATAACCACCGAAACGGTATGTGAAATTCAGAGATACAGTACGGGTATAGGCTCCGCTATCCATATCCAAATATTGTTCCTTGAAGCGAACCTTCATATCCGGCATACTGGAGTTGGATATATCACTGCAACGTGCCGTAAGCGAACATCTGTCTTTGGCAAAATTCCATTTCATTCCGGCTGTGAGATTAAATGAACTGGCGAGATCCAACGTTCCCTGAATGAAAGGTGTCTGTATGTTTCCTATCAATTCAAAGGATAGGTTCTTGCCTACTTTGAAGCTGTTGTCAAGTGTGCCGATAAACAGCCATTTTTTGCGGTCAAATGGTACATCAAAAAAACGGTCGCATTTTTGCCGTGCCTGCATGCCTACAAGCGTGAGTCTTGCATCATACCAGTTTCCCATGCTGAGCGGCAGAATGACATTCACACCTATCATACGCATATAATTCCAGTTGGTATTTTTGTATATCAATGCCAGTCGGTCTGTTGCCTGATAAGGTGTTTGGGCAAAGTAATCGGATGTATGCGTGTAGAACAGACCGAAAATATACTTCTGTTTCAGTATGTACGTACCATTCAGGTTATAGTTTGTCATAGGGCGCAATCCCGGTGTTCCCTGAAGTTCGGAATATCCGTTCAGATATGTAACGGATGATTGCATATCCCAGTAGCCCGGATAGCTCTTGTCTGTTGATAGGGATAGCTGGAAGATGTGTTGCAGACCTTTCAAATAGGTCAGTGAGGCTTGCGGATATACAGCCCATTTATGATAATTCCCGATGGTATAATATTCTCCTGTGGCAGAGATGGAGAATGAGGTTCCGGTTGCCCAGTTTTTATTCAATGAAAAATAAAAACCAGTTGTCTGTTCATTAAGTCCGGCTTCTGTATTTTCAGGTTTTATATTACCAGACACATTATCATAAGTTTGAAAATCATAATCTTTTGCATAACGGTAGGATATTCCGTAACCGATACCCCAGTTATTTGTCAGATTATGTTTCTGGTCTGCATAAATCGAATAACGGTCTATACGCTGACCGCCAGTCAGGGTATATGAGTTTTTACTCTTATCAGATAATTGTGTGAACATGGTCTGGCTATTGTCTGAGGTGTAACGTGTATAATCACCGCCTACTTCCAGACCGATACCCGAACTATATTGTACTGTTATATTGTTCATCTTATTATCTGTAAACTTATCAAGATTGGACTGCTGAAAACTTCCATCAGCTATACTGCGGTTATGCCCGTCAGGGGTAAAACTTCCCGTGTAGGCTACATTCAGATGATTCTTTTCGTTGAAGTTATATTCCAGAGCGGTTCTCACATTGTGCATCCAACTTTTGGAACTCAGTTTCTCGTTCTGCATTATTTCATATACATTATTATTCAAAGTGTGTCTGGAGAGCAAGTCTGTGTATTCCATAGTTTTGATATTGTCAGCTCCATACATTACATCTAAAGTGATTTTTGGTGTGGAAAAGCGAAAATTTCCGTTTGCACCGCCACTGCTGAAATATCTGTTCTGGTAATTGGTACTTAATTCACCCTGAAAGGAATAGTCGTGTGAGCGTTTTATTACCACATTGATAACTGCTCCGCGTACATGAAGTTCCGGAGGGGCACTGTACATTACTTCCGCTTTTTCCACACGATTTACAGGAGTATTGCGTAATAATGTTTCCAGCTGTTCAGAGGTCATAGTGGTAGGCTTGCCGTTCATCACTATTGTGAAAGAATTTGCTCCGGCAAGAGAAAGAATTCCATTTTTTTCCTGTACTCCCGGCAGTTTGATTATGGCTTCGTAAGCATTATTTACGGATTGCTTTTCTGATAGTGCGGAAAGGTCATAGCCAAGCCGTCCGTTTTCTACCTTAACCAATGGTCTTTCTCCCTTTATTACCACTTCGTCCAGATTATAGTCTTTCTGCTCCAGCGTAATGATGCCTGCATCTGCTGTCTGCCCCTTTACCTGTTTGGTTTGGTAAAGCAGGTGTTGGACTATGAGCAAATAACCGTCCGGCTCCTGCTCCAACGTAAATGTACCGTCAGCCGCAGATATGGCTGCTCCTAAATAGGTGGAATCCGGCAACTGCATGACAATCGTAGCACCTTCTATCGGTTGCTGTTTTGTATCTATTATTTTCCCTGTTGTCTGACTAAAGGCAGATATTGAAAGACCTGTACAAATCAAGAAACCTGTCATGACCCTTTTACATTCCATAAATATGTGTTTATTTACTGACAATCTTTCTATTAAATTCAAGATAATTCTTAGAAACTGTTTTGAATTAATCAAAGAATAATGTTATAGGCATTTCCGAAATTCAAAATCAGCAAGTCAATCGGAAAAATATTATATCTTTAAAAGTAGCAAGCAATACAGTTATGACACAGTATCCAACCGATCTGACTGAAAAACAATGGCAAGTTTATAAAAAAAGATTTAGAACTGCAAGAAAGGAAACGGAAACATCCGCTCAAAGAGATAATATTTCCACACATGTGGAAACCATTGAACGGTTACAGGATAAAATTCAGACCATGCAGAGTGACCACCATAGGGAACTAATGAAGCTGGAGGCAAAGCACCAATCCGAACTTAACCGCAAGGAAGCTGTGCATACGGAGGAAACAACGAGGCTCAAAACAAGCGATATCTTCCGTAAGGCAGTAAACAACATCATTCGTTTGGCAAGGAACTATTACAAGCCCTGTTTTGATGCGGAGCATGTATCAGACATTAAGAGTGTCCTTAACCTGTTCGGTGACAACAAACAACCACATCGTACAACCAGAGATTTCCTGTATATCACTGCCAAGCAAAAAGGGAATTTGGATAACTGGGAACGAATCAAAGCTAAACGGGAAGCCGATAACGTGGTGGAGGGAGATTATGACCAGCAACAAAAGAGGAGCTTTTCTATGCGAAGATAATAATTGATAGGATGTAATCAGCAATAATCGTAAGTTTTTGATGCACAACCGAATAATAATAGTAACTTTGTAAACGAATTAAAGAAAAATATGCCTAAGAACACAAATATACAAATGATTGACAACTTGGCGAATAACTTTCATGATTACGCGGTATTGCTTCGCAAAATCAAGCAAAGGGTGCTGATTGCCCAGCAACGGGCAATTTATGCCGCCAACGAAGAAATGCTCAGAATGTATTGGGACGTGGGCGAGATGTTACAAAAAAGCCAAGACGCTGACGGTTGGGGCAAGAAAACTTTGCAACGCTTATCCGTGGATTTGAAGAACGAGTATTCCGAAATAAAGGGCTTCTCTGTACGCAATATGCAGTGTATGATACAATTTTTCAATGAATATAATCAGGAGCACCACCTTTCACTTCCTATCAAACATTTGGGATGGGTTCACAATCTCATACTCTTGCAGCAAGTCAAGGACATTCGGGCACGCTATTGGTACATGGTACAGAGCATCACCTCCCATTGGTCAAAACGTTATCTGCAAGAAGCTATCAAACTGGATGATTACGGCAAACATGGAGCGTTGGCAAACAATTTCAGTGAAACCCTGCCTATACCAGAGGCAAACGATGTGAAATCCATGCTCAAAGATCCGTATATATTTGATATGCTGACTTTCACAAAAGAATACAATGAGCGTGATGTGGAAATAGGATTGGTCAAGCATGTAGAAAAATTCCTTGTGGAAATGGGAGCCGGCTTTGCTTTCATGGGGCGGCAGTATCAGATAGAGGTGTCGGGCGATGATTACTATATCGACATATTAATGTATAACGCATTTTTGCATAGATATTTAGTGATTGAGTTGAAAGACACGGAGTTCATACCGGAATATATCGGTAAACTCAACTTCTACTGTTCTGCTGTGGATGACATCCTTTGCCGAGAGGGAGATAACCGAACGATTGGATTGTTGCTTTGCAAAAGCAAAGACCGTATCAAGGCTGAATATGCCTTGCGTGATCTTCAGAAGCCAATCGGCATATCCGACTACGAATTGGGGCAAGTCCTGCCGAAAGACTTCCATGGCAGTCTGCCTACGATTGAAGAAATTGAGAAAGAATTAGCGTCTGACAGTCAATGAAATGAACTTATCAATCTCTTACATACATCAAGATTAAACAGTTCTACCCTAACTATGAAATTGGTCATGGAATACCTCAAACTTCACGAATGCTATTTCTCTTTAACTGATTAAATCTATAAATAATATGGTAAAAAAGTTGTTTAGATATTTAGTCCGCACATTATCAGCTTTGCTGATTTGTATACTTATTTACTTTGTTTATATAAGCATTTGAATTAAAAACTTTAATGCAGAGCAAAGAAGTGCTGTAGAAAATATTGATTCTGAGTTCATTCAAACCTCTCAAATAATCTGTGACCCAAACGGTTATTATGGAGTAGCCGCTATAATAAACGGTCAACATGCCGACACGCTCTTGTTCGATACACAAGCATCTACTGCTCTTGCCAAGCAAGAAACTCTTGACCGATACGAAGCTGAATATTGGAGCCGGAAACCGATGCCGATATTCAATTTTTGCAAACAAGTCTATTTTTCAAAATTATATAAAGTAAATAATATCTTGTTTGGAGATTTCGAATTAAATCTCTTGCTTCGATAATTACAGAAGACTCTGCCGGAACGACGAATTCACGTTCGATTCGGCTGAAGAAATGGTGAAACTTGCTGCAATAAAAATGTTGCTGAACAAAATTTAAACAGGCTCTTAGAATATTATTGATATTTTTAAATTCCAAAACCATTCCCATCTTTTTTGTATAATATTAAACCGATAGTTTGCTTGAGAACCAATCACAATTTTTTTTCCTATATTATAGGAGAATCCTGCTCCCATAGAATAGGGAATAGGATTTATTGGAAGTATAGGATTATGAGATTTATCTATGGTATAACTACCGGATATATTAAAACGCAAATTCCTGTTCAGTGGGAACACAAGATCCGTATTTCGTTGTATGTATATAAATGGTACATCTATATGACTATCTATTGTAAACTTTTTGAGTTTTAGATATTCATTGTTTAAATTAAAAAAATTGCCGGATGTCGATTTGTAAAGAATGTCATTCAGATTTATGGTGTGATACTTCTGAACAAAATAATCGCCAGGCTTGATATCCAATATAAAATCATTCCAAGAACTGCTATTCTCTTTTACCTGACTTCCGATGAAGCTATTTTCCAACTCTTTTTTTAAATCATCATCTATATAAATCGGAGTTTCGTTATTCAATATTTTAGATAATTTAACAGAATCTTCCTTTGTCCATACTTCTTGCGCACTGAGAATGTCGACAAAAAAAGAAAAAACGATGAATACTATGATTTTCCCGAAAAGATGTGTTTTAAACGCACAATAGCACTGAATTATCTTCTTATCATAAGATAAATTCATTGTTTCTTTATTTTCGAATATTCTTACTATCATACGTTTAATTTATTTGTTAAAAAAACAGTTTGTATCGTATATTGGGGACAAGTGATGCACTATGCTTCTTCTCCACCTGATTTGTTAATATGTTATATTGATAATATGTATTCTTAAAACCATTCAAGTTTAGTAACTGAAAAGAAAACTCATGAGACACTTTTTCCTTGTTTATTCTATAATTTATTGATAAATCTGAAATAAAAGAAGGAGGCAGTTGAAGAGAATATGCTTTTGTTTCATCAACCTCAATAAGATGATTCTTTTCGGATTCGATATAATCAATAGGCGAATATCGTTCTCCTCCTTGATAAGTTAATTTTACATTGACACCCAATATCTTGTTTCCTTTTTTACCTAAAGTCCATTCTTTTCCTGCGAGAGCCTTAACAACAAAGCCTCTGTCCATACGAGAGTTTCTCCAAATATTGTCTCCTCCCATATACTTTGATTTGAATAAGGAGCCATTTAGCATCCAATACCAACCTTTTTTCAGATAATGTTCCAATGATATATCAATACCATAGTTTTTCCCTTTGCCTGTACTGGCTAATTGCTTATCAAGAATAAAAGCATTAAAATTGATGATGGAAAAAGAAGAGTTCTCTTGCACTGGAATATTATATAAATATTGGAAATAAGGTTCTATTCTTAAATTCAGATTGTTTGTTATCATCCAGTCATAGGTCAGATTAAGTTGATGTGTTTTACCCATACCTAATCGGGTATTGTCTATATCCTTTTGATTGGGAACATATGTATAATAATACTCAATCCTCTCTCTTCTACCGGAAAGGCCATATCCGAATGATAGATATTGCTTTGGATGAAAGTTCCATTTAAAACTTAGGCGCGGCTCAATAGTCCATGCTTTATTTAAATCAATATATTGAGTACCTACACCTACATTCATTTTCAATTTGTTTGTTAACTGAAAAAGAGAATTTGAATATATGTATAATACATTATTCTGTCCTTCCCCATAAGCATAACATTCCATTGGATAGAATAATCCGATATTAGGACTTATATTAAAATTCAAATCATAGAATATTCCTGTATAGCTTATTCCAGTTCGATTTGTATGGAAAGCATTAAAGCGTTTATTGATAAATGTATTGATTTGAAGATTGGTCTCATGCTTTGTTGCAAATGCGACAGGTATTCTGTTTAATTCATTATCATAAATATGATTCTCTGCTTTGGTTCCAGAAAAGGTTATGCCTATATTGCTTCTCAGATATGTATTATCATTCCAAGATAAAGTATGTGCCATTCCAATTGCTCCTTTTTGGAAGTCAGCCTTCTGTTCTTGTCTTTCCATAGATGTTTCCCATTGTTTAGGGTCATCTTCCGGTCTTTGAATTATTTTATCCAAGAGTCCGATACCCCAAAATGTGAAAGTTCCCAATTTTTTTGTTGGCAAGTTTATCTTAAAAGCCAAATCCTGATAATTAAGCCCCTCGTCAGAACCACTAATCTTATCTGCCAAACCAGAATATGAGTAACGGTAATTAAAGAGGTACGAACTTCCACTTTTCTTATTTATTGGTCCTTCTGATGATAAATCAAATCCCCAAATGCCTAATTGAACAGCATGTGCAAAATCCGTAGTATTGCCATTTCGCATTTTCATATTAAAAATTCCAGACAACGAATTAGAATACTCTGCTGGATAAGCACCATAATAGAAATCCGAATTTGCCATTGTCTGTAAACTTAATCCGGTCAATATGCCTCCACCTAAACCTGACATATCCGCATAATGCGACAAATTAGGTGTTTCAATACCTTCCATTCTCCATTGGGCAAACTGTGGAGAGTTTCCTCTTATCTCCATAGCATTCGAGTTCACGCTGCCAGATGTTATGCCGGCAAATGAAGATGCCAGCCTTGTAGGATCATCAAAGTTACCTGCAAACCTGTTTGTTTCTTCAATGCTCAATATCCTCCCTCCGGTAAGTGACATTATATTCTGGGGATAATTTCTTGGAGTTGATGCGATGATGGTCACTTCATCAATATTCTCTGAATTTTCCTCCAGAAACAACTCCAAATTGCTTGTTTTCGTTGACGTAACTATAATATAATCCGATAATACTGAAGTATATCCAAGCATACTTGCTTTTATAAGATAACGTCCTACTTTGAGATTAGGGAACTTAAAAGTTCCACAGCTGTCGGTAGAAGTGCCATCTATTTGATTATTGTTAGCATCCAACAATATAACATTGACATATTCTAAAGGTTTTAAAGATAACTTGTTTTTGACTGCCCCTCTTATACCTCCTTCCGAATGTATATATTCCTGTTTAATTATAATTCTGTCACCTTGTTGTATAAAGGTTAATCCGTATTTTTTCAATACGTTTTTAAGAATAACATCTATGGGGGTATTTTTGTAATCAATACTAATCTTTTTTCCTTTCTTTACGTCTGATTCCTTGTAGGCTATCTTACAATCGGTCTTTTCTTTTAGCATTTCTATAAATTCGACCAAGTTATAAGTTCCTTTTACCGTATAGGTTCTACCATTATGTTCTTGAGAATATATAGGATATTCAATAATAAATCCTAACAAAAACATCAAAATAAGTACTTTAGTCCTCATCGTGATTCTGATTTTACATAAATAATTATTTGTCCTGCATTTTTCTTTTCCCATGATAAGTTGTCATCCAATAAACACAATGTTTCCATGACTTCCTGGATTGATGCAGTCGCTTCAAAATCAAGAGTATACCTTTCATCTGAGTAGCCACTTAACTTTATTGATATTTTGAACCTCTGCTCTAAAGTATTCTTTATATCTCCCAATGTTGCATTTTTGAATAACAAACTAACTCGTTCTTGGGTAGAGATGTGTGTTTGGTGTGTTAACTTATTATAAGAAAAAAACTCATTGGGTTTTAATATATAGACTGATGTATTTTCTGGCGTGAGAATTTCAATCGACCCTGTGAGTAGGTATGCAATAGCACAAGTATCTTTTTTATAGTCTCTCACATTGAATTTGGTTCCTATAACTTTGGTTGTCAGATTCGTACTTTTAACAATAAAAGGTTTATCTAACATATGGGCAACCTCAAACCAAGCATCACCTTTCAGTCTGACTAATCGAACTGTATCGATAAAATTCTCTGCACAAGTTATTTCGGAAGATGGTCCCAGACATATAGTGGAACTATCGGATAAGATTATTGTTTTATATTCTCCTTTACCTGTTTTTACAACTAATGTCTTTGTAGTGTCATAGTTGTGCAATAACCATACTGTAGTCATAAAAGTACACAACAGGAGGGAAGCAACAATGTATCCGTACTTTTTCCAAGAAACAGCAGATGTTCTAAAGCCCAAACGAATAGAAATATTCTCCCAAGAACTTTGTGAACAATAACTGTCAGAATCCGACTTTATTTCACTCCAACACCGAAACAAGGCTTCATTCTTTTCTTCTGAAAATTTGTCCTCACAAAGCCATTGCTGGATTTTTGTTTCCAGATTTTGTGGATACCTGTTTTTTAAATAACGTTTTATGATTTCATGAATGTAGTCCATAATTCTTTTTTTTAAAGTACAAGAACTAATGGATATACTCACATCTACAAAATATATTTTTAACTTATGACAACATATAAAGCAGAAAAATAATATAAGTTAATATAGATTGCCTAATTTCCTTTAGAGCTATACTTAATTGATTTTCAACACTTCTTTTTGATATTCCCAGCTTATTGGCAATTTCATTATTGCTTAGACCTTCTTCTCGGCTCATCCGATAAATAAGCTGCCGTTGTTTTGGCATATCTGAAACTACCATTTCAACTAGCAAATTAATTTCTCTGGCAAATATTGAATCTTCAACATTTGATTCTGCGTATATTTTTTCCTGCACAGTTTCAATTTGTTCATGCACATGAGCCAATTCTTTCCTCAAATAGTTAATGGCTGCATTACGGGATGCAACGAAAATATAATTCTGAAGATTTTGAGATATATCCAACCTCTTTCTGCCAAGCCATAAATTAACAAACACATCCTGTGCTAAATCATTGGCTATATCTTCTTTTTTTATCATTCCGACAATGAAAGCTACAACTCTTGAATAATATTGTTCATAGAGCTGTTTAAATGCATACTTATCATCTTGTTGAAGTTGAAGTATTATATTACCTATTTGTATATCCATATTAACATAATTATTTTGCAAATATATAAAGGTTATCCATGATTTTATGTGGTTATGGCTTAAATATTTAGAAATAACCATACCGAGCGAACGGATAAGATACATTGTTTTCAACCTCAAATTATACGGAAAAACCCATACCTTTTTTATACCTTTGCCCCCAAAAGAAAACAACAGACATGGAACTATTCAATAAAATGATTGCCGCAGCCCTGAAGGTTTCCGTACATCA
>OBAR01002621.1_pt1 | contig 12171 bp, 10 predicted proteins | sample 1517911 | NCBI WGS metagenome assembly OBAR01 (sample SAMN04571709, study PRJEB22368) | human gut metagenome | biome: human gut; material: stool | host: Homo sapiens | place: Luxembourg | collected 2012-10-26
CCCCTTATGAGATCGTAAAGGGCGGGATCGAAGCCGTAAATGAAAACAGCCATGTTAAGGTTTTCTTTACAGGCCCGGAAGAATTAATAAACAGTGAACTTGCAAAATATACCTATCATAAAGAACAGGTGGAGGTTGTAAATGCAACTGAGGTGATCGGAATGGCGGAGCCTCCGGTTATGGCGATCCGAAAGAAGAAGGACTCTTCCCTGGTAAAGGCGCTGAACCTTGTAAAGGAAGGAACCTGTGATGCTTACGTTTCCGCAGGAAGCACCGGGGCAACCTTAGTAGGCGGCCAGGTAATCGTAGGAAGATTAAAAGGGGTGGAAAGACCACCGCTTGCACCGCTTATTCCAACAGCCACAGGCTGCGCACTTCTGATCGACTGTGGAGCCAATGTGGATGCAAGACCCTCTCATCTGGTTCAGTTTGCAAAAATGGGTTCCGTGTACATGGAAAGCGTCATGGGGATTAAAAACCCAAGAGTTGCGATCGTCAATATCGGCGCAGAGGAAGAAAAGGGAAATGCCCTTGTAAAGGAAACTTTTCCTCTTTTGAAGAACTGTCCTGATATTCATTTCATTGGAAGTGTGGAAGCCAGGGATATTCCGGCAGGCGCAGCGGATGTAGTTGTGTGTGAAGCCTTTGTAGGTAATGTGATCCTGAAAATGTATGAGGGCGTAGGAGGCATTCTGATCAAAAAGGTGAAAGAGGGTATGATGACTTCTTTAAGAAGCAAGATCGGCGCACTTCTTGTAAAGCCCGCACTGAAACAGACCCTTAAGGCCTTTGATCTGGAGCAGTACGGCGGAGCGCCCATGCTGGGATTAAAAGGACTTGTGGTAAAGACTCACGGAAGTTCCAAAGCAGTTGAAATTAAGAATTCTGTTTTACAGTGTATTACCTTCACGGAACAGAATATTAATCAAAAAATACAAGAAAAAATCTCAATGGAAGAGAACTAGAAAGGAAGTCAAAAATGGAATTTGAAAAATTAAAGAAAATCATTGCTGACGTTTTAAACGTTGATCCGGAGGAGATCACAATGGAAACCACATTTGTAGACGATTTGGGAGCCGATTCCTTGGATGTTTTTCAGATTATCATGGGAATTGAGGAAGTGTTTGATATAGAGGTTCCTGCGGAGGAAGCAGAAAAGATTACAAATGTGGAAGAAGCAGTTGCCATGATTAAGAGTGCAATCAACTAAAAGCCCGGTTACGGGCTTTTTTGTGATGCAGAGTATCATAAGGATCGTGAAAAAGAATGACGAATAATCAGCCTAAAATAGCAGAATTACAAAAGAAGATCGGCTATGAGTTTCACAAAAAGGAGCTGCTTAAGCAGGCGCTTACGCACAGCTCCTTTGCGAACGAACAAAAGATCAATAAGTTTAAAAATTATGAAAGACTGGAGTTTTTGGGAGATGCTGTGCTGGAACTTTTATCCAGTAAATTTTTCTTTGAAACCTATCCGGAAATGTCCGAGGGAGAGATGACAAGGCTGCGTTCTTCAATGGTATGTGAGCCGGCGCTTGCTTTTTGTGCCAGGGACATTTCGCTGGGAGATTATATTCTCCTTGGCAAAGGGGAGGAAGCCACCGGGGGACGCCTTCGGGATTCCATTACCTCTGATGTGATGGAGGCTGTGATCGGAGCCATCTATCTGGATGGAGGCATCGAACATGCGGATCAGTTTATCAAAAAGTTTATTCTTTCTGATCTGGAGAATAAACAGCTCTTTTATGACAGCAAGACCATCCTTCAGGAGCAGGTGCAGAAGGTGGGCCAGACGCTGAGCTATGAGCTTGTGGAGGAAAGCGGGCCGGAGCATGATAAGCTCTTTACCGTAGAAGCCAGAATTGATGGACAGACTGTGGGCAGAGGACAGGGACGTAACAAGAAGTCTGCCCAGCAGCAGGCCGCCTATCAGGTGCTGCTTGCGAGAAAACAGGAAAAGTAGGTGTTATATGTACTTAAAAAGTATTGAGATCCATGGATTTAAATCCTTTGCCAATAAAATCGTGTTTAAATTTCATAATGGGATCACGGGGATCGTGGGCCCTAACGGAAGCGGTAAGAGCAATGTAGCAGATGCTGTCCGCTGGGTTTTGGGAGAGCAAAGGATCAAGCAGCTCCGTGGCGCTTCCATGCAGGATGTTATTTTTGCCGGAACCGAAATGAGAAAACCGCTGGGCTATGCCTATGTGGCGATCACTCTGGATAACTCCGACCATCAGCTTGCTACCAGCTATGATGAGGTTACGGTGGCCAGAAGGATTTACCGTTCCGGTGAAAGCGAGTATCTTTTAAACGGTACGCCTTGCAGACTGAAGGATGTGAACGAACTGTTTTATGATACCGGTATCGGTAAGGAAGGCTATTCCATTATCGGACAGGGACAGATCGATAAGATCCTGAGCGGAAAGCCGGAGGAGAGAAGAGAGCTTTTTGACGAAGCGGCAGGAATTGTAAAATTCAAAAAAAGAAAGATTGCCGCACAGAAAAAATTAGAGGATGAAAAGCAAAATCTGGTCCGAGTCAATGATATTCTGTCGGAGCTGGAAAAACAGATCGGCCCTTTGGAAAAGCAATCCGAAAAGGCAAAGGTTTACCTGAAAAAGAGGGAAGAGCTGAAAACGCTGGATGTAAATATGTTCCTTTTGGAAAACGAAAGGCTGCAAAGAGAGCTGCAGGACGTCCAGGGGAAATTTGAGATTGCAAGCGATGATCTTTCCAAAACCTCCGAACAGTACGAAAAGACCAAAGAAGAATATGAACAGATAGAAAGCACCATAGCCCAGCTTGACGAGGAGATCGAGGCTGCCAGGGAAACACTGACGGATACCGGTATGCTCCGGGGAAAGTTAGAAGGGCAGATCAATGTGCTGAAGGAACAGATCCGTTCAGCCAGAAGCAATGAGGAGCATTTCCGGTCACGGAAGGAAGCTGTGCAGAAGGAAATGGATGCAAAGCTTCTGGACAAGGAAAAGATCCTTGGCGAAAAAGAGGTAATTGATAACAAGGTTGCAGAGATCGAACAGAGCAGAAATGAGGCAAGAGAAAAGCTGCTTGCCATTCAGTCAAGGATCGAAGAACTGAATAACCAGATCGAAAGCGGCAAAAATACCATTATTGACGCACTGAATTCCAGAGCAACCATTAAATCCAAGATCGGCCGTTATGATACCATGACAGAGCAGATCAATATCCGCAAGGCTGAACTGACCTCAAGGATCCTCAGGATCAAGTCAAACGAAGCGGAACAGGAAGCGGAGCTTGCAAGGCTGAACGAGGAGTTTGAGCAGATCAACGGGCAGATCAGGGATCTGACCGCCTCGAAGGAGAGCAAGGAAGAGAAGCTTGCTCTTATGAGGGAAACACTGGCGGAAAAGGATAAGCAGCTCCGTGACACCCAGGTAAACTATCATCAGGAGAAATCCAGACTTGAGGCGCTTGTGAACCTGACGGAACGCTATGACGGCTACGGCGGCAGTGTAAAAAAGGTCATGGAATGCAAGGACAGGGAAAAGGGCATTATCGGTGTTGTAGCTGATATTATCAAGGTGGAGCCCAAATATGAAACCGCCATTGAAACGGCGCTTGGCGGTAATATCCAGAATATTGTCACAGATGACGAGGAAACCGCCAAAAGAATGATCGGCTTTTTAAAGCAGACAAAAGCAGGACGCGCAACCTTTCTGCCCCTTACCAGCATCACCCATCCTCAGGAGTTTAAAAACCCGGAGGCCCTGAAAGAAAAAGGCGTGCTCGGAATGGCTGACGAGCTGGTTTCCATTGCGGATAAATACCGCAATGTTGCCAAGGCCATGCTGGGCAGGATCGTGGTTGTGGATCATGTTGACAATGCAGTAAAGATCGCCAGAAAGTTTGATTACGGGATCCGGATGGTAACCCTGGAAGGAGAACTTTTGGTACCCGGCGGAGCCATCAGCGGCGGCGCGTTTAAGAATAACAGTAATCTCTTGGGAAGAAGACGCGAGATCGAGGAGCTGGAAGGAAAGGTAAAAAAATACCTGAAGGATGTGGACAGGCTCTTAAACGAGATCGAGCAGACCAAGGAAGAACGAAATAAGCTGAGACTTTCCCTTGAAGAGGATAAAGCAGCCCTTCAGAGAAAGTTTATCGAACAAAATACGGCAAGACTGAATGTGATCAAGGCAAATGAGCGCAAGCAGGAAGCCATGGAAGGCTCTACAGAGCTGAAAAATGAAGAGCGTGAAATCGAAAACCAGATCAGGGAGATAAACCAGAGCAAGGATGAGATCCAGCAGGAGTTAGAGGATTCCGTTCAAAAAGAAAAACAGGTAGAAGAGCAGATCGGCCTGCTCCAGAAAGAACTGGAAGAAAAGAGAACAGAGGAATCCGAACAGTCCGCTCATGTTTCCGGCTGGGATCTGGAAGTGGAAAAGATGCTTCAAAAGCAGGAATTCCAGCAGCAGAATGTAGATCGACGGAGAGATCGCAAGATACGAAGCCGAGCTTGCCGAGATTTTAGAGGGCATTGTAAAGAGTGGTGAGGATACGCAGAACAAGCAGGAGCAGATCACACAGATCGAAGAAACTATTACCGCATCCCATACAACGCAAAGCGATGCAGAAAAGAAGCTGAAAGAGGATGTGGAGAAAAAAGAACAGCTGTCCGCAAAGCAAAAGAATTTCTTTGCAGACAGAGAGGCTCTTGCAGACAGAATGAATGCACTGGATAAGGAAGTGTTCCGTCTGAATTCCCAGAAGGAAAAATTCCAGGATGCACTGGAAGGCCAGATCAACTATATGTGGGATGAGTATGAGATCACCCTGTCGGATGCCTCGACGCTCCGAAACGAAGAGATGACAGATCTGCCCGGAATGAAGAGGGAGATCACGGCCTTAAAGGATCAGATCAAAAAGCTGGGGGATGTCAATGTCAATGCCATTGAAGATTATAAAAATCTGATGGAGCGTTATGAGTTCCTGAAAACCCAGCATGATGATCTTGTAGAAGCGGAAAAGACGCTGGAAGGGATTATTACAGAGCTTGACAGCGCCATGCGCAAACAGTTCCATGAAAAATTTGCAGAGATCGGCAGGGAATTTGACAAGGTATTCCGTGAGCTTTTCGGAGGCGGTAAGGGAACCCTGGAGCTGATGGAGGACGAAGACATTTTGGAAGCAGGCATCCGGGTGATTGCACAGCCGCCCGGCAAAAAGCTTCAGAATATGATGCAGCTTTCCGGTGGGGAAAAGGCGCTTACGGCGATCGCTCTTTTGTTTGCCATCCAGAACTTAAAGCCCTCCCCGTTCTGCCTTTTGGATGAGATTGAAGCGGCGCTGGATGAAAACAATGTTGCCCGTTTTGCAAAGTACTTACATAAGCTTACAAAGAGCACCCAGTTTATTGTGATCACACACAGGCGCGGCACCATGGAAAAAGCAGACAGACTCTATGGTATCACCATGCAGGAAAAGGGCGTTTCCACTCTGGTAAGTGTAAATCTGATCGATAAGGAGTTAGAGGATTAATGGCAGGTTTTTTTAGCAAGCTGCGTGAAGGCTTGACCAAGACAAGAGACAATATCGTAAGCGGGATCGACTCGGTATTTAGCGGTTTTTCTTCCATTGATGAGGAATTTTATGAGGAACTGGAAGAGATCCTGATCATGGGGGATATTGGCGTAAACGCTACCCGGGATATTCTGGAACGGCTCAAAAAGCAGGTGAAGGAAAACCACATCAAAGAGCCGACAGCCTGCAAGGAGCTTCTCATTGAAAGCATCAAGGAGCAGATGAAAGTAGGGGAGGCCGACTACGAATTTGAACAGGAAAAATCGGTGGTGCTTGTGATCGGCGTCAACGGCGTGGGAAAAACTACCTCTGTGGGTAAGCTGGCAGGACTTTATAGGTCCCAGGGCAAAAAGGTTTTGATCGCTGCTGCGGATACTTACCGGGCAGCTGCCTGCGAACAGCTTACAGAGTGGGCAAACCGGGCAGGAGCTGATCTGATCACGGGAGCCCAGGGGGCAGACCCTTCCAGCGTGATTTTTGATGCGGTAAGTGCGGCTAAGGCCAGAAATGTGGATGTGCTTTTGTGCGATACCGCAGGAAGGCTTCACAACAAAAAGAATTTAATGGAAGAGCTGAAAAAGATGAACCGGATCATTGACCGGGAGTTCCCGGACGCCTACCGGGAAAATCTGATCGTTCTGGATGGAACAACGGGGCAGAACGCCTTAAATCAGGCCCGTGAGTTTGGAGAAACGGCGCAGCTTACAGGGATCATCTTAACGAAAATGGACGGAACCAGCAAAGGTGGGATCGCTATTGCCATCCAGTCAGAGCTTGGGATCCCGGTAAAATATATCGGAGTGGGTGAAAAGCTGGACGATCTTCAGCGGTTTGATGCAGAGGAATTTGTAAATGCATTGTTTGATGTAGAAAAAGAGGATGAAGAGTGATGGATGATAAAATGCTGACACTGGAAAAGTTTGAAGAAGCATCAGAAGTGGTAAAAAGGGTTACCCAGGAGACCAAGCTGATCTACAGCGACTTTTACAGCACGCAAACTGGAAATAAAGTTTATTTAAAGCCGGAAAACATGCAGCTTACAGGAGCCTATAAGCTCCGGGGAGCTTATTATAAATTAAGCACCTTAACCGAGGAGGAAAGGCAGAAGGGACTGATCACGGCTTCCGCAGGAAACCATGCCCAGGGAGTTGCTTATGCGGCAAAGGCCTATGGAGCCAAGGCAGTTATCGTAATGCCTACCACCACCCCTCTGATCAAGGTCAACAGGACAAAGGGATACGGAGCCGAGGTGGTTCTGCATGGAGATGTATATGACGAGGCCTGTGAGCATGCTTATGAGCTTGCAAGGGAAAAGGGCTATACCTTTATCCATCCCTTTGACGATAAAGCAGTTGCAACAGGACAGGGAACCATTGCCATGGAGATTTTTAAAGAGCTTCCACTGGTGGATGTGATCCTGGTTCCGGTGGGCGGCGGCGGCCTGGCAACCGGCGTGTCTACCCTGGCAAAGCTGTTAAATCCCAAGATCAAGGTGATCGGCGTGGAACCGGAAGGGGCAAGCTGTCTTCAGGCATCCCTGAAAGAGGGGAAGGTAGTAACCTTAGATAAAGTAAATACCATTGCAGACGGTACGGCTGTCAAAACGCCGGGGACGCAGATCTTCCCGTATCTTATGAAAAATCTGGATGACATTATTACAGTTCCAGACAAGGAGCTTGTGGTGGCATTCCTTGACATGGTAGAAAATCATAAAATGGTAGTGGAAAACTCCGGCCTGCTTACGGTGGCCGCCTTAAAGCATCTGGATTTTAAAAACAAAAAGGTGGTATCGATTTTAAGCGGCGGCAATATGGATGTGATCACCATGTCCAGTGTGGTTCAGCAGGGACTTTTGATGAGAGACAGAATCTTTACGGTTTCCGTGCTGCTTCCGGATAAACCGGGAGAATTAAGCCATGTTGCTGATGTGATCGCAAAGCAGAACGGAAATGTGATTAAGCTGGAGCATAACCAGTTTGTTTCCATTAACAGAAACGCTGCCGTAGAACTTCGGATTACACTGGAGGCCTTTGGAACAGAGCACAAAAACCAGATCATAAATGCCCTTGAGGAAAACGGATATAAGCCGAAACTTGTAAGAGCCAGTATCTAGCTGCGGGGACAGAATATTTTAACGGGAAAAAGCTGCATACTATGGTGTGCGGCTTTTTTGTTTCAGGGACAGCAAAGCCAAGGAAAAGGCTGTGATATGCAAAATGGAAAGGAGAATGGATGAAAGACTTTTTAAAGAAATACTTACAGATTACTTTTGGAGCGCTTTTGTTTGGCGCAGGGATCAGTCTGTTTATTGACCCGAATAATTTTGCGCCGGGAGGGGTGTCGGGACTTGCCATTATCTTAAACAGACTTTTGCCTGTGGAAACGGGAACGCTCTTTTTCCTGATCAATTTGCCGATCCTTGTCCTTGGATGGAAAAAGTTCGGCACAGGTTTTACCCTTACCACACTGTATGCGATCCTGCTGGTTTCTGCTTTCTCCAATTATTTTAAGCATTTTTCTCCGGCAACCACCCAGCCGATTTTAGCTGCTTTTTTTGGAGGAGGAGTGACAGCTCTTGGAATGGGGCTTGTTCTTAGAACGGGAGGAACCACAGGAGGCACGGATGTGATTGTAAAATGCCTGCGGCAAAAGAAACCTTATTTGAAATCCGGTACCTTTTTCTTAATGATTGATGCAGTGGTGATCTGTATTGGAGGCCTTGTATTTGGAAATGTTGACACGGTTCTTTACAGTGTGCTTTCTGCCATGGTGACCTCCTATATTCTGGATCTGGTGCTTTACGGAAGAGATGAGGCAAAGCTTATTTATATCATCAGTGATGCGCAGGAGGTGATTACAAAACGGATCCTGACAGAGCTTAATATCGGGATCACCCATCTTTCCGGAAGCGGCGGCTACGGCAAGGACAAAAAGCAGGTGATCCTGTGTGTGGTCAAGCGGCCGGTAAGCGCCCGGGTAGAGGAGATCGTAAAGGAGGAGGATGACAGAGCCTTTATGATCATTACCAGGGCTTCTGAAATCTACGGAGAGGGTTACAAAAGCTATTTCGGGGAGAAGATCTGAGAAAAAAATGCATAAATCTGGAAAAAGGGTACAGTTGAAAAAAGCCCCTGATAATGATACAATTTGAAAAAAGATCCTGAAAGATTAGGGAAGGAAAACAAATGGCAGATACAGGAAGAAGAAGCAGGAGAAAACAGAGGATCAGTTTGATCACCAATATTATTTTTTGCCTGATCACGCTTTCCGCTTTGACGGGCTGCATTGTGCTGGTGCTTCAGAATTATGGGCTTAAAAATAAAGCCCAGGAGGCAATGAGCCAGCTCAGTGCATATGAAGAGCGGGACGCCAAATATATTTATACCCAGACAGATGTAGACAGCTTTGTAAGCGAGGCATCAGAAACCGCAAATGAAGAAGGAAAGCGGGAGATCTTAAATGAGGTGAAAAGCCAGATGAGCAGTGGAAGCAGCGCTTCCGAACTGCTGCGGGGCCTCTTCCCGGAGGATGTGGTGGTGTATGCCGATGGACAGTATTCCTTTTTCCCCATATCAGAAACCCTCAAAAAGCATGATTATGTTTATGACAATTTTATCCTGAAGGATGATCAGGAGGTTGTCTATGTGGACGATACGGATCAGGTGCTCTCCAGAAAAGGGATTGACGTTTCCAAACACCAGGGAAAAATTAACTGGAAAAAGGTAGCTTCAGACGGAGTAGAATACGCCTTTATAAGGGCCGGTTACCGGGGAAGCTCGGAAGGCACGCTGGTGGAGGATGAGACCTTTCAGGCAAACATAAAAGGCGCAGCTGAAAATGGAATTGATGTGGGGATTTATTTTTATACCCAGGCGATGACAGAAGCGGAGGCAGTGGAAGAAGCCCAGTTTGTGCTGGAACTGATCAAGGATTATGAGGTGCAGTATCCGGTCGTCCTGGATCTGGAGGAGGTGGAAAGCGATACGGCAAGAACCGCCTCCATGACAAGAGAGGAATATACAAGAGCAGCCCTTGCGTTTCTGGATACCATCAAAAATGCAGGCTATACGCCTATGATCTATGGAAATCTGAAAACCTTTATGATCATGCTGGATTTAAAGGAGCTGGAAGAGTATGATAAGTGGTTTGCTTACTACAATGAACCGGTTTACTTTCCTTACGAGTTCACCATCTGGCAGTATACCTCCAAGGGAAAGGTGAATGGAATTGATGGCAACGTTGATCTGAATGTGGGAATGAAAGTGTATGGAGAATGAGAAGGAAACAGAAGCGTTTTATCAGGACTCCGTTAAGACAGGATACCTGACAGAGCGGTTCAGGCTGTTCCATCTAAAGGACAGAGAGCCAAGGGAATATGAATATCATTATCATGATTTTCATAAGCTGATCTGGTTTGTTTCCGGGCGGGTGGAATATCACATTGAAGGAAAAATCTATAAGCTGGAGCCCTATGACATTCTCCTTGTCAATAAAGGGGAGATCCATAAGCCTTTTGTAGATCCGGGCGAAACCTATGAGCGGTATGTGTTTTACATTTCCACAGACTTTCTGGAGGAGCATTCCGAAGAAAAGAGCGACTTAGAGCAATGCTTTCATATGGCAAGAAAGCAGGGAAATGTAATCAGGCTCTGGCCTGAGGAGAGCAGAATGCTGTTTGAAACGGTAAAGCTTCTGGAACAGGTCATGCAGGAGGAGGCCTATGGGCGGGAAATGTACTGCAGGATCCTGTTTTTGAAGTTCCTCATTGAGTTAAACAGAGCCTGCATTCAAAGCCCGGAGGTTTTTCATAAGACGGCAAGATACGATCAGAAGATCGTGGAAATGATCCATTATATTAACGAAAATCTAGCAAAGGATCTGAGCATTGAGGCCCTGGCCGGAAGATTTTATCTGAGCAAGTATCACATGATGCGCAAGTTCAAGGAGGAAACAGGCTATTCCATGCACCAGTATATTCTGGAAAAGAGGATTCTGGCAGCAAGGAAAAAGCTTCTGCAGGGAACGCCCGCTACCATTGCCAGCGTAGAATGCGGGTTCCGGGATTATTCCACCTTCAGCAGGGCTTACAAGAAACAGCTTGGATACCTGCCGTCGGAAAGTGATGCGGAAAATTTCTGATAACTGTCAAGGAAAAACACTTGACAGCTATTTTGGTTTATAGTATGATCTCATAGGTGATTGCAAATGGAAAGAATCGTAGAGCAGGGTCTTTTATATGATTTTTATGGGGAACTGCTCACAGAACATCAAAAGAAAATATACGAGGATGTGGTCTATAACGATCTTTCGCTGGCAGAGATCGCACAGGAAAACGGAATTTCCAGACAGGGCGTGCATGATCTGAAAAGACGGTGCGACCGCCTTTTACAGGAATACGAGGATAAGCTGCATCTGGTAGAACGCTTTATGCGGATAAGAGATCAGATCAAAGAATTAGGAGAGCTTACCAGACAGACGGAAATGACCCGGGAGGAACTGCAGGCTGCAGTGACCGCCTTGTCCAATCAGATATTAGAGGAGCTTTAACACATGGCATTTGAGAGCCTGACGGACAAACTTCAAAATGTGTTTAAAAATCTGCGAAGCAAGGGAAGACTGACTGAGGAGGATGTAAAGACAGCCCTTAGGGAAGTAAAGCTTGCACTTCTGGAAGCAGACGTAAATTTTAAGGTTGTAAAGCAGTTTATAAAGGCAGTGGAAGAGCGGGCCGTAGGCGCAGATGTGATGAACGGCCTTAATCCGGGACAGATGGTGATCAAGATCGTTCATGAGGAAATGATCTCGCTCATGGGTTCGGAGACAACCGAAATAAAGATGCAGCCGGGAAAGGCCATTACCACCATTATGATGTGCGGTCTTCAGGGTGCAGGTAAAACCACCACCACAGCCAAGATTGCAGGAAAGCTGAAGCAAAAAGGGAAAAAGCCTCTGTTAGTTGCCTGCGATGTATACAGACCGGCGGCAATCAAGCAGTTACAGATTAACGGAGAAAAACAGCAGGTAGATGTGTTTTCCATGGGGGAGAACCATAGCCCTGTTGATATTGCAAAGGCAGCCATTGAGCATGCAAAAAAGAACGGCCATAATGTTGTGATACTGGATACCGCAGGCCGACTTCATATAGATGAAGACATGATGAGTGAGCTGATCCAGATCAAATCCCAGGTAGAGGTGCATCAGAGCCTTCTGGTAGTAGATGCCATGACCGGACAGGATGCTGTTACGGTAGCCAAGGAATTTGACGATAAGATCGGTATTGACGGAGTGATCCTTTCCAAAATGGATGGAGATACCAGAGGCGGTGCCGCATTATCCGTAAAGGCAGTAACCGGAAAGCCGATCCTGTATGTAGGTATGGGAGAGAAGCTTTCTGACCTGGAACAGTTTTATCCGGACAGAATGGCAAGCCGTATACTGGGAATGGGAGATGTGCTTTCCCTGATTGAAAAAGCACAGGAGAACATTGATATTGATGAAGCGAAGGGGAAGGAAATGGCTTCCCGCATGAAGAAAGGCAAGTTTGATTTTAACGACTACCTGGAAAGCATGAAGCAGATGAAATCAATGGGCGGTATCGGAAGCA
>OBAR01002646.1_pt1 | contig 12055 bp, 15 predicted proteins | sample 1517911 | NCBI WGS metagenome assembly OBAR01 (sample SAMN04571709, study PRJEB22368) | human gut metagenome | biome: human gut; material: stool | host: Homo sapiens | place: Luxembourg | collected 2012-10-26
GGTTGCATCTGAGGAAAGGATAAAATCCACTCCTGCGGAGGGCAGTCCGTTTGCCTCTTTTGCAAAGGCATCTATCTGAATGCTGGAAAACAGAATTGCCGCAGATAAAAATCCAACTGCTGCCTGCTTTGCTGCTTTCGCATTTCTCTTACGCATGTCATCCTCCAATCTGGTCTATCAAAAGGTTTCCCTGTTTCGTGCTTAAATATTACAAAATTGTTAAATCTGTTAATAAATATAACACTTATATTACAGTATGTCAACCAATGGAAGATATTTCCAGCCTTTGTTCACAAAACATTCATATATTCCAGCGCAGATGTAACCGCATTTGCTCCGTCTGCCACCGCCGTCACTACCTGTCGCAGTTTCTTGGAGCGCACATCTCCCGCTGCAAAAATACCGGGCGTGCTGCACACTCCATCCTCTCCTGCCAGCAGATAGCCCTTCCCGTCACATTCTGCCAGCTCCTTTAACAGTCCGCTTTCCGGTATAATGCCCACTGCAATAAATACGCCGTCTACCGGAAGCATTTTCTCCTCCTCCGTGCTTTTGTTTAAAAGAGTCAGCGCTTCTACCTGATCCTCTCCCTCGATGCTTTTTACCACCGTGTCCCAGATGATCTCCACATTAGGCAGCGCCATCAGCTCTCTTTGCAGAGAGTCTGCCGCCCGCAGTTTATCCCTTCTGTGGATGAGATAAACCTTACTGCAGCCTCTTGCCAGAAAAATAGCGTCTTCCACCGCCACATCCCCGCCGCCTACCACAGCGGTTACTCTTCCCCTGAAAAATGCGCCGTCACAGGTTGCGCAGTACGAGACTCCCATTCCCGACAGTTCTTCCTCCCCGGGCACATGGAGCCTTGCATGATGGGCGCCCATGGCTGCAATCAGGGTTTTGGTCTCAAGCTGTCCTTCCCTGGTCTCCAGCACGAAAAACTCCCGTTCCGCAGAATGTCCGGCGGCGGTAAGCTCTGCCCTGCTGCTTTCTCTTCTGACCGCCAAAACCTCAGTCTCCTGAAATGCGCAACCAAGCTTTTCCGCATGCTCACGAAGCTTTACCCCAAGGTCAAAGCCGCTGATGCCGGGAAGTCCCGGATAATTATCCACCTCGTAGGTATTCAGGATCTGCCCGCCGCTCATGGGATTTTTTTCCAGGGTAAGGGCATTTAACCCTGCCCGTTTTGCATAAATGGAAGCAGAAAGTCCCGCAGGCCCGCTTCCTATTATAATCACATCATACATAATTTCCTCTTTTCTGCGCCTTTCGCGCCTGCCAATATCAGCCCTGCCAGCCTCCGTCCATGGTGACGATCTGTCCCGTAAAATAGGAGGGGGTATTTAAAACCTGACGTACCATCTCTGCCGCTTCCTTTGCCGTTCCGATCCTGTCGGCAGGAATTTCCTCCCGGATCGCGGCAAGCTCATCCTCTGAAAAACAGGCATTCATACGGGTGTCAATGATCCCGAAGGAAACACCGTTCACCTGGATATTGCTGGGTGCCAACTCCTTTGCAAGGGCCTTGGTAAAGCTGTTTACGCCTCCCTTTGCCGCACTGTAGGCCACCTCCATGGAAGCCCCTACATTTCCCCACACGGAGGAGATATTAATGATCTTCCCCTGTTTCCTGTGCACCATCCCCGGCACGGCCAGTCTGCAAAAGTAAAACAGAGAGCTTAAATTGGTATTGATCACCTGCTGCCACTGTTCCACCGTCATATCCGCCAAAAGCCCTACATAAGAAATGGCTGCATTATTGATCAGCACATGAACCTCTCCGGCCTGCCTGACTGCCTGTTCCACCTGCCCTGCATCTGACACATCGCAAAGAGCCGTCCTGCAGCAGATCCCAAATTCTGCCTCCAATTCCTGTTTGATCTGGGCGATCTCCTTTTCTGCGCTTTTACAGATCAGAAAAAGATCGTAGCCCTCCTTTGCAAGCATTCTGGCAATCTCCGCACCGATCCCCCTGGATGCCCCTGTCAAAAGCGCCTGCTTTCGTTCTGTCATCTTTCCGTTCTCCTGTTTCTTCTTAATAAAATATGCTTCGTTTCAGCTCCGGAAACTTTAAAAGCTCCTCCGTTTCCTCAAGCCATCCCAGCTGATAGGCTGTAACCGGAGAAAGGGTGTTGACGATCCGGTCCTCATACGCCTTTCCCTCTTCATCTGTAATGGTATACATGATCTCTAAAGGATATTCCTTCTTAATATAATCTGTTACCGGCCTTTGATATTCTGCTCCCCGGTACAGGTCATGTGCCCCAAATAAATGCAGGATCTCATGGGCATAGGCCGCAGGCGGATCCTTAGAAAACAAAACCACGCTTTCCAAAGGACTGTCCGTTCCGTCAAAGACAATGGCATAGGAGGTTCCCTCTCCCTTGATCCATACGATCATGGCAATCCCACTGGCCTGATAGCGTTCCTGAAGCTCCCCATAGGACACCAAAGTCTGCTTCCATCCTGCAATTTCCTCATCAAGGGCTTCCGTAAACGCCTCTCCTTCTGCTGCCTCAAAGGAGATCTCTGCTGTTCCTGACAGATCCTCATTTTGGGAAAAATCGTAAAGAAGGGCTGCCTCTTTCCCATAAGCCACGGCCTGCTCTTCAATATAATCACAGGCAATCCCAAGCTGCTGCAGCGCCTGTTCCCGATCCTGCTCCGTAAAGCAGTTCTCCGGCGTATCCACAAACAGGCTGTAAAGCAGGTTGCAGTCTTCCAGGTAAGCTGCGCTTCCAAGACCATAGCTGCTGCGGGGCGTTCCGGGAAGCTCTTCTTCCTGCGCTGCAGTCAGGATTGCAGTGGCGGTCAGAATGATCGTCAGATATTTCAGCATATCTTCTTCTCCTTACCGTGTCAAAAGGGTGCGGGCAGCTGCCCACACCCTTCACTTAGTCAATATCCGGTTCCTCAAACAAGCTTTCCACGCTTTCTGCCGGGTAAATAGAGGAAATGATCCGATCCATCTCCTCCTTGGATCCGGCATCCTTACATTTCAAGATCAGATGCTCCTTCTGTGTTTCGCTTAAAGCATCATAACCGGCTTTCGCCTGTTCATTCATGAGTAATGCCATAGAAAGACCCAGAGGAATTCCATTCATTTCGTAATCCATCCTCTTTCTCCATTCCAAGACGCTCTGCGCCTTGAAAATAGTATGCGGATTACGGGCTTGTCTTATGCGCGCTTGCGAAAGACCACAAGCTTGCTGAGAACATAATTGGTAATGGTCACCAGCACTGCCGATACGATCTTGCTGACGCCGTCATTTAATCCCATGACTGTCACCATCACAAACATAACGATCATATCCAGAAACAGCGTTGACACTCTGGAAGCCGTAAACTGCGATGCTTCCTTTAATATATTTTTTTCCTTGCTTTTAAAAACAAATTTTCTGTTGGTGCCATAAGCAAAGGCAACACCGGCAACCCAGGAAAGGATATTGGCGATCTGCAGCTGGATGGCATTCTCTGCGTCCAAAAAGGTGAGAACGCTTCCAAAATAAACGATCCAGCTTACCAGTGTGGTAAGTCCTCCTACGATCACATAGTTTACCAGTTCCTCATACTTATGATACAACTCCAAAAGCTTTTTCATCATGACAGCTTCCGATTCCTCTCCGCCTTAGTCTTCTGCTTCCTCATCCTGCTCAGCCGCTACTGCTGACACAACGGATGATACCACTGCAATGACTGCTGCAAAGATCACAATCAATAAACCGCCGCCTAAAATCAAAAATTCCATACAGAGCCTCCGCTTTAGCATAATTTTTCCTATAAAGACATTCTACTAAAACAGCCTTCTTATTTCAACCGCTATTTTTTGAGATTTTCTCTTCTGAACTGTACGGGCGTCATCTGATACGTCTTTTTGAAAAGCCTGTTAAAATGTTCCACAGTCTCATATCCCACATTTGCCGCAATACTCTCCACGGTCTGATTGGTTTCCTTCAGCATGGCCCTTGCCTTTTTCATGCGGGCCTTCTTCACTGCCTCCTGGAAGGTGGCTCCTGTGTGCTCCTTAATATATTTGGAAAGATAGGGCTTGGAAAGATGGAAGTTTTCGGAAAGCTCATCTAAGGTCACACTCTTATAATTGGCCTGGACATAACGCATGATCTCTACAATCCTTTCCTCCCTGCCCTCTGTAATATTTTCACTTTGCGCCATCTTATTTCCTGCTGACACTAACGCTGCAATGGAACTCTTAATGATATCCTCATCAAGACCTACGCCCCAGTACATCTTTCCTTCACACAAAATTCCAACATAAGCTGCCGCTCTGGAGGAAGATCCCTTGGAAACCGCATGCTCCTCATAACTGGAAAGCTCGTAGCTTATGCCAAAGTAAAGCTTAATGGCATTGCTGACTGCATCTAAGCGGCCGTTTCCGTTTGTAATGATCACCCTGCGCTCTCTTCCCTGGGAGATTGTGACCTCTGCCTCAATTCCTCCCTCTACCTGCTTAAAGTGGCATTCCGGAATATCAAAGATCTCTCTCTGATTAATATAATGATCCTCAAAGATCTGGTAAACATCTGAAGGGGCAAGCTCCTTATGACACTGATCGGAGACTCCCTTCATCAGATAGCCCACTTCCTCTTTCATCTTATCCGGAAGGGCAATACCAAAGTTCTGCTTCAGGATAAAGGCAATTCCGCCCTTTCCGGACTGACTGTTGATCCTGATCACGTCAGACTCATATTCTCTTCCCACATCCTCAGGATCAATAGGCAGATAAGGAACCTCCCATCTTCCATGGCTCTTTCCTTCCTTCCACCAGGCCATTCCCTTGGAAATCGCATCCTGATGGGATCCGGAAAATGCCGTAAACACCAGATCTCCGGCATAGGGCGCTCTTTCGTAAACCCGCATCCTTGTTAAAAGCTCATAGGTCTCTCTGATCTCATTGATATGGGAAAAATCAAGTCCCGGCTCCACGCCATGACATACCATGTTAAGGGCCAGGGTAACAACGTCCACGTTTCCGGTTCTCTCTCCGTTGCCAAACAAAGTTCCTTCCACTCTGTCCGCTCCGGCCAGAACTCCAAATTCCGCATCACTGATGCCGCAGCCTCTGTCATTATGAGGATGTACGCTCAGTACCACTGCATCGCGGTACTTTAAATGCTTATGGATATACTCTACCTGGCAGGCAAAAACATGGGGCATTGCGATCTGTACGGTTGTAGGAATATTGATGATCGCCTTATGCTCTGCGTCCGGCTGCCATACATCCAAAACGGCATTGCACACCTCAACGGCATAATCCACCTCTGTTCCCGGGAAGCTTTCCGGGCTGTATTCAAAGGTAAAGTTTCCTTCTGTCTCATCTGCAATACTCTTTAACAGCTTTGCGCCGTCAATTGCAAGCTGCTTTACCTCTTCCTTGGATTTCTTAAATACCTGTTCCCGCTGTGCCACAGAGGTAGAGTTGTAAAGATGCACCACCGCTCTTGGCGCTCCCTTCACCGCCTCAAAGGTCTTTCTGATAATGTGATCTCTTGCCTGTGTCAGTACCTGAATGGTTACATCCTCAGGGATCATGTTTCTTTCAATCAATGCTCTTACAAATTGATATTCTGTATCGGAAGCCGCCGGAAATCCTACTTCGATTTCCTTAAATCCAACCTTTACCAGCATCTCAAAAAACTGCAGCTTTTCCTCTAATCCCATAGGCTCGATCAGCGCCTGGTTTCCATCACGGAGATCCACGCTGCACCAGATGGGCGGTTTTTCTATGGTATCCTTCTTTACCCAATCATAGGTTACTTCAGGCGGCATAAAATATGCTCTTCCGTATTTTTTTGCTACATCAGTCATGTCTTTTTCCTCCAAGTCAAATATAATAAGCATAACACATTGCATTTGTGCCGTATTTCTTGACCTATCTTAACATCCCTTTTTCTGCATTTCAAGGTTGCATTTTAATCAAATTTATTGATTTATTTTATCCTCTTATAAAAACCTGCTCCCCTCGTTTCCTTTTTTGTGTATAATTTGTTCAAATAAAATCATGTCTTACGAAAGGAGTGTTTGCTTTGGAAATCACAAAGGATATTCTTTATATTGGCACCAATGACCATGACATCGATCTGTTTGAAGGGCAATACCCCGTTCCAAACGGAGTTTCCTACAATTCCTATCTGATCACGGATGAGAAGATCGCCGTTATGGACACCGTCGATCACAGAAAGGCTCTGCCTTTCCTCCAAAATCTCGAGAAGGCTCTTGCAGGCAGAACGCCTGATTATCTGGTCATTTCCCATGTTGAACCGGATCATGCCTCCAGCGTAAAGGCCTTTCTGGACAAGTATCCGGACACTACCCTGATCGGCAATGCCAAGACCTTTCCCATGCTTTTGCAATACTTTGAAGATCTTTCTCCTAAAAATACCCTTACCGTAAAGGAGGGCGACACCTTATCCCTTGGAAAACATGAGCTTCATTTCATCATGGCGCCCATGGTTCACTGGCCAGAGGTCATGGTCACCTATGACAGCTGCGCTAAGGTTCTTTTTTCTGCGGATGGTTTTGGAAAATTCGGTGCCCTGGATGTTCAGGAGGACTGGGCCTGTGAAGCCAGAAGATACTATTTTAATATAGTAGGAAAATACGGCATTCCCGTAGCCGCCCTTCTGAAAAAGGCTGCCGCCCTTGACATTCAGATCATCTGTCCCCTCCACGGCCCCGTTTTAGCGGAAAACCTGGGCTACTATCTTGAGAAATATCAAATCTGGAGCAGTTACCAGCCGGAATCCGAAGGGGTCTTCATTGCTTATGCTTCCCTTCACGGAAACACCCGGGAGGCTGCCCTTAAGCTGGCAGAGTTTCTAAAGCAAAGGGGCTGTCCCAAGGTGGTACAGATCTTGCAAGAGAGGAGCTTTCCGAAGCCATTGAGGACGCCTTCCGCTACGGAAAAATGGTACTGGCTTCTCCTACCTATGACGGCGGGATCATGCCTGTCATGGAAAGCTTTCTGGCACACCTGAAAGCCAAAGCTTTCCAAAACCGCACGGTAGCCCTGATCGAAAACGGCTCCTGGGCTCCCTGCGCCGCCAAAGCCATGGCTTCCGTTTTATCCTCCATGAAGGACATCACGCTTCTGGATCAGACCGTAACGATTCGCGGCGCCCTGAAGGAAAGTGATACCGCCCGGCTTGAAAAGCTGGCAGATGCGCTTTAAGATTGCGGTTATAGATTTTCTTTCCAATATTTTAGGAATTGACATTTATTTCCCCTTCCATTATTATGATATAGATATCAATTAACAATTCTTTATGAAGGGAGAAAGTTACATATGGAAAGTTACAATTATGATGCTGTTGCTGCAGGTGTAAGCGGCGGAGTGCTTGCTTTTTACTATATTTTCTGTCTTGCTATCGCTGTACTTACTGTCGTTGCAATGTGGAAGATCATGGTAAAAGCAGGAAAACCCGGTTGGGCTGCAATCGTTCCGTTCTACAACGCATACTGCATGTATGATATTGCATGGGGAAATGGATGGATGTTCCTTCTTACCCTGGTTCCCTGCGTTAATATCGTAATTACAATTATGTACTGCATCAAGCTTGCAAAGGCTTTTGGAAAGAGCACAGGATTTGGTGTTGGATTATTTTTCCTGAACACCATTTTCATTCTGATCCTTGGTCTTGGTGATGCTCAGTACGTTGGACCCGAGCAGAAGTAAATAAACAGGTGTCTTAAGGCGACCTTTAAAAGGGCTGTTGCATAAGCAACGGCCCTTTTATGGTGCTTTTCGCTTTTCCTGGCGTTTACACCCATGCCCCACGATTACGGGCGATCCGGATAAATGGAGTCAAGCATATAGCTTTGTTCCTTCTCCTGGAATACCAGGTCTCCATAATAGCTTTCACCTGACGTCAGCTTAATGTCTTCCAATTTCTGCACCCACAGCTTTGTTCCTGCCGATAATGCTTCCTGCTCCTGCAAAACTACGATCTCTATTTTCTGAGGTTCTTCTTCCGAAACCTTTTCTACCTGAAAAGCAACCTTTTCGTAGATAATCTGTGATGATGAAGAGTCTTCTTCATCTGCCTGCGCCTGAGATTTCTCAGCGGAGAACTGCTTTGCGCTTGGATTTTCCGAAAGGAGCGCAATACCAGCTTCTGCTGTATCCTGGGTTGCACCTTCCAGGTCGAAGTCTTCTTCTGCCGCATCTTCCGGATAGGAAGCTTCTTCTCCGGCTGCTGCCGCTGCTCCCATAGCTGCACCTTCCAGGTCGAAGTCTTCTTCTGCCGCATCTTCTGGATAGGAAGCTTCTTCTCCGGCTGCTGCCGCTGCTTCCTCCGGCATGCTTTCAAGCCCCTCTGTAAGTACCACCGGCCGTCTGAAGCATTCATTTGCTATATGGTCTGCTGCATCTGATTTCTTTGTATTCTGGCTGATCAAAATTGCGGCAGGTAAAATGAGAAGAACACAGACCACAGCCGCCAGTGATCCTTTATACCGCCTTACAAACTGTACTATCTTCGTGCTTTTTTTCACAGGCTCTTTGGGTGTGGATCTGGGTGCCAGACCTTCTTCAATACGATCCCAGAGATCGGGAAGTTCCTGATCTGCCAGAGCCTTGTATTCTTCTTCAAAGTTCTTACTCATATCCACACCTCCTTAACTTTTTCATTGCGTTTTGATACTTCCAGGTCACCGTTCCCATGGGCATTTCCATTACTGCGGCAATCTCCTTAAAGGTCATCTCCCCAAGAACCTTAAGACTGACGATCTGTCTCTCTGCCCATCCAAGCTGCTCCATAGCCTGTTTAACGGAAAGGTTGGAAAGAACCTCTTCTTCCACATTCACATTGCTTTTCTTCAAAAGCTCACTGCCGCCCTGTCCTTCCTCTTCCTCTTTTCCCATATCCTGTAAAAGCTCTGTGAGCTCTTCCCTTCTATGTCTGCGCAGGAAATCGATGGCCATATTCCGGGACATGGTCGCCAGGTATCCTTTATGACCGTTCCCCGGTTTATACTGCTCTGCTTTATTCCACAGCCTGATAAAAAATTCGCTGGTCACATCTTCTGCATTTTCTTTGGACTGCAGGATCTCATAAACAATGCGGTAAATATATCCAAGATAATTTTCGTAAATTTCACGAAGTCCGGCCTTATCTCCATTTACCATCAGCCGGACAGCTTTCTCAAATTGTTGCTCTGTCAAAGCTTCCTCCCTCCTGTTATGATACGTTTTCTATTCCCTGTATTTATGGCATATTCTATCACAGGTCTTTTGGTAAAGCAATTTTGCCGACAGGTCATTTCCTCGAAAAATGGAGAAAAGAGTTCCGCTTGTGGAACTCTCGCGCCGAGTGCGGTCGCTTTAGCGACATTTTCCTCTTGCACGAGCGCGCATCCCCCGGAGTTTTTTTGTTCTATAGGAAATAGCAATTTCCTATAGAACAAAAAAGCGGCTGCACTGCTAGTCTAAGTGCAGCCGCCGCTATGCTTTTTTACAGAGCCTGTATTCTCCGGATGGCTTCTACGGTATTTTCGTAGCTGCCAAATGCCGTCAGTCTGAAATAGGTTTCCCCGCTGGGTCCGAAGCCGGAGCCAGGTGTTCCTACTACATTGGCATTTTCCAGAAGATAATCAAAGAACTCCCAGCTTGTCATGCCCTTCGGCGCTTTCAGCCAGATGTAAGGTGCATTTACACCGCCGGACACGGTATAGCCAGCGCTCTTTAAGCCCTCCAGAATATAGCTTGCATTCTTCATATAATAAGCAACCTGCTCCTTTAGCTGTGCCTTGCCCTCCGGGGAGTAAACAGCCTCGCCTGCCCTCTGCACAATGTAAGGAGCGCCGTTATATTTGGTTCCGTGTCTTCTTGCCCATAAGGAATGAAGAGAGGTATCTCCGCACTTCAGTTCCTTGGGAATGACGGTAAATCCAAGACGTACGCCTGTAAAACCTGCGTTCTTGGAAAAAGAACGAAGCTCAATGGCACAGGTTCTTGCCCCTTCGCACTCATAAATGGAATGCGGTACATCTGCCTCTGAAATATAAGCCTCGTAAGCAGCATCATAAATGATCACTGCCCCTACCTTATTTGCATAATCAACCCATTCCTGAAGCTGGCTCTTATTAATCGTGGAGCCCGTAGGGTTGTTGGGGAAGCACAGGTAGATCAGATCCGGCGTTTCCTTTGGGATCTCCGGCGCAAACTGATTTTCTACTGTACAGGGCATATAGATCACATCGCTCCAGGTTTCCTTCTTGCTGTCATAGACGCCGGTTCTTCCTGCCATTACATTAGTGTCCACATAAACCGGGTACACGGGATCGCAGACTGCAATCTTATTATCTACGCTGAAAATTTCCTGGATGTTTCCGGAATCGCACTTTGCGCCATCGGAAATAAAAATCTCATCTGCCGTGATCTCACAGCCTCTTGCCTTATAATCATTTTCTGCAATGGCATTTCTCAAAAACTCATAGCCCAGATCCGGTGCGTAGCCCTTAAAAGTTTCCGCCTTTGCCATCTCATCCACAGCGCCGTGAAGTGCTGTAATGATTGCCGGAACAAGGGGCTGCGTCACATCTCCAATGCTCAGTCTGATTACTTTTTTATCTGGATGTGCCTGTTCGTAAGCCCTTTGCTTTTTCCCTACTGTGGAAAAAAGATAACTTCCGGGCAGCTTCAAATAGTTTTCATTGATCTTAAACATATGGTTGCTCCTCCTGTCCTTGCTCTGCTGCATCTGCTTTCCAAAGGGGGTCCTCTGCTTCTACAGCTTTACTTCACCTTCAAAAACTGTTTCCGCAGGGCCTGTCATATAGATCAGGTTTTCCTCTCTGTCCCACTGAATGTTCAGTTCGCCACCTAATAGTTTAACAGCAACCTGATTGTTCGTCAAACCATTTAAGATGCAGGCACATACGCTGGCACAGGCGCCCGTTCCACAGGCAAGGGTTTCTCCCGTTCCCCTTTCCCAGACTCTCATTTCTATATGATCCCTGTCCGTTACCTTCACAAACTCTGCATTGATCCTTTTGGGAAATCTTTCGTGATTTTCAAAAGAAGGCCCGATCTGCTCTAAGGGCAGTTCCTCTATTTTCATTCCTGCAAGAGGGCTTTCCGTGTCATCTAAAAAGAATACCGCATGGGGATTTCCCATTGACACGCATGTCATTTTGTATGCTTTGCCCTCTACAATGATCTCCTCGTCTATGACTTCTTCTTTTTTGGAAACAACCGGAATTTCCTCTGCTTTCAGAATGGGGGAGCCCATGTTGACCTTTACCGCAGATACTGTGCCACGGCTGTCATTTTTGCATTGACCATCTCTCTCAACGGTAAGCTCCAGATATTTGATCCTGCCGCAGCTGATTACGCTGACCTTTGTCTTTTCGGTCAGTCCTTTATCATAAACATACTTGCCTACGCACCTTATGCCGTTTCCGCACATCTCCGCCCTGGAACCGTCCATATTGTACATTTCCATTTCAAAATCCGCTTCCTTGGATGGATTAATAAAGATCACCCCATCGCCGCCGATCCCGAAATGCCTGTCACTAAGTTTTCTCACAAGCTCCGGCTTTTGTTCTGCGGGAATAATTTCCCTGCTGCCGTCCACATAAATATAATCGTTGCCACATCCATGCATTTTGGTAAACTTCATAGCTACCGCCTTTCCTCTCTACTTGGCTGAATTCCTTCCTATCTGTTATCATACCACACAGTTTCTAATCTCAGTAGAGCTTTTTGGGGGTAGTTCTGTGCAAAAAATGCTGTTTCTTTCTTTTTTTGTTTACTGCACTGCAACCAGCTCTGAAATTCCGTTTGCAAGCCCACTAGCAAAGCCCGCTATGGCTGCCCGGTAGATCGCACAGGCTTTTTTGGCGATCATTTCCTCCCGGTATTGCCCGGCCGTACAGACTGCCCCCTGTCTTAAAACAGAAAGCTCCTTTTTCTCCAAAATATCCATCAGCATGGTTTCAAATTCCTCCTCTCTGACCATTCAGAGTGTCCTTATAGGATCTGAGTAATCTTTCCTTTCTTTCCATAAAAAAAGACCAAGTAAATCTCTCTACTCAGTCT